>OHEI01000235.1_pt1 | contig 23721 bp, 24 predicted proteins | sample 1567241 | NCBI WGS metagenome assembly OHEI01 (sample SAMEA3879565, study PRJEB24766) | human gut metagenome | biome: human-associated habitat; feature: feces | place: USA | collected 1985/1987 | reverse complement strand
CGAAAAATGGATGGAACACGATTCGCGGCCTGCGGGCCGCGAACTCTGCGAGGCTTTTTTGACAGTCTGTACGAAAGAAACCCATCAGGGGTGTCTTTCGTTTTCAATCATAAGTTTTTCCGCGCTATAACAGCGTGGAAAAACTTGCGGCAGCGCGCCATAGGAATATGGTGCGCTGAGCCCCCGGCGGACCATCGGTCCGCCGGGGGCTGACGCGTTTGTTTCCCTTTTTAATACCGGAAGGGGCGGACGACTCTGTCCGTCCCTTCTTGCGTCAGACATGCCGGTTTACCCGTCTGTCCGCATGTTCAGCGGGTCATCCCGCAAAACAGGCGCCATGTCCCGCTTTTGGGGCGGGATCGGCCGGGACATGCAGAAGTACCGGCTCTCGTCGGCCACATGGTCTTCCTGCCGGGTGTCCACGTCCTCTGCGTCCGTCTGATCGAACAGCAGCTCCGGGATCGTCCGGATAAACGCCCGGCACCCGGAGAACACATACAGCATGGGATACCCCTGTTCATCAAAGCTCATGCGGTAGTGCAGCTGCATCCATCCGGGGATACGCCGGTTGTCGCCCCGGGTGAAATAGACCCGGTGGCGCAGAGCCGTCTCGTAAATGCTTTCCCCCCGGCTGGTATCCCAGATGGCCGGGTCCGCCACCCCCTGGATCTCCCGGCCCTTCAGCCAGGGATGGGTGTCCTCTATCCGGCGGATCTCCGCGAACTGCCGCTCCGGCGTCCACCGCACGCCTACATCCGCCTCCCCGGTGCAGCCGTACAGCTCCAGGATCCGATAAATGACTCCGTCGTGGTCCACCGCCCACCAGCCGCAGGAGAAGGGCTTGGCATAGCCGAAGTCATAGCTGCGGTACACCCGCCACTCCCGGGGAATGTCAAAGGGGGCGATGACGTGGGTGAACCGCCGGTCCTGATAATGGGCCGGATCGTTGGTGAACTCCTGAAATACCTGCCCCTGGAACACGTCCCACTTGCCGTCCAACCAGGCGTCCCGCAGCCGCCGGGGCAGGGCCTGCAGCTGCCGCAGATAGTCCGGCTGGGCCCGCAGCAGAGCCCGGTTGTCCGTGACCTTGGCGGGGATGAACACATAGTCCTCCGGGTTTTCTCCGGCCTGAAAGCGCCGGTCGATGAACAGACGCTTGATGTAGCCGTGGCCCGGGCCGCCGGGGTTGCAGGTGTAATACAGCCGCTTGGGAAATCCGTTGACGCCCCGGAGACAGGCCGCAAACTGCCGCATCCACTCCTCCTTCAGCTGGGTGGCCTCGTCCAGGAAGATCACGTCGTATTCCGCGCCCTGATAGCGGTCCATGTCGCCGTCGGCGGCGCAGTAGCCAAAGTCCAGCACGCTGCCGTTGGGGAACGCGAACTGCCTTGCCGTGGCCCGGTACTCCGCCAGATTGGCCAGCTCCCGGCGAAGAAAGCGGATGTGATTGGCTTCCAGCTCCTGGTAGGTCCGGCGCACCAGCAGCAGCCGGATACCCGGATACCGCAGGGCCAGGAGCTTGGCCTTGGTGCGGACGGCCCAGCTTTTGCCGCCGCCCCGGGCCCCGCCGAAGGCCACATATTTTTTCTCACACGCCAGAAACTCCCGCTGCCGGGGATTGGGGCGGCCGATGGTGAGGATTTTCTCCGTCATACGCTCCAATCCTCCGTTTCCTCCTCCAGCACCACCCGGAGGGGGCTGCCTCCGGGCTGCTGCCCCTCCAGGGTCTGCTGAAGGTTCATCAGCTCCCGCAGAACGGCGGTCAGCTCCTTGATCTCCCGGGTGTCCAGCTCACCGGCCAGCCGCTGCTCTGCCTGGCGGCGAAGGCCAGCGGCCAGATTCCGCAGCCGGGCGTTGGCCCGCTGGGCATCGGTGCCGTGCCAGCACTCCTGCACCGCCCGGCGGCCGATGGCCGAGGAGGATACGCCGAATTATTCCGCCAGCTGCCGGTAGCTCCAGCCCTGGGCGTTGAGCTTCTGCACCTCCGTCCAGGGGACGTCGTCCCGTCTTACCATTCCGCCGCCTCCTCTCCGCAGGCAAAGCCCGCGAACACCGCCCGGGCATAGTCTGCCAGACAGTCCGGACACACCGTTTCACCGTTGATGCGGTAGTATCGCCGGCCCCGGTAAATTTCGCCGCCGCACAGATCGCACTCCGCCGCCGTGCAGCAGCCGTCCTCCTCGTAGATTCGGGGAAATCGCATGGTTATCCACTCCTTTCATCTGTACCGGGACAGGGGAGTGCCGTTGCCCGGCAGGTTGTCCCGCCCCGGGCAACGTGGAAAGAAAATTTCCGGGAACCAGGCCCGGGGTGCAAATTAGACTGGTAATTCTCTGCGGAGTGTGGTATAGTACAAATGTATCCGTGCCTGCAAAATGAATACAGGCTGCAATAATTCAACAGAAATAAACAAAATGTAATCTAAATAGACAGGAGAATGTGACCTATGAACGTGTTTTCTTCCTTCCTGCTGGGCCTGGTCCAGGGCGTGGCGGAGTTTTTGCCCATTTCCAGCTCCGGACATCTGGCCATCGCGCAGAATCTGCTGCAGATTGACGCGGAGGTGCCGGAATTCTTTGACGTGCTGCTGCATCTGGGCACCCTGGGGGCGGTGTTCGTGGCCTATTGGCAGGACATCAAGGACATGATCGCCGAGTTCTTCCGGGGAATCGGGGACCTGGCCCACCGGTCCACCCCCAAGCCCCTGCCCCCGGCCCGGAGACTGATTTTGCTGATCATTCTGGGCACGCTGCCGCTGTTCGCGGTGCTGCCCATCAAGGACAAGGTGCTGGGGCTGTCCAACAACATGCTGTTCATCGGCGGGGCGCTGGTGGTGACGGGCTTCCTGCTATTCGCCAGCGACCGGGTGAAGAAGGGGAGAAAGAACGAGCGGACGGCGTCGCTGCTGGACGCGGTGGCCGTGGGTGTTGGCCAGGCCATCGCCACGGTGCCGGGCATCTCCCGGTCCGGCATGACCATCACCTCCGGGTGCTTCGTGGGCTTTGAGCGGAAGTTCGCGGTGCGGTTTTCCTTCCTGCTGTCCATTCCGGCGGTGCTGGGGGCCAATATCCTCAGCCTGAAGGATGCCATTTCCGCAGGTGTGGACTGGGGCCAGGTGCCGGTGTATCTGGTGGGCGTGCTGACGGCGGCGGTGTCCGGGTATCTGTGCATCGGCCTGCTGCGGCGGATCGCCAACAAGGGAAAATTCGGCGCGTTTGCGTATTACTGCTGGGCCATGGGCCTGCTGACCATCGTGCTGCAGCTGATCAAGTAAGAGAAAGGATTCGTTATGGCGTCTGGACAGAAGAAAAAAACAACTGGAAAGGCCCGGCAGGGCGGCGGTCAGAGCCGCCAGACCAGCCGCAGCCCGCAGAAAAACCCCCGCCCGCCTATCCGGTGATCTGCACGGCCCTGGGCGGCGCCCTGGCCCTGGCGGGGGTGAACCTGCTGGCCCACCGGGGACGGCCTGTGGCACTGCGGACCGTCTGCACCCTGGTGACGCCGGTGCTGCTGGGGGCGATCCTGCATTTGTTTTTGTATCAGGGGGAGACCGTTACGGGCCTGGGCCCCATGATGAAGAGCCTGTGGGCCGATGGGCTGCTGCTGAAAAGCGGCGGAGCGGTGGCCGGAGGGCTGGCCGCAGGCATGAAGCGGCTGGTGGGCACGGTGGTGTCCGTCATTGTGCTGGTGCTGCTTTTGGCGGCGGCGTTGTTGGCGGCTCTGCGGGTATCGCCCCGGGAGCTGGTGCAGCGGGCCAGGGACCGGGTCCCCTACGAGCCCCAGCCGGAGCCGGAGCGCCCGGCGCGGCCGGAGCGTCCCCGGCGGCAGCGTCCGTCGGTGGACGTGCCTCTGGATGACGATCCTGCCCCCCGGGAAAAGACGGCGGACCGGCGGAGCCGCCGGAGGAGCCGCTGCCCCGGAAGAAGGGAAAGGGCTTCTTTGCCCGCAAGGGCGACGACGTGATGACTCCGGACCAGGTGCTGCGGCCTCAGACCCCTGCGCCGCAGACGGAAGCGCCCACGGTGCAGGAGCCTGCGGCAGAGCCGGTGCAGACACCGGCCCAGGCACCGGCCCAGGAGCCTGTGCCGGAGAAGAAGTCCCGCCGGGGGCAGGCTGCCGCCCAGGAGGTGGAGCAGCATGCCCAGGAGGTGGGACAGGCCATCGAGGAGGAGCTGGCGGAGCCGGAGGAGGCGTATCAGTATCCCCCGGTGACGCTGCTGGACCAGAATACCGACGACAATTATACCGAGGTGGGGGCGGAGCTGCGGAACAACTCCCGCCGCCTGGCCCAGACCATCACCAGCTTCGGCGTGGATGCCAAGCCCGGCGACGTGGTCCACGGACCCAGCGTCACCCGGTATGAGTTCACCCTGGACCAGGGCGTGAAGCTGTCCAAGCTGACGAACCTGGCCGATGACATCGCCCTGGCCCTGGGCAGCGGCGGCGTGCGCATTGCGCCCATCCCCAACAAAAGCTCCGTGGTGGGCATCGAGGTGCCCAACCGGGTGGTGACGGCGGTGCGCATCCGGGACGTCATCGACTCCCGGGCCTTTGCCGAGCACCGGTCCCGGGTGGCCTTTGCCGTGGGCAAGGACATCGGCGGCAACGCCATCGTGGGGGATATTGCCAAGCTGCCCCATGTGCTGATCGCCGGTACCACCGGCTCCGGTAAATCCGTGTGCACCAACTCGCTGATCGTGAGTCTGCTGTACAAGTCCACGCCGGAGGAGGTCCGGTTCATCATGGTGGACCCCAAAATGGTGGAGCTGGCCCCGTACAACGGCATCCCGCACCTGCTGATCCCGGTGGTGACGGACCCCAAGAAGGCTGCCGGGGCCCTGCAGTGGGCGGTGTATGAGATGATGAAGCGCTATAAGCTGTTTTCGGAGAACGGCGTGAAGGACCTGGCCGGGTTCAACGCCCTGGCCGGACGCAGCCAGGAGCTGAAAAAAATGCCCACCGTGGTGGTGGTCATCGACGAGCTGGCCGACCTGATGCTGGTGGCCGCCAAGGAGGTGGAGGAATCCATCTGCCGGGTGGCCCAGATGGGCCGCGCCGCAGGGATGCACCTGGTCATCGCCACCCAGCGGCCCTCCTCTGACGTGATCACCGGCCTGATGAAGGCCAATATCCCCAGCCGCATTGCCTTCGCCGTGGCCTCGTCCCTGGAGTCCCGGATCATCCTGGACACCACCGGCGCGGAGAAGCTGGTGGGCAAGGGCGACATGCTGTACGCCCCGCTGGGGGCCGGGAAGCCCACCCGGGTCCAGGGCTGCTTCATCACCCCGGAGGAGATCGAGCGGGTGGTGGACTATGTGAAGCAGAGCGGCGAGGCGGAGTATTCCCAGGACGTGATGGACAAGATCGAGCAGGCGGTGAAGGAGAAGGAAAAGGGCGGCGGCAAGTCCGCCGGCGCGCCGGAGCCTGCCGGGGAGAGCCCCGACGACGAGCTGCTCAGCGCCGCCGTGGACGTGGTGCTGGAGACGGGGCAGGCCTCCGTGTCCATGCTGCAGCGGCGGCTGAAGCTGGGGTATGCCCGGGCGGCCCGCCTGGTGGATCAGATGGAGGAGCGGGGCTATGTGGGTCCCTTCGAGGGGTCCAAGCCCCGACAGCTGCTGATCGACAAGGCCAAGTGGCAGGAGCTGAAGATGGCCAAGGCCCCGGCTCCGGAGCCGGAGATCGACCGGAACGGCTCTGTCCGCGACGTGTTTGAAAGCCGCGACGCGCTGGATTAACAGAAAACAACGGGGCACCCCGGATGGAAGGATGTCCCGGCGCATTTCGATGAGTAGCAATACGGAGCTCTCCTGGAGGAGAGCTCCGTATTGCTTGAGACTGTCAAAAAAGCGGGATCATCTCCGCCTTCGGAAAGGAAGATAGTTACGAAAGAAACCCATCAGGGGTGTCTTTCGTTTTCAATCACCGCATTTTCAGAACTTTTATGAAAGTTTTGAAAATACTTGCTCAGCTTGTCAAAAAGGAATTTTGACAAGCTGAGCAATACGGAGCTCTCCTGGAGGAGAGCTCCGTATTGCTTATGATGGCTCACTTCCACAGCGAGCAGATCAGATCCGTGTACGCGGACGGGTTTTCAATGGGCAGACCCGCGATCAGGCAGGCCTGGTTATAGAGGATCTGGGCGTATTTTTTCGCCTTGTCCGGGTCGGTGATCCGGGCAGTCTCGAAGGCAGCAAAGGCGGGATGATCCACGTTGATCTCCAGAATGCGCTTGGCCTTCATGCCCAGCTCCGGCTGCACGGCGGTGAAATACTTCTCCATCTCGAAGGTGATGCCCTGGCCGCTGGACAGGCACACCGGGTGGGTCTTGAGCCTGGTGGATGCCTTCACCTGGTCCACCTTATCCCCCAGTGCCTCCTTCAGGAAGGCAAAGCTCTCCTGATGGCTGTCGGTCTCGTCGGGCTTCTGCTCATCGCCCAGCTCCAGATCCCCGTCAATGGCGGAGCGGAAGGGCTTGTCCTGGTACTTTTGCAGCATATCCGGCAGAAACTCGTCGGCCTTGTCGGTGAAGTACAGGATCTCCATATTGTGATCCTTCAGCAGCTCCGTCTGGGGCATGTGGTCGATGGCGTCCACGGTGTCGCCGGAGGCGAAATAGATGAACTTCTGCTCCGGCTGCATCCGGGAGACGTACTCTGCCAGGGTCACGGGCTTCTTCTCCGTGGAGGAGTAGAACAGCAGCAGGTCCTGGAGCTGCTCCTTCCTGGCCCCGTAGTTGTCCAGGGCGCACAGCTTCAGCTGGCGGCCAAAGCTGCGGTAGAAGGTCTCGTATTTCTCCCGATCGTCCCGGAGCATCCGCTCCAGCTCGGCCTTGATCTTCTTTTCCAGATTGGCGGAGATGATCTTCAGCTGCCGGTCGTGCTGCAGCAGCTCCCGGGAGATGTTCAGGCTCAGGTCCGGAGACTCCACCACACCCCGGACAAAGTTGAAATAGTCCGGCAGCAGGTCGGCGCAGCTGTCCATGATCATCACGCCGGAGGCGTACAGCTGGAGGCCGGGCTTATAGTCCTCGGTGTAGTACTGGCTGGGGGCCTGGGAGGGGATATACAGCAGCGCCTTATAGGTGACGGCGCCCTCGGCGGACACGGTGATAACGCTCAGGGGTGCGGCGGGATCGCCGAACCGCTCCTGATAGAACTTGTCATACTCCTCCCGGGTGACATCGGCCTTCTTCCGCTGCCACAGGGGCACCATGCTGTTGAGGGTCTCCCACGCAAGGACCTCCTCGTATTCGGGCTTGTCCTGGGGGCTGCCCTCCTTGACCTGGGAGTGGGGCATCATCATCTTAATGGGGAAGCGGATGTAGTCGGAGTATTTCTTCACCAGCCGGCGCAGGGCGTATTCCTGGAGATACTGACCGTATTCGTCAGGCTCCTCGTCGCCGTCGGGCTTGATGTGCATGATGATGTCGGTGCCCACGGCGTCCCGGGTGCAGGGCTCGATGGTGTAGCCCTCCAGGCCGTCGGACTCCCAGCGGTACGCCTGCTCCTGGCCGTATTTCCGGGAGATAACGGTGATGTGGTCCGCCACCATAAAGGCGGAGTAGAAGCCCACGCCGAACTGGCCGATGACGTCGGCCTCGGCCTCCTTGTCCAGCCCCTGGCGGAATTGGTAGGTGCCGCTGGAGGCGATAACGCCCAGGTTGTTCTCCAGCTCGTCTGCGTCCATACCGATGCCGTTGTCGCTGACGGTAAGGGTGCGGTTTTCCTTGTCAACGGACAGGGTGATGGCGAAATCCTCCCGCTTGAGCCCCACGTTCTCGTCTGTCAGGGACAGATAACACAGCTTGTCGATGGCGTCGGAGGCGTTGGAGATGATTTCCCGCAGGAAAATCTCCTTATGGGTGTAGATGGAGTGGATCATCAGGTCCAGCAGCCGCTGCGACTCCGCCTTGAATGCCTTTTTTTCCATAAATTGACTCCTCTTTTCTGTCAGCAGCGGGGAGACGCACTGCGTCCCCCCGCTCTGTTATAAAATACGATAGGAAATTTACTTTTTCCGGCGCACCAGCCACAGGACCACAGAGCCCACGGCCAGAACGCCGGTGGCAGCGGCGGCGATGATCATCAGCATCCGGCGGTGCTCCCGGGACATGGTGCGGACCTTGTCGCACACAAACTCCCAGGTGGTATTGGCCAGGCGGGTGAACAGCTGCACCACGCTGCAGCCCAGCTCCACGGCGCTGTTCAGGGCGGCCTTGCCGCCGGTCAGCAGAATATCTTTTACCTTTTCCATAAGCTCGCTCCTTACTTCACAGAATTGTACCAGTCGATGACCGGCCGGAGATTTTCGGGACACACGGCGCCGGCGCCCTTGGTGACCATGTCATACGTCAGCTGCTGGGCGGGATTCAGGGGAGCCTTTTCCTCCGGCTGCTTTTTGATCTGGCGGCACCTCGCCTGCATCACCAGGCGACAGGGGCCCCGCCGATCCTCTATCCTATACTAAATTATAGACACGATGTTGAAAAATGTCAATTGCTTTGGGAAAATGTTCACAAATTTTACCGCATAAACCGGTCAATGGCCTGGTTCAGGGACTCCACGGCCTCGTTGTCGCCGGACTCCACAGCGTCCACAATGCAGTGGGCAATGTGATCCTTGAGGATCACCCGGCCGGTGCTGTTCAGGGCGGAGATCACCGCCGCCAGCTGCACCAGCACCTCGGCGCAGTCCTCGCCCCGCTCCACCATTTTGCGCACAGACTCCAGGTGCCCCTGGGCCCGGGACAGACGGTTCAGAACGGCCTTGGTCTGGGTATGGCTGTGGGTATGCGGATGGGGGTGGTCGTGGTCATGCGGGTGGGAATGGGTATGCTGGTCCATATTCCGTGTGTCATCTCCTTCTGGCGGGCGTGCCCGGAGCGCCCATGAGCCGGGGGTCCGCTTTCGGGTCGATGACCTTCAGCTTCGGCACCCGGTCAATGGTTTGCTTCAGTCCTGCGTTCCTGGCGCAGCCGCCGTGGCAGTTCATAGTCAAGTACTCCTTTTGCAGCGATTTCCTACTGAATTATACAGATATGCAAAATATTTGTCAATCAATTTGCTGATTTTATTCACTTGCCCAACATGTATTGCAGTTCTGCACTTTGAGCGTGCGGATCGACTACAAAACCATTGAAATTTCCAAAATACTCTGCTATAATATCTGCGCATGTCAGGCAGCATACCTTGGAAAGGGTGGGTTGTACCACCCAGCCATGAAGCCGCCGGACATGGACAAGAGGGCGGACAAGCCCACCGAAGCTGCTCCTGCCGCACCTGCTGCGGAGGAGCAGGCCGACTTTGCAAACGGCCAGGAAAAGCTGCATCCGCTGATGGCGGATGACCGCATCCCCGACGGCGCAAAGCTCTATCGATGAACCCCGAAGCCATCCGGCGAAAGCCGGGGGGTTTATATGAGAGAAGAAAGATGAAAATGGAGAGAGAGAACACATGAAAGTCCTTGATTTTGAAGCCGTCCGGGCCATTGCAGCCGAGATTCCGGACAGCGAGCTCATCCGCTGGGTGGACGAGGCCCTGCGGGAAAAATCCGGCTACACCCTGCCCCCCAAAATCCACATCGTCCAGCAGGCCGGCGACTATTACAATGTCATGCCCTGCATTTATGAGCGGGGCAACATCGCCATGGTGAAGATGATCGGCCGCCACAGCATCAAGCGGGGCGAGGACCGCTCCAGCATGATGGGCGATATCCTGCTCTATGAGTCCGACACCGGCATCCTCCGGGCCCTGATGGACGGCGAGTATATCACCACCCTCCGCACCGGCATCTCCGCTGCCCACTCCGCCCGCCTGTTCACCCGGCCGGACTTTGAAACGGTGGGCCTCATCGGCCTGGGGAACATCATGACCGTCTGCATCCGGGCGTTTATCGCCTCCCTGCGGGCGGAGGGGGACCGCCGGGACGTGACGCTGAAGCTCATCCGCTACCACGGCCACCAGCAGCGCATCATGGACCTGTTCCGGGAGGACCCCAACGTGCATTTTGTCCTGTGCGACACCTATGAGGAGGTCATCGGCGGCTCTGACCTGGTGATCTCCGCCATTACCAAGGTCACGGAGAACTTCGTCACCGACGAGTATTTCAAGGAGGGCTGCACGGTGATCCCCATCTGTACCATGGGGTTCCAGAACTGCGACCTGTTCTTCGACCGGGTGTTCACCGATGAAATGGAACAGATCCGCGGCTTCAAGTACTTTGACCACTTTGCCCCGGTCACCACCAACGTCACCGACGTGCTCAACGGCGCGGCCCCCGGCCGCACGGACAATGTCCAGCGCATCCTGGTGTATAATTACGGCATTGCCATCCATGACCTGGTCTTTGCCGCCAACATCTATGGCCGGGCCGCCGTTCCCGACACGCCGTACCGCTACTCCCGGGAGAAATACTTCATCTGACGCTGTCCTTGCGCCGTGCGCTCCGGCGTGGTATACTGAAAACAGTTCTGCTTTTGGCAGACATCAGGAAAATGCATTGGATTTTCGCCGCCTGCGTGATATGATAGTGCAAAACGAGAAATGGGAGGTTTTTACCATGGCAATGATCGGATATGTGGCCCGGGTGCTCACCGGCGTCCGCTTCAAGAAAATGAACCACATGATCGACGTGGTGCACCAGAAGTGCGGACAGAACAACGTGCGCACCTTCTTTGATATGCTGTGGTGCGCCGTGCGGTACGGCGCAGGGTATTATGACTACACCATGTTCGGCTTTTACAACATGACCGGCGCCCAGCGGGACACCTACCTCACCCGGGTGCGCAACAAGAAGGTCAGCAATCTCATGAATGATATGGCCCACGACGACGATTTTGACGATAAGCTGCTCTTTAACGTCCGCTTCGCCAAGTACCTCCGCCGGCCCACCCTCAACGGTGAGACCGCTACGGTGGAACAAATGGCTGGGTTCCTGGAGGGCCAGGAGGCCATTTTTGCCAAGATCAACCACGGCTCCTGCGGCAACGGCGTGGAAAAGCTGTATGTGAAGGATTTTGAATCCCCGGCGGCCATGCTGGACTATATCCGGGAGAAGAAGCTGGTGGTGCTGGAGCATGTCCAGGCCCAGCATCCCGATATGGCGCGGCTGCATCCCCAGTCCGTGAACACCATGCGCATCTGCACCGACCTGGTGGACGGCCAGGTGCACATCGCCTATATCACCCTGAAAATGGGACGGGGCGGCGGCGTGTGCGACAACTCCGGCCAGGGCGGCATCCTCTGCCGGGTGGATATCGCCACCGGTAAGATCTGCTCCCCCGCCACCGACGACTATTTCAACGTCTATGACCAGCACCCCGACACCGGCATCCCCCTGGTGGGCTATCAGCTGCCCATGATCGAGGAGGCCAAGGCCATGGCCTGTGAGGCCGCCCGGGAGATCCCGGAGGTGGGCCATGTGGGCTGGGATATGGCCATCGGCCCCGACGGCCCGGCCATCATCGAGGGCAATGACTTCCCCGGCACGGACCTGTGCCAGCTGGCCCCCTTCTGCCCGGAGAAAACCGGCCTGTGGCCCTATTACAAGGAGCTGCTTCACCTGTAAAATGAATAACAACAGCCCCGCCGGGTGACCGGCGGGGCTGTTGTTATCCAATGATCTTTTCCGGATTCTTCAGATCCCGGTCGAGCTGCTTGCGGTAGCGGTCCTCCTCGCTGAACACGCACCCGCAGTATTTCTGCATGTAAAAGCCACGCTCCCGGGCCTCCTGCTGGCCTACCCGGAATCCGGGACGGAAATCCCGGTACAGGAACTCCACCCCGTATGCCTCTGCCGCCGCCTGAGCCGTCTGCCGCAGCAGCTCGTGGTTCTGATAGGGGCTGACGAACAGGGTGCTGGTGAAGCTGGCATAGCCGTGCTCCGCCGCATACCGCGCCGTTTCCCACAGGCGGATATGGTAGCAGTGGCCGCACCGGTGGTCGATGTCGCCGCACACGGCCCGGCAGAAATCCCGCAGGCCGTAATCCTCCCGGACGATGAGCTTCATGCCGATGGCCGGGGCATAGGCCATCAGCGTGTCCCGCCGGGCCTTGTACTCCTGATAGGGGTGGATATTGGGATTATACCAGAAGCTGACAGGCTCGATGCCCTCGCCCCGCAGCTGGCGGATGCAGGACACGGAGCACGGCGCGCAGCAGGTGTGCATCAGTGTTTCCATAAAATCACTTCTCCTTGGGATGCTTCAGCAGCTGACGCAGCCGCTCCAGGGGCTGGGGCAGGGGAGAGGCGGACAGAAACCGGTTGCGCACCTGCTGGAAGGGCTGCTGACAGAAGGCCGCGAAAAAGTCCTCCCGGCTGCCGGAGGCTTCCTGGGGAGCCGACAGAGCACCGGCGCAGGCTACCGCCTGGTCCAGGGTCAGCTTTTCCCGCTTCAGGGGCAGTGTGTCGAAATAGTGGGCGCCCTTGGCGCTGTTCACCAGCAGCAGGGAAATGCTGTACCGGGGTACCTCCGGGTGGAAGTCCTTGGGCGGGTCCCGGTATATGCCCAGGGTCAGGTCCGCCGGGCGGTCGGTGCTGGTATAGGGACACCGGTGGCATGCCGGGCGCAGAAACAGCCGCTGCCGCAGACCCCGGCCGAAATCGGACTTGCCGAGGGGGGCGTCATACTGGGCGCCTCCGGCGAAGCGGACACGGAATCGCCGGTCCTTTTCCCCGGGCAGCTTGCCGCAGAAGCACACATCCACCGGCGGCTGCCGCTTGATATACGCCATAGACCGCACCAGCTGGCCCCACACCCCCGGGGAGGACACGCCGCTGCACACCACGTCGCAGGTCAGCAGCCGCTCCGGATGCTCGCCTAAGAAGTGATACAGGCCATCCACCTGACAGGGAGTGCCGGAAAACAGCACCCGCCGCCCCTGGTCCAGATAGTGGCGCACCCGGCGGAAGCTGTCGCCCAGGTCGCTTTGCACGGGCTTGGCCCCCTGGAGCCGGGGCAGCTCCGCCTTGTCCTTTACGGCGATGTGCCGCACCCGCAGCTCCTGGTCCAGGGCTGCGCCGAACACCACGCCGCCCTCGTCCAGGATATACTCCGCCAGCAGGGGAAATACGCCGCCTGCGGTGGAGGTCTGGCGCACGGCGGGATTCGGGTTCCAGGCGGCGAACACCGCCGGCTCCGGCCGGGGCTCCCGCTGCTTCAGAACGGGGCAGATGTGGGCACAGTGGCCGCATTGGATGCAGGCATCGGTGACGGTGGGGTACAGGAACCCCTCCCGGTCCGGCAGCATATGGATGGCCCCCTTGGGGCAGCCGCTGGCGCAGGCGCCGCAGCCGGTGCATCTGCCGCGGTCCGGCAGCAGGGAAGTGGGATAGTCCGTCACGCACTCAGCTCCTTTTCGATGTTTTTGTCATTTTACCACATAGGGCAGGAAAAGACAAGAGGCGGCGGTTATGGGAGGAAATAGGCACTGATGCGCCGGGAAAACGGATTGCCGCACCAGCCTGCGGCTGACTCGAAATGACATATCAAGAAGATTTCCGGTAAATGGCGGCCGCGAAGGAGGGTAAATACTCAATCGAAAATATTTTTTTTCATTGACAATTGTGCATAAATATAGTAACATAATTGTACAGAGAACCACAGCTGCAACAGACGGAAATTCGCTGGAAAGGTGAGGAAATCCATCATGAAAAGCATCATCTGGAAAATCGAACTGGCCGCCGCAGTGCTCCTGGCGATCTCGGCCCTGGTGTGGGGCCTGCGCCCCGGCGTGTGGAACTACGGCGGCTTTTACCGCATGGCCGCCGGGGAACAGGGCAGGACCTATACCCGCCCGGGCTGCTCCACGGTGGAGGTGACGGAGGACAACCGCCTGCGCATTCAGTCCCCCACGGGGCAGACGGCGGAGTTTACCCTGTCCCTGGCGGAAAACGGCTCCTATCGGGCGGCGGAAATGGCCATGGACGGTGTGGTCCGCAACGTCACCTACAACACCGCCACCGGAACGTTCATGACAGCGGGCGACAGCTGGTCCATCAGCACCCTGGTGCAGGAGAAGGCCGGGTTCAGCCCGGGCCTGACCGATAACGCGCTGTACAGCATGGCCCTGGGCAATCACCAGACCCGCATCGCCGGGCGGCCCGGGGAATTTCTCACGGCGGGGCTGTTCCTGCTGCTGGGCCTGGTGCTCCCTCTGCTGCTGAAGCCTGCCATCGCCCTGGACAAGTTTCTGCTGGGCTTCTTCTATCACAACTCGGAAAAGCTCCAGGCCACGGACCTGGCCCGGGGCATCATGCTCCTGCTGGGGCTGGTGGTATCTGTCATCGGCGCCATCTGGTGGTGCATCCTTTTGTTCGGATAAAGATCGGGGCGGGCGCCGGCGTCCGCCCTTTTTCCTGCGGGTGCCGGAAATCTCCGTCTTGCCCCGGGGGGCGGGGTGTGATACAATGGCCTTACTTTATAATGAAGGAGCGTATCGGTATGATGCACCTGGAAGCGGACGTATTTACCAAATTCGACAAGCAGTGGGCCCTGGTCACGGCGGGGACCCCGGAGCATTACAACACCATGACCATCAGCTGGGGCGGCCTGGGCACCCTGTGGGAACGCCCGGTGGCCACAGTGTATGTGAAAAAGAACCGCTATACCTTTGCATTTATGGAGGAGAGCGACTACTTCACCGTCAGCTTTTACCCGGAGGAGCAGCGCAGGGCCCTGTCCCTGCTGGGCAGCACCTCCGGCCGGGACGGCGACAAGGTGGCGGCGGCGGGTCTGACCCCGGAGCTTCTGCCCCGGGGCATCACCTTCCGTCAGGCGGAGACTACCCTGGTCTGCCGCAAGATCTATTGCCAGGACCTGGACCTGGAGCAGATCCCCCAGGAGGTCCGGGACGCCTTTTATAAGGACGAGCCCGTCCACCGTATGTATATCGGCGAAGTGGTGGAGATCATCGAGGGGTAAGGGGGGTACGCGTGCAGGCGCTGCCCGGAAAAAAAGGCTTTTCATTCTGCGCCGTCTGCGGTATAATAGGTGCCAGTTTCTGAGCAAGGAGTGACACTATGAAGATCATGACCGACAGCCCCATCCGCTTTCCGGGGCTTTTTGGCGACTGGACCATTACCCTCAGCTCCAAGGCCATCAACATCGGCAACGGCATCTACTGGTATGGCATCCTCATCGCCCTGGGCATGCTGGTGGCCCTGTGGTGGTGCATGCGCCAGCGCACGAAATACGGCATCCGCGAGGATGACCTGATCGACGGGCTGCTGTGGGGCATTCCCTGCGGCATCATCGGCGCGCGGATCTATTACGTTCTGTTCTATCTCAGCCAGTTCAAGGACCGCGAGGGCCGGTTCAGCTGGTCCAAGGCCATCGCCATCTGGGACGGCGGTCTGGCCATCTACGGCGGCGTCATCGCTGTGGTCATCGTGGCCATTATCCTGTGCCGCAGCCGCCATATCAAGCTGGGGGCCATGATGGACCTGGTGGTCATGGGGCTGCTCATCGGCCAGGCCATCGGCCGCTGGGGCAATTTCCTGAACCGCGAGGCATTTGGTGCGGAAACCACCATGCCCTGGCGCATGCAGCTGACCACCACTGCCGGGGAGCTGGTGGAGGTACATCCCACCTTCCTGTACGAGAGCCTGTGGAACCTCATCGGCCTGCTGCTGATCGTTTTTGTGGTATCCAAGGCCAGGCGGTTCGACGGTGAGAACACCTGCTTCTACTTCCTGTGGTACGGCGTGGGCCGCTTCTGGATCGAGGGTCTGCGCACCGACAGCCTGTATCTGTTCAACTGGACCATCGCCGGCCAGCCCATCCGGGTGTCCCAGGTGCTGAGCCTGGTGCTGATGATCGCCGCTCTGGCGGTGCTGTTTTACAACATCAAGCTCCACCCCCACCGGCCTGAGGACCTGTATGTGAACCAGGTGGCTGCCCGGGAGGCTGCTGCCGCTGCGGCGGCTGAGGCCCCGGCAGAAACCGAAGCGGCGGGGTCCCGGGACGATGCCCCGGAGTCCGCACAGGCGGAGCCCCTGGACGATGAGCCTGCCGCCCCCAAAGACGAAAGCGGCGGGGAGTAAGCCGCGCCGGCCAAGAAAATGACCGGAAAACCTGTAATCGTTTATACCTATGTGCGCTGAAAGGCGGACGACCGCAAGGCCGTCCGCCTTTCAGCGCTGTTTTTGACGATTCCTCTTGTTACATAGGACCATCCCCTCCGGGCATAGGATTGCCGTGAAGGAGGGATGACCTATGTTATCGGCGGCATTGCTGCTGCTGTCCAACAGCCTGTTTTTGACCCTGCATTTGTCCGGTAATCCCGGCTCCTTTCCCCGTCCCCTGTCCCGGCAGGAGGAGCGGGAGTGCTTGGAGCAGTGGGCCCAGGGCGATCTGTCCGCCCGCAACCGCTTGGTGGAGCACAATCTCCGCCTGGTGGCGCACATCATCAAAAAGTATTATACCCAGGCCAGCAATCAGGAGGACCTGATCTCCATCGGCACCATCGGCCTGATCAAGGCGGTGAACACCTTTCGGCCCGATAAAAAGATCCGCCTGGCAACTTATGCGTCAAGATGTATTGAAAATGAGATCCTCATGCACTTCCGGGCTCAGCGGAAGCTGCAGGGGGAGGTGTCGCTGTCAGAGGCCATCGAGACGGATAAGGCGGGCAACGCCCTGTACCTGCAGGACGTGGTGGGGGCCGACGACACCATGCAGGAGGACCTGGAGGGCCGGGAGGACCAACAGCTCATCCGACGGTTGGTTGCGGAGCGGCTGACACCCCGGGAGGCGGATGTCATCCGCCGCCGCTACGGCCTGGACGGCCACCCGCCCCAGACCCAGCGCCAGGTGGCTGCTGCCTATGGCATCAGCCGCAGCTATGTATCGCGCATTGAAAAACGCGCCCTGGAAAAGTTGGAGGCTGCCCTGCGGGAGCACTGCTATCCGTAAGAACAAAACGGGCGCGGAGATCGCCGCCCGCCGATGCAAAAAGCGAGGGCGGCAGCCCTCGCTTTTTTGCGGTCAATCGTCCTGCTCTGCCTGATGCTCCAGCACGGAGCCGGTGGCAGCGTCGATGACGTATTCATATTCCATTCCGCCGGACTTGAACTCCACCTCGTACACGGCGCGGCCATGCTCGTTGTCCCATTCCACCTGAAGCTCCTGCACCTGGCCTTCGGACAGGCCCGCGTGCCGCAAGGCGGCACTCTTGGCGGCCTGGGCGCCAATGTCGGAGGTACTGCTGCTGCGGAGGTTCTCCTTCTCGTAATCCAGCACAGAGCCGCTGATGGCGTCCACCGTGACCTCATAGGCGGCGGTGTCGGTGTGGAACTCCAGCTCGTACTCCCAGCGGCCGTCGTCATAGTCCCGCTCCGCCTTGGTAAACGTGGCGGAGGACAGGCCCGCGTGCTTCAGCGCGGCGCTCTTGGCGGCCTCCATGCCAATGTCACCGGAGGGGTTCACGGGAGCGGAGACCTTCACGTTGGCCGGGCCGCTGAGCACCTGGCCGGTGTAGGCGTCCACCCGATATTCCAGCTCGCCGTGACCGGGGACCTCCAGCTCCACCTCATAGTGGGCGGGTGTCTCGTCCAGCTCCGGGTCCACATCCGCGTCGACAACATCCGCCGTGGTCAGACCCGCATAGTTGGCTGCCGCCTCCAGAGCCGCCGTCATGCCGATGGGCATCCCCGGGGCCCCAGCCTCGATCAGGTCCCGCAGCTCCTCCACGGACAGCTTTGCCAGCCCCTCGAAGGTCAGGCTGCTGTTGAGGGCCATGGCCTGCCGGATCAGGGCGGCCTTGCCGGTGGAAATGTGGTTGGCCTTGGCCAGCTTTTCCAGGTCCTTGTCCTGCTGCACCGTCTGGCTCAGGACAGCGGCCTGGGAGTCGCCCAAAGCGCCGCCCGCAACACTGGTCAGCTCCTGCTGAAGGCGCTGGGCCCGGGCCTGGTCCTTATCCTCCACGGAAATGAGAATGGCGGAGGACAGCGTGTCCAGATATCCGCACCGCACCAGGCTGCCCACAATGGCGTTGACGGCCACATCCGCCTTGACACCCTTCAGGTCCCGGCCTCCGTCCATATCCGCCAGCACGGCGTCGGCCTCGTCGTTGAGGGCCTGGCAGGACACCACCTTTTCCCGGCTGTTCACCCGCAGCTCAATGCTGGGGTTCACGTCCAGGGACACCACAGACGTTACGGCGTGGGCCTGCTGCACCAGCACGCCTCCGCCCAGCAGCAGCACCGCCAGGCACGCCGCCATGGCCTGCATCCATTTCTTCATACGTTGATTTTTCTTTTTCATAGGGACTACCGTTCCTTTCCGCTCTGTACAGCGGGAGAGCACGCCAGCCACGTCGTCCGGCGCGGTCTTGTCCAGTGCGGCGGAAAGCCTGCGTTCCATCAGATCGTTGGTCATCGGGCGTCATCTCCTTCCATGTAAGCTCGCATCTTTTTCAATGCTCTGTGATATTTTGACAGGACGGTGGCCAGCGGCAGCCCCAGCGCTTCTCCGGTCTCCCGGTGCTTCAGGCCCGCTGTGTGCAGCAGAACGATACGACGCTCCTCATCTCCCAGAATGGCCAGGGCATCCTGCAAAAGCAGCCGCTCCTGGGCGTCCAGCCCCGGGCCGTCGTCGGAGATGGCATGCCATTCCCGGTCCTCCATGGTCACCTGGCGGTCTGCCCGCCGCAGGTGCATCAGGCACAGATTCCGGCATACCGCCAGCACCCACCCGATGGGAGAGCCTGTGGGACGGTACCGGTCCGCCGTGTCCCAGATGTGCACATACACATCCTGGGTCAGGTCCTGGGCATCGTGGGCATTGCGGAGATAGGACAGAGCCAGACCGTACACCGCCGTTCGGGTGCGGCGGTATAGCTGGGCCAGATCGTCGCGGTTCCCGGCAGCCACTCCCGAAAGCAGCCGTCGAAGCTCCTGCGCCTCCTCCGCGGGGAGGGATGAAGTTGTGTTGTCTATCCTGTGCAGCATCTCATTTGTCTCCTGTCATATGGATAATGCACGGCAGGGCGGTTTTATTGCGTCCTCCCGGAGGATTTTTTTATTTATTTTATCACGTTCCGTTTTTGTTTTCCACTCCTTGTGCCAAACAGGAAAAAGAGGTATAATAAAATGAATACGCAAAGGAGGTCGTCCCCATGAAGCTGATGGTTGTCGACGGCAACAGCATATTGAACCGCGCCTATTACGGCATTCGCCCGCTGTCCACCCGGGAGGGCCTGTATACCCATGCGGTATACGGATTTATCACCACCCTCCAGCGGCTGCTGGACGAGGAGGAGCCGGAGGCCCTGTGCGTCACCTTTGACCGCCGGGAGCCAACCTTCCGCCACCAGGCGGACGCGGACTACAAGGCCCAGCGCAAGCCCATGCCGCCGGAGCTGGCCATGCAGCTGCCGGTGATGAAGCAGGTGCTGGCGGCCATGTCCGTGCCCTGCTATGAGCTGGCCGGGTACGAGGCCGACGACCTCATCGGCACCATCAGCCGCAAATGCCAGGCGGCGGGGTGGGACTGCGTCATTGTCACCGGCGACAAGGACAGCCTGCAGCTGGTCACGGACCGGACCAGGGTGAAGCTGGTATCCACCCGCATGGGCCAGACCACCACAAAGGACATGACCCCGGAGATCTTCCGGGAGCAGTACGGCTTCGATCCCATTCATATGATCGACCTGAAGGCCCTGATGGGGGACACGTCGGACAACATTCCCGGTGTGCCGGGGGTGGGGGAGAAGACCGCCATGGCCCTGGTGCAGCAGTACGGCGACATAGACGCACTGTACCGCCGCCTGCCGGATATCGACGCCAAGCCCAACGTCATCCGCAAGCTGACGGAGGGGGAGGAGTCCGCCCGGCACAGCTATTGGCTGGCCACCATCGTCACCGATGCGCCCCTGGCCTTCGAGCCGGCGGAGAACCTGCGCAGGCCGTTCCGGCCGGAGCTTTACGACCTGTTCCTGCGGCTGGAATTTCAGAAGCTCATTGACAGATATCACCTGCGGCCCCACCAGGAGACGGCAGAGAAGCCCGAGTACACCACCACGGTGGTCCCCGTGGAAACGGAGGAGCAGGCCCGGACTCTGCTGGAGGAGTGGCGCAGGGCCGATCACGTGGCCCTGTACGCCGCAGCAGACCTGACGGCCATCTCTGTCCATTGGGATACCGGCGAGAGCACGGCACAGACGGCGGAGCTGTGGTCCGGGGGCTATCAGGGGAACTGGAACGCCCTGCTGGGGGCGCTGCTTTCCGGGGACATCCGGAAAATTTCTCACAACGTGAAGGATCTGATGCGGGCGCTGCTGGACGGCGGCCTCCAGGCGGAGGGCTTTGTATTCGATACGGCCCTGGCGGCGTATTTGCTGGATGCCACGGCGGGGGGCTATGACCTGCAGCGGCTGTTTGTGTCGTATTTCAACCAGGAGCTGGAAAAGCCCGCCCATCTGGAGCCGGACGCCTTCTCCCCTCTGGGAGACCGGGCTGCCGCCTGGGCGTCGCTGCACAGCTATGGCGCAGCGATAGAGGCCCTGTATGGTGTGCTTTTGCCCCGGCTCCGGGAGCAGGGCATGGAAAAGCTGTACTTCGATGTGGAGCTGCCCCTGTGCCGGGTGCTGGCGGATATGGAGCGCAGCGGCTTTCTGGTGGACGGCGGAGCCCTGGCCCGGTTCGGTGCGGACCTGTCCGACACCATCCGCCAGCTGGAGGAGCGCATTTACGCCGCCGCCGGACAGCAATTCAACATCAATTCTCCCAAGCAGCTGGGAAAGGTGCTGTTCGAGGACCTGGGCCTGCCCCACGGGAAAAAGACGAAAACCGGCTGGTCCACCAATGCGGACGTGCTGGAGAAGCTGAAGGATCAGCCGCTGGTGGCCGACGTGCTGACCTACCGGCAGTATGCCAAGCTGAAAAGCACCTATGCCGACGGGCTTCTGAAGGTCATCGACCCCGACGGCCGCATCCGCACCAGCTTCCAGATGACGGTAACGGCCACAGGCCGCCTGAGCTCCACGGAGCCCAATTTGCAGAACATCCCCACCCGCACGGACCTGGGCAGCAAAATGCGGGAGATGTTCGTGGCGGCCCCGGGCCATGTGCTGGTGGATGCGGACTATTCCCAGATCGAGCTGCGGCTGCTGGCCCACATCTCCGGGGACGGGGCCATGCAGCAGGCGTTCCTGTTCGGGGAGGACTTCCACACCGTCACCGCCGCCCGGGTGTTCCATGTGCCCCAGGACCAGGTGACCCATCAGATGCGCTCCCGGGCCAAGGCCGTGAACTTCGGCATTGTCTACGGCATCTCCGCCTTCTCCCTGTCCCAGGACATCGGCGTCACCGTGGCGGAGGCCAAGGAGTATATGGAACGGTATTTTGCCACCTATACCGGCGTGAGGCAGTATATGGAGCAGGTGGTGTCCCAGGCCCGGGAGCGGGGCTACGTGGAGACCCTGTGGCACCGCCGCCGGGCCCTGCCGGAGCTGAAAAGCTCCAATTTCAACATGCGGTCCTTCGGCGAACGGGTGGCCCTGAACATGCCCATCCAGGGCACGGCGGCGGACATCATCAAGCTGGCCATGGTGCGGGTCCACCGCCGCCTGGCGGCGGAGAGCCTGGAGGCCCGGCTCATCATGCAGGTCCACGATGAGCTGATCGTGGAGTGCCCGGAGGCGGAGGCGTCTCGGGTGGAGCAGCTTCTGCAGCAGGAGATGCAGGGGGTGGCGGAGCTGTCGGTGCCCCTGCTGGCGGAGGCCCACACCGGTCACAACTGGCTGGCGGCCAAGGGCTGACCGGTTTTAACGAGAGTAAGGAGCAAACGCAATGACTGATTATTTTGCTGTGCAGCTGCCCCCGGAGCAGATCCGGGCCATCAGCTCCATCGGCCTGGCCCACCTGGGGGACGCTGTGTTTGAGCTGCTGGTGCGCACCTGGCTGTGCGCTGGGGGCAAGGCCACGGGCAGAGGACTTCACCGGGCCACCGTGGCCCTGGTCTGCGCCCCCCGGCAGGCGGAGCTGGCGGAGAAGATCCTGCCCCTGCTGACCCAGGAGGAGCAGGACGTGTTCCGCCGGGGCCGCAACGCCAACGTCCATTCCATCCCGGCCCACGCCAGCCGGGCCCAGTACCAGCAGGCCACGGCTCTGGAGGCCCTGCTGGGATACCTGTATTTACAGGGCAGGCACGACCGGGTCAACCAGCTGTTCTGCCGGATGATGGAGGAGGAGTAACATGCCGCTGGACGCCATTTGCCTGAGCGCCGTGGTCCGGGAGACCGCCGCCCAGGTGGAAAACACCCGCATCGAGAAAATCCAGCAGCCTGCCCGGGATCAGGTGGTGCTGCTGCTGCGGGGCGGGCGGCGGCTGCTGCTGTGCGCCGGAGCCACCCAGCCCCGCCTGCACCTGACGGCTCTGCCGCGGGACAATCCCTCCCAGCCGCCTATGTTCTGCATGCTGCTGCGCAAGCACCTGGCGGGAGGGCGCATCGTGTCCGTGGAGCAGGAGCCCCTGGAGCGGGTGGTGACGCTGCACATACAGGCGGCGGACGAGCTGGGAGAGCAGCGACCCTGGCGGCTGATTCTGGAGGCCATGCCCCGCCATGCCAACCTGATCCTGGTGGATCACCAGGGACGCATCACCGACTGCCTGCGGCGGGTGGATTTCGAGATGTCCCAGCAGCGGCAGGTGCTGCCGGGTCTGTTCTATCACCTGCCGCCCCGTCAGGAAAAGCGCTCGCCTCTGGAGGTGAGCCGGGAGGAGTTTTTGGAGCTGCTCTCCGCCCTGCCGGAGGGCGCGCCGCTGGACGGCTGGCTGCTGGACACCTTCACGGCCCTGCCGCCGCTGCTGGCCCGGGAGCTGGTTTGTGCCGCATATGGGTCTGTGGACGCCGGCCTGTCCCGGGACAGGGGCGGGAAATTGTGGGACAGCTTCGTTCTTTGGCGGGACAAAATCACCCGGGGGGATTTTACGCCCACCCTGCTGCGACGGGCCGGCCGGCCGGCGGATTTCACCTATTGCCCCATCACCCAGTACGGCGCTGCCGTGGAGCAGGAGAGCTTCGACAGCTTCGGCAGCCTGTTGGACGAATTTTATGAGGGCCGGGACCAGGCGGACCGGGTCCGGCAGAAGGGTCAGGACCTGATGAAGTCCGCCTCCGCCGCCCGGGACCGGGTGCGCCGGAAGCTGGCGGCCCAGGAGAAGGAGCTGGCCGCCACCCGGGACCGGGAAAGACTCCGGATATCCGGCGAGCTCATCACCGCCAACCTCTACCGCATGGAGCGGGGCATGAGCCGCCTGACGGCGGAAAACTACTATGAGGACGGCTGTCCGCCGGTCAACATCCCGCTGGATGTGCGCCTGGGGCCCCAGGAGAACGCCGCCCGGTACTTCAAGCAGTACGCCAAGGCGAAAACCGCCGAGAGGGTGCTGACGGAGCAGCTGGAAAAGGGCCGGGAGGAGCTATCCTATCTGGAGAGCGTGGTGCAGGAGCTGTCCCAGGCGGAGGCGGAGCAGGATTTCAACGACATCCGCGCCGAGCTGGAGAGCGGCGGCTATCTGAAAAACCGGGGCAAAAAGCAGCCGGGGTTCCAGCGGGCCTCCAAGCCCAGGCAGTTTACCTCCTCCGCCGGACTGAGAATCCTGGTGGGACGCAGCAACCGGCAGAACGACCGCCTCACCGCCAAGGACGCCGACCGCCGGGACATCTGGCTCCACACCCAGAAGATCCACGGCTCCCATGTGATCCTGTGTACCGGCGGG
>OHEI01000234.1_pt1 | contig 23768 bp, 20 predicted proteins | sample 1567241 | NCBI WGS metagenome assembly OHEI01 (sample SAMEA3879565, study PRJEB24766) | human gut metagenome | biome: human-associated habitat; feature: feces | place: USA | collected 1985/1987 | reverse complement strand
AAGGCGATTGGGGCGGAAATATGTCGGCTGAGGAATATGCAGATGATTTACGTAAGCCCTAATTTGAGGGTTTACCTTTCTTATATCCAACTGTTGCAAAGATAATAAAACAGCTATTCCGGGTGCAAAAACCGCCATAGAGGCAGTCTCCATACAGAGGCGCTCTATGGCGGTTTCCCGTTTCCCCACGTTTACCGGGGAAAATTCCCGTTTCCGGGAAGCCGGGAGGTTACTCTTCCATTTTGAGCTTGCCCAGTTCTTTCAGGATGTGCTCCATGGCTTCTTTGTAAACCTCCGGTTTCTCCTTTTCCATCCATTTCATCAGTTTGAAGTAAGAATTTGGAGTCACAATCTTTCCGTCTCGAATTTTGGTGGCGGTGGACCGGCCTATCGCACCTTTGTCGTTCAAGTTGCTGGGGTTTAAATCGCTTCTTCGCACGGCATTACCGATGCAAGTGCTGATGATCTCAAATTTTTTTCATGTTACTAAAAATTAAATTATTAAATAATGATTTGTAAACAGCATAAACATAGCTACTTACAAAATGTCTCGGCAAAGATAGGAAATGTTTATTAACAATTGCTTGTTTTTGTGAGCAACGCCCTATTTATATTTTGCGTTCCTTTGCGTTATATTTATACTAACACACAAAAGAAATGGATTATACAGAGCAGTTTATCCGGCTGAATTGCAGCTTGATGTCGGATTACAAAATGATGAAGCTGAATGCCGACATGAAATGCATGGGGCTGGGGTTGTATCTTGAAACGATATTGTTTCTGCGAAAACAGCAGGAATACAAACATGATTTTAACGAACTGGATTTGCTGGCCGATCAGTGGGGAGCTACCGTGGAAAATCTGCAACATCTTATTAAGGACTTCGATTTGTTTCTCATTACAGAGGACGGGTATTTCCGATGTCTGTATCTGGACGAGGTGATGGGATATCAGAGCAAACTTTCCGAGCAACGTGCCGCTGCCGGTAGTAAGGGAGGGAGAAGCAGTAAGAAAAGTACGGTGAAAGCATCTGCAAAAGCAACTGCGTCTACAATAGGGAGGGGCAGAATCAACGAAGGGAAAAACGGTGATACACCTTGCGTGGATTGTAACGGGGAAGTCTACCTGAAAAGTAATGATACACCTTGCGTGGATTGTAACAGGGAAGTCTACCTGAAAAGTGGTGGTGTACCCTGCATGGATAATAACGGGGAAGCCTACCTGAAAAGCGATGATACACCTTGCGTGGATTGTAACGGGGAAGTCTACATGAAAAACGGTGATACGTCCTGCATGGATAATAACGGGGAAGTCTACATGAAAAGCGGTGATGCGTTCTGCGTGGATAATAACGGGGAAGCCTACATGGAAAGTGGTGGTGTACCTTGCATGGATAATAACAAGGAAGTCTACCTGAAAAGCAGTGGTGCACCCAGTATGGATAGCAAGGAGAGAATTTATATGGAAAGCAGGAATGTAGATAGTAACAAGACTGTCTGCATGGAGAGCAGCAAGCCAATCCATTCGGATTATAATAAGGAAATCTACAAGGAAAACAGCACGGAAAGCAACGTGAAAAGTAGTGCGGAAAGTATGAAAAATACGACTGCAAAAAATACAAATGAAAATTCAGTCAAAAATGTGATTCAAAGTGTTGATAATGAGTGTTATGGAAAGAATTTGCAAGCAAGCTTTAAGCAAAGCTTTATAAGAGAAGAAAAGAATAGAGGAGAGAAGAAAAACAACAATAACAAAGAAAAAGAAATAATTGCTGTTGCTGCTGTTGATAAACTTCCCCGATTTTCCGAATTGTCCGAAACGATACCCCGATGGGAACAATGCATCAATGAAGCTTTCATTACTCAGAGTTGGCTGGAGGCTGTGGGGATGATGTCAGGTTTGAAAGAACTCTTTTTGAACAATCTTTCTTTTATTCGTGATCTGTTCAAGAAACATGTCGTGGCACAAGGAAACACAGGAGGAATCACTTCCGTGTCCGAAGCCGAAGCTTATTTCGCCAACTACATCCGCCGAGAAAGGCCCACCCGTCTTTTTCTGGAAGAAAAGCTGAAAGAAAGAAGCCGGATGCAGAATGAATCGACATCGCTCTCGCCCTACGAAACGTACAATCCGCTGACCGGCGAACGTTCGTATTGCGGAGTTCCTCTTCCTGCCGATGCACCCCCGCGCCCCAACGGACGTGCCACCTGGGATAATCTGAAACAGAGCTGGATATGACGCGCGAAGAACATGCAGATTATGTGCGGTGGCTGAAAAGCCTGCCGCGCAGAAAGGACCATTTCCGTATGCCTTGTCCCGAATGTTCCGCAACGCGAAGCAATCCCAAAGATCCTTCGTTCAGTGTGCATATCACCCGTGAAGGGGGATGGGCGAAATGCTTTCATTGTGATTTCGCCATAGCGTGGAACGAGGACGAGATGTGGAAAAGAGAACAGAAACAACAAGACCGGGAACGGCAGAAACAGCAGAAGGATGCACCGCAGCACCGCAACACGTCGCAGCACCACGATGCAGCATCGCAGCACCATAACACGTCGCAACGCAAGCCGCACATCCCCCTGCAACCGCCTGTACATTACGTATGCCCGGTAATCAAAAAAAACAAACAAATTATGAATGGAGAAATGATGGAATACATGGTCGGCAGACGAGGTATTCCGATGGACGTCCTGACAAGGATGAAGATAGAGGAACGCTTGGAATTCCTGCCGCAGACCGGCAAGGAAGAAGCCTGCATCTGCTTCCCTTACCTGGAGGACGGAGTAATGAAAAACATGAAATTCCGGGATGCCGCAAAGCATTTCAAGATGGTGAAAGGAGCCGAGCTGATTCCTTGGAACATAGACGCCATAAAAGGGAAGGAAAAGTGCTACATCACCGAAGGCGAGATAGATGCCCTCAGCCTGATAGCCGCAGGACTGGAAGAGGTGGTGTCCGTACCCAACGGAGCCGGAGGCGCGAACCTTCAGTGGCTGGACCGCTTCGTGGAGTCGCACTTCGATGACAAGACGGAAATCATCCTGGCCATGGATACCGACAAGCGCGGAGTGGAGTTGCGCGACGAACTGGTGCGCCGCCTGGGCGTGGACCGCTGCAAGGTGGTGGCCTGGGGGGAAGGCTGCAAGGATGCCAACGAGTATCTGTTGAAGTACGATCTTCCGAGGCTCCGCCAGCAGGTGGAGCAGGCGGCGGAAATCCCGTTGGAAGGAGTCTTCTGCCCCATGGACGAATGGGATACGCTGATGGATATTTATTACAACGGAATGCCGGAAGGAGCCGATACGGGACTGGAGAATCTGGACCGGCTGATTAAGTTCGAGCGTGGTTTTGTGCTCACGGTCACAGGCGTTCCCGGCAGCGGAAAAAGCGAGTTTGTGGACGAAATTGCCATGCGCCTGCTCCTGCGCCACGATTGGAAGGTGGGCTATTTCAGCCCGGAGAATACCCCGCTGGCCTATCACTACCGCAAGCTGATACGCCGCGTGGTGGGCAAGCGTTTCGAACACAAGGGGATGCCGTTGCCGGAAGCCGGACAGGCCATCCGTTACCTGGCACAGAGTGTCTTCTCCATTATGCCGAAAGAGGACTTTTCAGTAGAGAGCGTGCTCCGCATTGCCGCCCAACTGGTGAGCCGGAAAGGAGTGAAGGTGCTGGTGGTGGACCCCTTCAACCGCTTCGAGCATCAGATTCCCGACTGGGAAACGGAAACGCAGTACATCAGCCGCATCTTCGACGAGTTCTCCAATTTTGCCGTGAAGCACAAGGTGTTGCTCATTCTGGTGGCGCACCCCACCAAGTTGCGCCGCGAACCGGGAAGCAAACGCTGGCCTGTGCCCACGCTGTATGATATCAACGGCTCGGCGGCCTTTTTCAACAAGACGGATTATGGAATGGTGGTAGACCGTAACGATGAGCTGGGGCAGGTGCTGGTGCGTGTGGCCAAGGTACGTTTCGACCATCTGGGCGGACCGGGAGATGCTTTTTTCGCCTTCAGCACTTACAACGGACGCTACACGCCTACCGAGGAGAGGACCTTGGATCATAATCCGCCCGAACCGAAGTGGGAGCATACCAATTTCCTGACAGAGAAGCTGAAGCCCGAACAGCAGGGCCTGGGGTTTAATGAGGGGGAATGAAGTAGTTGAATGTTGCTGTTCCTGAATAACTTGGGGATAGGAGAAGGGAGATGTCAAAACAAAAAGGACAACCCCGAAAAGTTACAGATAGTAATTATAACACGTAAAAGGATCGTATCAAGCTCTGTATGGAGTAATGATACGACCCTTTCTTTAGTCTTTTAGGATGCTCAAATTTCAGATTGTAAGTTCATGTTTTCAAAAACTGAGTTTTGACATTCGCCTTTTAGGTTTTGTAGTTACAGTCTGTAACTTCTCGGAGTAGTCATTTTATTTTGACATACCCCCTTTAAAAGTTGCTTACAAGTAGATCATGTTGCCGGCAGGCTTTACTGATTACTGGTCATTCCTCAGTGATCACTGCTCATTCCTCATTAACCGCTAGCCACTAAAATCCTCTCCACCGTTCCCGTTTTATCTCCTCGCACTGCCGTCGCTGCCATGCGGGCATTATTTTCTCCAGCTCTTTCAGTTTCCATCCCTTCATAAAGCGTATCTCGTCCTTTTCCTGCTCCGTGCACAGGCTGATGCGCAGCAGTTCGGGGTAGAGCACCTGTATATGGAAAATCTTGGCTCTCCACAGCAGCATGGACATCTGCCAGGGGGTGAGGGCTTGGATGCGGTTCAGGGTGAGCAGCATTTCCAGATAATGACGGTAGAAGGCTTTGTCCACGGTCATGAGTTGGTTTATCAGATAGTTCATTTTTATTATTGTTAAATGAAACGATTAGTTGAATGAAGGGTCAGGAAATCAAAGCGGAGGAAAGGGACGCTATCTTTGGAGAAATCATCCTTGGATACGTTATCTTTGGAGAAACCTCTTTGAAAACAAACGGTTCTCATTGGAAACCCTATCTTTGGAGAAATCATCCCTTAAAAGCGGTATTCCTTCACAGCATCAAAACAAGGGCACGGCTTCACGGAATTCAAGTCATGATGCCCCACTATCAACGCTTTGGGGAACAGGAGGCGCAGCTCGCGCAACAGTGCCAGCATACTTCCCTTCTGCATCAGAGTACGCGTATCGGCAGGTGTGCAGTCCGCCGAGAGTCCTCCCTCATAGCAGATGCCGATAGAATGCCGGTTATGGTTCTTGCAATGCGCTCCCACCTTTTCCAGAGGTCGTCCGCGGTGAATCTCTCCGTCACGGGTGATATAGAAATGATATCCTATGTCCGTGAAGCCCCGGTGGCGGATGTGGTCCCGGCGGCAAGTCTCAAAATCCAGCCTCCGCCCCTCAAGGGTGGCGGAGCAGTGGATAATAATCAGGGTGATGGTTCTCATGATCATCAGATACAGGCGTTCAGGCCGAGTGCGCCGGCAACGGCGGTGGCTACGGTGATAATTACTTTCAGAATCAGTGTCCAGGTGTTTTTCTTTGTTCTTGAACTCATTGGAATTTTGTTTTAGAGGTTGATAATAAGTGAATTGTAATGGAAGCCAAGGGCTGAATGTACCCCAATGAAAACGGCTTGTCACAGGGGCACATTCAGCCTTTTAGCGTCGTGCCTTTAGCGTTGTGCCTTGCTTCCGTCATACAGGGGTTCCGTCAGGCCTGTCCTCCGTTTTCCGGCTCTTTCGCCTCTCCGGTAAGATCCACACTGGTCTTTCCGGCTTTCAGCGCCTTCACCACCAGTCGGGCCGCCTTGCGCGTGGCCACCAGGTTGAACACGGCTTCCTCCTGCAAGTTCTGGAAACGTGTTCCGGCACTCCAGTTCACATTCAGCTTTCTGACGTGGATGGCAGGATTGTAGTCGGCAGCGCTTTCCGCACCTATACTGTTGATGCTGATGGAGAAATCCCCCAAGTCGCCCAGCTGTATCTTCTGTCCTCCCAGAAGCTGTTCCCTCATGCAGTCCACCGCCATGGTGAGGATGGCCACGATGTCCGCGCGCTTGTACACACAGCCGTGGCTGGCGATGTGCTCGGCAAAGCGGTTGATGTCCATCACTTCCGAATACTGTGCACTGGCGTAAGCCTTCTTGGCGGCATCCGCGTCCATCGGATTGCTACGCATAACGATACTGTAATTTACCATAGTCTGTTAAAATTAAAAGTTGATAATTGAGAATTAAGAAACACTGTTGCCGGGGAATGAAGCAAGTCAGACGTCAGTCACTGTCCATTAACCGTCAGCCACTGGTTGCCGACTGCTGAAAGAACCCTATCTTTCACGTGTAAGATCCTATATCTTACAGCTGTAAGATTATAGATCTTTCTCCTTCATCGTCCCGACATTACAAAGATACGATGTGCGGATTCCGGAAAGTTGATTCCGGTGGGTTGTAGTTGATAACAGTTGATTCTAGTTGATTATTGTTGGAAAAACATTCTTTCTTCTCGTCCGTTTTTCGTACTTTTATGGAAGTAAATAAAAAGTATGGAATGTATGGAGAATTTTGAGATACGCACGTATGGCCGCACCGAACTGGCCCTGTGTTATTTCCCGGATTTGAATCCGCAGGTGGCTTACCGTAAGTTGCAGTATTGGATTGACTATTATCCTCACCTCAGGGAGAAACTGGAGAAGATGGGCAGTGGCTTGAGCTGCCGTACCTATATGCCGGCTCAGGTACAGCTGATTGTGGGGGCGATAGGGGAGCCTTGAAAGGGGATTGTGATGGAGTGCGGCCAGATAAAAAGAATGGCTTCCCCGATTGCGTAATCGATATGGCAAGTGAACGACCGGCTCCTGTTGACAGTCGCATTGAAAGATTGGCAAGGTTGATATATGTGAATGAAAATGACACGAATGACGCCAATCAGAGATATAAACCCAATTTGCGCCATTCGTGTCATTCACATTCTGGATAAAGAACGGAATAGAACCTCTATTCCCGTATTTCTCCCTTATGCACCAGCATTTTCACCAGTGTCCGTTTGGAACTGTGCGTGTCCGAAACCCATAGCACGGAGTCGTTTTGCGCATAGATGCGGGCAGGCTGGGAAAAAGCATATCCTTTTACAGTTTTTATTTTCTTGCTCCATTCGTCGGACTGGCGTTCGTATATGTTGATGGCGTCATTGTCGCCGGTAGCATACCAGCGGTCGCCGCACAACGCCAGTGTCTTGGGCTTGAAGCCGGGCGACAGGGAAAGGTCGTCCAGATCGATGGAAGCGTCGTTTGCCATATCATCGTTGACCAGTGCCGGATCGAGCACCCGTATTTTCTTCCCTTCATAATCCGTGAGCAGCAGATGCCCTTCCGCATCGGGCTGCATGGAATGGCTGGCAAAGCCGTTGTTGCCCGGACTGCCGTTGCCGGATGCCCGGCGGTAGCGGTTCACCTTCTGGTAATTTTCCGGGGTGGCATCCTCCTCTTTGTAAATGCTGACCATTCCGTTCTTGTCGCGTGCGAAAATCAGCCCGTCCTTTACCGTCATGGCCTGTGCCTGGAATACGGGACCGCTCCATTGCCCGTTGCCTATGCAGGTGAGGTAGGACAGTTCCGGCAACCGGAATACATGGATGCGCGACTGGCGTTCGGCCACATACAGCCGGTTGCCCGACGGCACGATGGCTTCTATCTGACTTCCGAAACTCTTCTCCCCGCCGTCGTGCTGCCAGCTCTGCAAGGTTCCCAGCCGTTCACCTTTCTTTATACTGAACAGCAACAGGCTGCTGCCTGCCTTTCCGATGTTTGCGATGAAAAGGGTATCCCCCAGATGAGCGACGGTATAAGGGGTGAAATCCTCGGCCGTTTCCATACCCAGGGTTTCCGCATCAATCAGCTGCGCCGCCTCATACGAGTAATACCAGTAACTGGTATAATCCCCGTTTCCTTCTCCTTCCCCGTTTCCTCCGCCGGGAGCGGAGGGGTAGCCGCAGATTTCATCCAGGGTGACTTTGCTGCATTGTGCCGTCAGGACTCCGGACAGCACAATCAGGATATAAGCGTATATTTTCATGTTGTTCTTACTATATTATATAGGTATATATTTATTTCAGCTCACTCATGGGGATGGCGTAAACGCATGTCCCGTTTTTCACGCGGTCGGTGATGAACAGCGTGTGGCGGCGGATGCAGAACTTCTCAGGTGCTTGCAGGGTGATGCCGCCGATGGTGGTATGGTCCTTCATGATCTCTCCCGTCCGGGGATTGACCTCACAGAACTTTTCTGTGCCGTTGGAACTTACAAACAGCCTTCCTTCGTAGAAATCCAAGTCGTAGGGTACATTTTTATAAGCCAGTTGCCCGGTGCGTTTGGGTGAAACTCCTTCCCGTATCCCGTCAGGGGCGAACAGGTCTATGCGTTTGGCGGGATGGGTGGAGTAGAGCAGGCCGGTCTGTTCGTCCACCGCCATGCCGTAAGTGCCGTTTGTCTCGCCCAGATGTTCGGAACGTACATAAATCCGCGGAGTCACTCCGGACTGTATAGCCTGCTCTTCTACAAAGTTGACGTAGCGTTTGTCGTGTATCATGACCAGCCCTTTGTAGAGCAGCACATCGAAGGCATGTACGGTCTGCGTGGGCCCTGTTCCCCAGCTTCCATTGCCTATGCAGGTAAGGAACTGATGGCTCTTCGCATCAAAAATCTCGGTACGGCTTCCTTCGTGGGTGACATAAATCTTGTCGTTGGCACGGGTGATACCGTTCGGGCGGCCGCCGAATTTCCCGGTAGCTTCTCCGTGCTTCCATTCCTTGATGCTTCCCAAGTGCTTCTTGCCGCCGCCGGCAAGGCCGAACACCTCTACGCTGTACTGGTTGTCCGCATCGTTCACGGCATACAGGGTATCTCCGTACACATATACATCCTTGGGGCGGAAGGTGGTTCCCGTAGCGCCGGGCAAGTCGGTATAATCCAGCTTGAACGCCACCGGCTCCCCGTCGTTTCCTCCCCGGTCGGTCTCTCCGCGCAGGGGAGACAGGCCACCGTCCAGCGCATCGAGTTCCGGGTCTTCGATAATGTGTTTCGAAGCCACGTATATATCATCAAAATAACGGTTCCTGCTCCAGCGGGTGTGCAGGAAGCGGCGGGAATAGACGGGCAGCTCCTTGTCCAGCGACAGCGCCACATATACGTTGTTGCACAGGGTGATCCATCCCGGACCCGTCTGTTCGTAGGTCATGTTTCCCGCATGGCCGTAGCCCACACAGTGGGCAAACTCGTGGAATATGGTTTCGGTGATGCTTTTGTCATCGGCATAGTGTTCCAGATAACACACTTCATGCATGCCGAAGGTGGTTCCTCCGCCCAGTCCCATCACGCCGGTGGTATAGCCGAAGGTCAGTCCGCGGTGGTTGAGCACGTTGGCCAGCAGGGCGGTCTTGTCTATTTCCGCCTTGTCATTGTTGCTGTGCAGCGGGCCGAACTCGTACAGGGCGGTCTTGAACCGTTCCGACGAGAACATATACGCCATGTTCAGCGCGATGGCCACCGCCTCACGCGTGTGCGAAGCCTTCATCTTGTACTTCCAGCTGTCCTGGGTGTCACTGTATCTGCCGAAGGCGATGTACCATTTGCAACGGATGGATTGCAGCCTTGTCCAGTACGGGTCGTCACACTCTACGGTGAAGGTCAGGTTTTCTTCCGTGAGGTAGGGGTTTGCCATGATCCGTATTTTCTTTCCGCTGCGGGTATAGGCGGTCAGGTCCTTGGTGGCGAACGGTATGTGCACCCGGAGTTGCTGGAAAGGCATGATCTTTTCCAGCGACATGAACTTGAATTCTTCCTCGTAACCGTCTATCCTGGCCCAGAAAGTCACGTTTTTCAAGGCTCTGGGACTATAGAAACGGAGTTGGAAACAGTGCTCGTCGTCCATTCCGAACTGAAGAGGCCGGCTGACGTAGAAGCTGCGCTGGCCGGAGTCGAAATAAACATCCTGGGATTCATTGTCATTCAGCAGGTAATACGTGTTGTTCGGGTTATAATCCGTTTCGGCCAGCCGGACGGGCAATTCGTTGTTTGCCACGTTTCCTTCTCCGGAAACCGGAAGTTCGTCCTCTTTGCAGCTGCCCAGCAGTAAAAGCATACCTGCTAAAATCAACAGGCTGGTGGAAAAAAGTTTTTTCATCGTCTGTCTTTATTAGAATTACATTTAAATTTGAAATAATCACTCTTTTGGAAAAGGGTTGCAAAAATAATTGTTTTGGATCAGACGGACAAAGAACCTGTATTTCATTTTGTATGAGTCCCTGTTTTTTATGTTCTTTTATTTTTCTGCCTCAAAAAAAATAAATCCTATATTGTTGCCCTGGGCTTTGTTCATAGGAAAATATGCTGTATTTTTGTTATCCGAAATAAAGATGAAGATATGGCACAACCTTTAGCAGAACGTTTGCGTCCGAAGACATTGGACGATTATATAGGTCAGAAACACCTGGTGGGGCCGGGGGCTGTCTTGCGCAAGATGATCGACGCGGGACGCATCTCCTCCTTTATCCTCTGGGGGCCTCCGGGGGTGGGGAAGACCACGCTGGCGCAGATCATAGCCAACAAGCTGGAAACTCCTTTTTATACACTGAGTGCGGTCACCTCCGGTGTGAAGGATGTGCGCGATGTGATAGAGAAGGCGAGAAGCAACCGTTTTTTCTCGCAGGCCAGCCCCATCCTGTTCATTGATGAAATCCACCGGTTCAGCAAGTCCCAGCAGGATTCCCTGTTGGGGGCGGTGGAGACGGGAGTGGTGACCCTGATAGGCGCCACCACCGAGAATCCCTCGTTCGAGGTGATCCGGCCCTTGCTCTCCCGCTGCCAGCTGTATGTGCTGAAATCATTGGAGAAGGAGGATTTGCTGGAACTGCTGCATAATGCCATCGCAAAGGACGTGATACTGAAAGAAAAGAAGATAGAGCTGAAGGAGACGGATGCCATGCTCCGCTTTTCGGGAGGTGATGCCCGCAAGCTGCTGAACATACTGGAGCTGGTGGTGGAGGCGGATGCGGATGCCGGCCCCGTGGTGATTACGGATGAGAAGGTGACCGAGCGTTTGCAGCAGAATCCGTTGGCGTATGACAAGGACGGGGAGATGCATTATGATATCATTTCCGCCTTTATCAAGTCCATCCGCGGAAGTGATCCGGACGGGGCGCTCTACTGGCTGGCGCGTATGGTGGAGGCCGGAGAGGACCCGGCTTTCATAGCCCGCAGACTGGTCATTTCGGCAGCCGAGGATATCGGTCTGGCCAATCCCAACGCATTGCTCCTGGCGAACGCCGCTTTTGATGCCGTGATGAAGATAGGATGGCCTGAGGGGCGTATCCCGCTGGCGGAAGCTACGGTGTATCTGGCCACCAGCCCCAAGAGCAACTCGGCATACGAGGGGATCAACAGCGCCCTGGAACTGGTGCGGCAGACGGGCAATCTGCCTGTTCCCTTGCATCTGCGCAACGCACCCACCAAGCTGATGAAACAGTTGGGCTATGGCAAGGATTACAAGTATGCACATGCCTATCAGGGCAATTTCGTGCAGCAGCAGTTCCTGCCGGACGAGGTGAAGGACAGCCGCATCTGGCATCCGCAGAACAATGCGCAGGAAGCGAAGATAAAGGAACGGATGCAGAGCCTCTGGGGGGAACGGTTCAAGGAATGAAAATGAATTGCATTGATCCTGTGCTATAAAATTAAAAATTGGAACGCAAATGACATAAATCCAACCTTCCGGCCGGTTTATATCCATGCTGTGCAGCTGTTAATTTGCGTCATTCGCGTTCCAATCTAACCGAATAAATGAACAAAATATGAAATTTAACTTTTGAGCATATGAAAATAGTAGTTTTAGACGGTTACGGATTGAATCCCGGTGATTTGTCATGGGAGGAGATGCGGGCGTTGGGCGAGCTGACGGTGTACGACCGCACGGCCCCTGCCGAGTTATTGGAGCGTTCTGCCGGAGCGGAAGTGCTGATTACAAATAAAACGGTGATTACGGCGGAGGATATGGCCGCTCTGCCTGCCTTGAAATACATCGGCGTGCTGGCTACGGGATATAATATTGTGGACATCCAGGCTGCGAAAGCGCGGGGCATCATTGTCACCAACATACCTGCCTACAGCACCGCTTCCGTTGCCCAGATGGTCTTTGCGCATATACTGAACATCACCCAGCGTGTAGGCCATTATGCCTATGCCAACCGTCACGGGCGTTGGGCGAACAACCCCGACTTCTGCTACTGGGATACCGACCTGGTGGAACTGGACGGGAAGAAACTGGGAATCATCGGCTTGGGAAACACCGGACAGGCGACGGCGCGCATCGCTGCCGCTTTCGGAATGCAGGTATGCGCCTATACTTCCAAGCCGCAGTCACAACTTCCCGGAGGAATCCGGAAAATGGAGCTGGATGAGCTGTTCCGCGAATGTGACGTGGTGAGCCTGCACTGCCCCCTTACACCCGATACCAAAGAGCTGGTCAATGCCGCCCGCCTGGCCCTTATGAAACCGACAGCCATTCTGATAAATACCGGCCGCGGTCCCTTGGTGAACGAGAAAGACCTGGCCGACGCACTGAACAAGGGTGTGATAGCGGCTGCCGGACTGGACGTGCTTTCTTCCGAGCCTCCCCAATATACCAACCCCCTGCTGACGGCGAAGAACTGCTTCATTACGCCGCATATCGCCTGGGCCACGAAAGAAGCCCGTGTCCGGCTGATGCGGATTGCGGTGGGGAACTTGAAAGGATTCATCAAGGGTGAGATTGTAAACAATGTGGCGGAATGAGAACAAAGGAAAAGACGGAAAGAAAAGAAGGAGGTAAGAAAAATGGAAGAAGACAAGAATACGTTGGATTTGCATACGGAAGTTAGGGAAGAGGACAGGGTGGCAAAGGCCGTTGCCTTGTTCAAGGAAGGATATAACTGCTCCCAGTCCGTAGTGACGGCTTTTGCCGATCTGTATGGTTTCACCCGTGAACAGGCCCTGCACATGTCCGCCTCTTTCGGCGGCGGCATAGGGCGGATGCGTGAGACCTGCGGTGCTGCTTGCGGCATGTTCCTGCTGGCCGGGCTGGAGAAGTGCGCCATCGAGGGGAAAGACCGTGAGAGCAAGGCGGCGAATTACGCTCTGGTGCAGGAACTGGCCGAAGAATTCAAGAAGCGGAACGGCGCCCTGCGGTGTGCCGATTTGCTGGGATTGTCCGGAAAAGAGCCGGTAGTATCCACACCGGAAGCAAGGACGGAACGGTATTACGCCAAGCGTCCTTGTGCAAGAATGGTGGAGGAAGCGGCCCGGATTTGGAGCGAACACCTCGAAAAACAAAAAAAATAGGTTGAAAAATCGCTTTTTCTTATAGAAATACAAACTTTTTCGATGCAAAAGTGTTGAATAACATAATTTTGTGTATCTTTGCAAGCGATAAGAAACACAAACATTCACATCGGAATGTGTGGGTGCGGTTAACGTTTAACTAAAAGCAAATTGAAAATGTTGAAAGAAAAAGCAGGTGCTTTGGCCGGACAAATCTGGGAAGCATTGAATGGAACTGAAGGTTTGACACAAAAACAAATCAAGAAAGCAACCAAACTGAAAGCTGACAAGGATTTCTTCCTGGGGCTGGGCTGGCTGCTGAGAGAAGATAAGGTCGTTACTTCTGAAGTGGAAGGCGAGATCTTTGTAAAATTGGTGTAAGAAGAAGATTTTAAACTCATAAAAAAATGCGTTGGCACATCGTTTGGTATGTTGTCAACGCATTTTTTTTGTATTATAGTAATAATATGAATCATCTTTTTGAATAGTATTCATATTATTACTATATTTGCAGGGTAATTAAGTCCAAAACGTTATGAGTTACAAATCAGTGAAAGACGTTGTAACGATGTTGCTGGAAAACGGTTTTGTATTGAAGAGTCAGAAGGGTAGCCACATGAAATTTGAGAAGGATGGCATGATTGTTATCGTACCGGATCACAACAGCAAAGGCGTTGAGAAAGGCACTTATTACAGCATTCTGAGACAAGCGGGGTTAAAGTAGTCCCCCTTGTTCTCTTGATATTTTAGGACAGGAGGCAATATGAAAACAGTGGAAGTGATTGTAGAACACGCAGGAAAGAACTTGAGTGCTTATATCGAAGGTGCTCCCGTTATTACCGTAGGCAATGACATGAAGGAGATTGAGGATAACATGAAGGAGGCAATAGAGTTGTATCTGGAAGATAATCCGAATCCTTGTGAAGTCTTGTCGGGAGAGTTTGAATTGAAATTTAAGATAGATGCCGCTACTTTTATCAACTATTATAGCAGCATCTTCACCAAGGCTGCTTTGAGCCGGATTACCGGAATCAATGAACGCCAGTTGTGGCATTATGCAGCCGGAGTGCATAAACCTCGCAGGCGGCAGTTGGAAAAGATCCAGAAAGGCATACAGTCTTTGAGCAGGGAATTGTCTGCTATAAATTTATTGTAGTCTTTAAAATCTTGTTCTTTTTGCGTATCTTTGCGCCCGAAAAGCAAGAAACTTGTTTGTTTTTAAATAGATAGCTGTTAAAGATGAAGAATATCCGTAATTTTTGCATTATAGCACATATAGACCACGGGAAATCGACCTTGGCCGACCGTTTGTTGGAGTTTACAAAAACCATCCAGGTAACCGAAGGGCAGATGCTTGACGATATGGACCTGGAAAAGGAGAGAGGTATTACGATCAAGAGCCATGCCATCCAGATGGAGTACGAGTATGGGGGAGAGAAGTATGTACTGAATCTGATTGACACTCCGGGACACGTGGACTTTTCATACGAGGTATCCCGTTCCATAGCCGCCTGTGAAGGGGCGCTGCTCATTGTGGACGCTTCGCAGGGAGTGCAGGCGCAGACTATCTCGAATCTGTACATGGCGTTGGAGCATGATCTGGAAATCATTCCCGTGCTGAACAAATGTGATATGGCGAGTGCCATGCCCGATGAGGTGGAAGATGAAATCATCGACCTGCTGGGCTGCAAACATGAGGATATTATCCGTGCCTCCGGCAAGACCGGAATGGGTGTGGAGGAGATATTGAAGGCGGTGGTGGAACGTATCCCGCACCCGACGGGGGACGAGGAGGCGCCGCTACAGGCTTTGATTTTCGACTCGGTATTCAATTCTTTCCGTGGGATCATCGCGTATTTTAAAATAGAGAACGGGGTGATCCGCAAAGGGGACAAGGTGAAATTCTTCAATACCGGCAAGGAGTATGATGCAGATGAGATCGGTGTGCTGAAAATGGATATGATTCCCCGTGCGGAACTGCGCACAGGAGATGTGGGGTATATCATTTCGGGCATCAAGACCTCGCGCGAGGTGAAGGTGGGGGATACCATCACTCACATCGCCCGTCCGTGTGAAAAGGCGATTGCCGGATTCGAGGAAGTGAAGCCGATGGTGTTTGCCGGGGTTTATCCTATCGAGGCGGAAGATTACGAGAACCTCCGCGCTTCGCTGGAGAAACTTCAGCTGAATGATGCCTCGCTGACTTTCCAGCCGGAGTCCTCACTGGCTCTGGGCTTCGGATTCCGTTGCGGTTTTCTGGGATTGCTTCACATGGAGATTGTTCAGGAACGTCTGGACCGCGAGTTTGATATGAATGTGATTACGACCGTGCCCAACGTGTCGTACATGGTGTATGACAAGCAGGGACATGCCAATGAGGTGCATAATCCCGGCGGTATGCCCGATCCGACGCTGATTGACCACATCGAGGAACCTTTCATTGACGCCACGATCATTACCGCCACCGATTACATCGGCCCTATCATGACACTGTGTCTGGGCAAGCGCGGCGAACTGGTGCGGCAGAATTATGTGTCGGGCAACCGGGTGGAGATTCACTACAAGATGCCGCTGGGTGAAATCGTGATTGACTTTTATGACAAGCTGAAGAGTATCTCGAAAGGATATGCTTCCTTTGACTACCATCAGTCGGGTTTCCGCCCTTCCAAACTGGTGAAGCTGGATATCTTGTTGAACGGTGAGCCGGTGGATGCGCTTTCTACCCTGACACATGTGGACAATGCCTATAACCTGGGCAAGCGTATGTGTGAGAAACTGAAAGAGCTGATTCCGCGCCAGCAGTTTGATATTGCCATTCAGGCAGCTATCGGGGCGAAGATTATCTCAAGGGAAACCATCAAGGCGGTGCGCAAGGATGTGACCGCGAAGTGTTATGGCGGTGACGTGAGCCGTAAGCGTAAATTGTTGGAAAAACAAAAAAGAGGTAAGAAACGAATGAAACAGATCGGTAATGTGGAAGTACCGCAAAAGGCGTTCCTGGCCGTTCTGAAGCTGGATTAATTCAAGAATAAACAAGCTCTGGGGAGCAAACAATAAGCGGGCTCTTTCTGTTAGTTGAAATTAAAAAGTCAATAACAGGAAGGGCTTGTGTTTTGATGGCAATTTATCACAAACTCTTAAATTCAATTGATATGGAAAAACTGAAAATTCTGAACTTGAACTTTTCCTTCCAGCGGGCGGCGCACTATCATATTAATGGAGGGATGTTGCTGATGGGGGTAGTCTTGCTGGCTATGTTCCTGGCCAATTCTCCGTGGGGGGATATTTATGCCTCCTTTTGGAATTACGAGGTGCATCTTCAGATAGGAGAATTTAATTTCTTCAGTCATAACGGGCATCACATGACCTTGATGACTTTTATCAACGATGCTTTGATGGCTGTCTTTTTCTTCAGTGTGGGGCTGGAGATAAAGCGTGAGATACTGGTGGGCGAGTTGTCCAGTTTCCGGCAGGCGCTTTTGCCCATCGTGGCGGCGTGCGGCGGTATGCTGGTTCCGGTGCTGATCTATTATTTCATGACGGCGGGAACTCCGGCCCAAAGTGGTCTGGCCATACCGATGGCTACGGATATCGCCTTTTCGCTGGGAGTGCTCAGCCTGTTCGGCAAGCGGGTTCCGCTGAGCTTGAAAGTCTTTCTGACCGCTTTCGCTGTGGTCGATGATATCGGCGGCATTCTGGTCATCGCCCTTTTTTACACCTCTCATCTGTCGGTGAACTACCTGATTGCTTCGGCGGGTATCCTGCTGATACTTTGCGGCGGGAATTTCTTCCGGGTGCGCAACCGTTGGTTTTATATTTTCTGGGGAGTGATTATGTGGTATCTGTTTTTGCAGAGCGGCATCCACGCTACCATTGCGGGAGTTGTCGCAGCCTTCACGGTTCCCGCCACTCCTCATTACAAGATAGGTAAGTACATTAACCGCATCCGCGAGAACATTGCTGTCTTTCCTGCCAGTGACAAGGAAAGTGTTGTGTTAAGCAAGATGCAGATCAATGTGCTGAAAAGCATCGAGTCTTCCTCGGACCGTGTCATATCTCCCTTGCAGTCATTGGAAGACAGTCTGCATGGAATGGTGAATTATATTATTCTTCCCTTGTTCGCCTTTGCCAATGCGGGTGTCTCGCTCACGGCGGATCATGGCGGTCTGGAAGTGGGGATGGCTACCTGGGCGGTGCTGGCGGGATTGCTGGCGGGTAAGTTTGCCGGCATTTATTTCTTTACCTGGCTGGTGATAAAGATGGGGTTCGCCGGACTGCTGAAAGGCATGACCTGGGTGAACCTGACAGGTATCTGTCTTTTGGGAGGTATCGGTTTTACGGTTTCTTTGTTCATAGCCAACCTCTCTTTCGGGGATTCGCCGGTGTTGCTGACGCAGGCAAAGATGGGTGTCATACTGGGAACGGTGCTGGCGGGTGTGCTGGCGTATCTGGTCTTGCAGTTCGCCCTGCCTAAACAGCCTGCACAGGAATAAAATTACAGATAGGGCAGTACGGCGGTGAAACGGCTGCCCTTGTTCACCTCGGATTGCACATCGATGTGTCCGTTCATTTTTTCTACAATGACCTTGCTGATGGCGAGTCCCAGCCCTACCCCCTGTACAAACTCATTCCGCTTGTAGAACCGCTCGAATATCATTTGTAATTCTTCTTTAGGGATTCCCGCACCGGTATCTTCTACGAAGAAATGGATTTCCTTTTTCTCTTTGTCGCAGAAATAACCCAGTTTGATGTGTCCTTGGGAGGTGAACTTCTTGGCGTTTCCCAAAAAGTTGGTGATGACTTGGGTGAGGCGCATACGGTCTATGTGTATGGTCACATCCTCGTCGGGAAATTCTTTGATGAATTCCACTGGAGGGAGAATAATTACCTGATGGGTCTGATAGACCGTTTCGGCGAAATGATGCGCGCTGCAATCCTCGCAATGAAAGGACATATTGCCGGATTCTATACGGGATAGTTCCAGCACATCATTGACCAGCTTCAACAAGAGTCTGGTATTGTTGTCTATGATGGAGGCAAACTCTTTTTTCTCTTCTTCCGAGATGTTTTTCTCGGTAGTGAGCAGGTTGGAGAATCCCACGATGGCATTAAGCGGAGTACGGATTTCATGGCTCATGTTGGCCAGGAAGGATTGTTTCAGTTCCGCCTGTTCCGCCAGTTTGCGGGCGCGTATCAGTTCTTCTTCCTTGTCTTTGATCTCCTGAATGTTTACCAGAAGTCCGGTGATGATAGGATTTTGTTCATTATTCTGCAACACGCTGTATCTGAATTCCCACCATTGGTAACCGGTGTCGTTGAATTGGCAACGGTATTGGGCTGTTCTTCGTTGCCGGTATAGTATGTTGGATACGTTTTTTCTGAACCGGGCTTGTTCGTCGGGGTGTACATAATGGGCTATTTCCTCTATTCCCAACAGGTTTTGGGAACGGTTGGTCAGTTCGCAGAAAGCTTGGTCGAGCACGGCGGTCTTTCCGTCGAAACACCACGCGTAGGTATTCCCTCCTTCCAGTGCAAGCGTTAATGCTTCGTGTTCGAACCTGAGGTTGCGCAAGGCTTCTTTTTTGCGTCCTTTTTCCAGTGTATAGATATAAATAAGGTAGGCTATCCCCAAAAGGAGTGTGAAGACCAGGAGGCTTTCAAGAATCAGGATGGGGGTTGCGTATTTTTCCCTCCACGGCCTGTACATGATGGTATATTCCGGTGGAATGCTTTCAAGGGGGATCTGGTATCTCTTCATGGCCTGCCAGTTGACCAGGTACTGTTTGGCGATTTGTTTTACCGCCGGGACGGGTATCTTTCCTTGCAGTCTTTCTTTGATGCCGGCGGTCATGTCGCTTAGCTGTGTTTCGATGGGGGCGAAATAACCTCCCAGCATGTATTCCTTTATCCCGAATCCTTCGTTGATGGTTTCGAATCCGGGATTGTCGAACAGGCTGCCGATGCGCAGGGTGGTATAGTCCCGTTTGGTATACAGGAACAGGGAGTATTGGAAGACTCCGCTGGACAGCCACATCAGGTCGCGGGCAGCTACGGAATCACTGGACAGGCGGACTACGACGGTGGAGTCCAATTGGTTGTATTCGTTCAGCTTTTCGTACAGGGATTCATATTCGGTATCATCTTTGTCACTGATGGGGATATTCAGCTTGTCGGGCCGGGCCTCTTGTCTTTTCCATTGGTGGAGGGTGATTTCCGATCCTTTGCATTGTTCACTCAGGTCTTTCCAGATAAGGCGGTCAAGCACGGTCCGCCCGTTCAGGATGTGGATGCGGACTTTGCCCATGATGCGTTCTATCATCCGGCAGGTGGTGAGGTAATCGGGTTTGTCTATGTAGCCCGTAATGTTGGGATATTGTGCCAGCAACTCTTGGTTGGGATAATTCACCCCGCTGAATACGACGGGAACCTGCCTGACATACGGGTTTCCGCAAGCCATGACAGAGTAGGTTGCCTGATCATCGAGCACGGCAATCAAATCCCCTCCCCATGAGCGGATGGAATCTGCAAACTCGGAAATCCGTCGCTCTTCTTCTACGGATTCGTATTTCTCGCAATCCAGATAAAAGGTGCGCAGCTGGAAGTCTATTTGCTGGTCTTTCAGTCCTTTGACAAACAGTTTGTTTACAATGCCGGCACCGCTGTACCCTTCCTGGTAGGAATGGATAAGGGCTATTTTATATTTTTGTGCATAAAGCGGACTCCCTATAAGAAGGGCTGTCATAAAAATGAAAAAGGCCTTATGCTTCATGTCAAACGTGATTATTAAGTGAACCGGGGGACAAAGATAGGAATGTTTCTTTAATTCCGGCTATGATTTACAGGAAATTATTGGAAGAGAGAGGGAAATAACCATCCCGGTTGGTGGAAAACAGCAATTCCGGCTTCTTGAAAAACATGCTTCTTGCTTTTCAAGGAACCGGAATTGCCTGTGATAAAAAGGAATGGGCCAACCCGTCAGCGGGGGTTATTTGTGTTGCTCCGGAGACGGGGTACTTTGAGAGGCCGGTCCGGCGGCAGCGTTTGTAGAGGCGCTTGAAGCGGAACTTTTAGCCGCGCCGGAAACCGGAGCCGCTGTCTGTGCCGTTGTGGCCTGTTCTTCCCAGTGGAACGGTTCGAACTGTGTATCCTTGTCTACCCATGACGGTTTGCGCGATGCGTAGATTATGAACGGAGCTGCGACTACCACGATGCAGCCGATAATCAAAACGGCAAACCATACGGTGTTGCTGCCTACCGCAATCTGGCTGGGCGGAATGAAGCTGAGCACGAATGCCAGTAGTGAACCACAGAAACCCAGACCGCCGATGAGCCACATCAGTCCGTTGCCTTTGCTGCCGATGCGGAACGGGCGCGGGGCCTTTTTCATATTGTAACGCAGATAAATGGCGCCGCTGAACATCAGCAGATACATGATAAGGTAAAGCAATACGGTGAGCTGTGACAGGATTTGGTAGAAACTCTGTACGGAAGGCATTACAACGAACAGCAGGCTGAGCAAGGTTACGGCAAGGCCTTGGATCAGCAGAATGTTTTTCTGTACGCCGTTGGCGTTGGTCTTCTGGAAGAAGGGAGGCAGATAACCTGCTTTGCCCACTGCGAAGATACCTTTGGACGGACCTGCCACCCAGGTCAACACGCCTGCCAGCACACCGAATGCCAAAGCCACGGCGATGATAGGCGACAACCACGAAGCATGGACATACTTGAAGTAATTATCAAAGCCTACCAGCAGACTCTGAGTCAGGTTGATGTCCTTTTCGGGAATGATGATCCCCAGTGCGAAGGTGCCGAGCACGAAGATGATCACGGTGATAGCCGCACCGATGAATACGGCTTTCGGATAGTTCTTGGCAGGATTTTCCATGTCTTTTACATGGATACCGCCCATTTCCATACCGGCATAGAACAGGAAGATGCTGGAAGCCAGTACCAGGTTGTCGAAGTTGCTGAAATCGGGGAAGAAGTTGCCGTCAAAGTTCATCTGGCTCTGTCCGCCGGAAGCAAGGTAAATCACCGCCAGCACCATCAGCAGGCCGGCAGGAATGATCGTACCTACCATACCGCCTACTTTGGCCACTTTGCCTACCCAGCCCATGCCTTTCAGCGAAATGAAGGTGGCCAGCCAGTAGATAATCAAGACCACCGCCAGTGAGTAATAGCGGTTGGATGCCAAGGCCATATCATGGGTGTCACTCATGCCGATAAATGCCAGTGCCACGGCTCCGAAAGTCAGGACGGTGGGATACCAGATGGTGCTTTCCACCCATTGCAGGAAGATGGCGAGGAAGCCGAATTTCTTTCCGTAGGCTTCACCCACCCATCGGAACACACCGCCTTGCTTGTCCTGGAACATGGCCGCCAGTTCCGCCGCTACCAACGAGGTAGGTATCAGGAAGACGATGGCCGCGAATAAATAATAAAATGCCGAACTCAGTCCGTATTCGGCTTCAGCAGGCAGCCCGCGCAGGGATACTACCGCAGTCACGTTCATAATAGCGAGGGTAAATACCCCTAGCTTGACTGATTTACTAATGTTTGCCATAAAGTTTAGGTTTTAAAAAATATATGTTTTTTGTTTACGGAGTTTATAACAACTCCCTGGAAATGATGTTTATCCGTTTAGGTTTATTAACCCGGAAGGTATCCGGAATGAAACAATCGCACCCGGAAGGGTGTTTCTAGAAAAAACAATATAATCAGTATAGTTTATGAAAACAGCTTTCTCCTCATTCATCTATTCCCGCAGGGGGATTTACGGGATCTTGCATATACTCATCCTGTTGATGTCCCTTTTTCTGGTTATAAGTATCTCGATAGATACTTTTCATAACATCCCTTTCCTGAATCAAGGTTCTTATCTGAAGATTCAGTTCTGGATATGCATGTTTTTCCTGTTCGATTTCCTGCTGGAGTTTTTCCTCTCGAAAGAAAAAGGAAGATACTTCACCAGCCATTTTATTTTCCTGCTGGTATCTATACCTTATTTAAATATCATTGATTTCTATCACATCACTTTCTCGCCCGAAATCAGTTATTTCCTGCGCTTTATCCCTTTGCTGAGGGGAGGGTATGCGCTGGCCATCGTGGTGGGCTTCGGCTTCATGCTCAGTGAGGCCAACCGGGGCCTGGGCCTCTTCGATACGCTGATCACCAGCATCGGCGGCGCCGTACCCGCGTTTTTGATCCCGGCGCTGGCATTTCTGCTGGTGGCGGCAACGGTATTCGCCGTGGGCAGCTGCTGGGTGGTCATGACCCTCGCCATCCCGGTATTCCTGCCGCTGGCTGCGTCCGTGGGGCTGCCTGCGCCGGTGATCGTCGCCGCCATCATGAGCGGCGTATCGCTGGGGTACAGCACCTGCTTCTATGCCGACGCGGTGTTCATGACCACGGCGGGTACCGGCGTGTCCAACATCACCATCATCAAGACCACGGCGCCCTACGCCGCGGTGGGCGCGGTGGCGGCGGTGATCGGATTTTTGCTGTGTGGTCTGGGCATATTGTAACAGCGTATAAGCGGGGGCGGATATCCGAAGGGGTGTCCGCTCCCGTTCTTTGCGGCTTTTTAACTCGACTTGGCGCGGGTTTTCTGGTATACTGCCATCAGCTTATGAAGAAGGAGGGGATCACGCTTATATGGATACTGACGGCGGTGACTATCCGGGTAACCATCTGAACTGCCATCTGTTTGTGGGAGCATATCTGCGCTGTGTTTTGCGGGGCAGACGTGCTTTTTTGCGCTTATAGGCGTCTATCCACCGGTAAAAAACAGACGACAGAAAAGGAGTTACATATTTTGTCAACCACAACTTGTATCATGATCATGGCGGTCTGCCTGCTGCTGTCCGCCTATTTTTCCGCCACAGAGACGGCGTTTTCCTCCGCCAACACCACGCGCCTCCGGACGCTGGCGGAGAAGGGGAGCAGAAACGCGGCGCTGAGTCTGAAGCTGCTGGGGCAGTACGACCGGCTGCTGTCCACCATCCTCATCGGCAACAACATCGTCAATATCGCCACCGCGTCCATCGGCACGGTGCTGTTCGTGCGGCACTACGGCGACGCGGGCGCCACCATCTCCACGGTGGTGGTGACGGTGGTGGTGCTGATCTTCGGCGAGATCTCCCCCAAGAGCATCGCCAAGGACTGCGCGGAGCGGTGTACCATGCTGTCCGCCCCCATCCTGCGGGTGTTCATCTGGGTGCTGCTGCCGCTGAACTGGCTGTTTTCCCTGTGGAAGAAGCTGTTGAGCCGGGTGTTCCGTCTCAGCGGCGCGAGCAAAATGTCCCAGGAGGAGCTGCTGATGCTGGTGGACGAGGGTACAGAGGAACAGCTGCCGCAGCTGTCGGCAGACAGCATCTGCATCACCGCCAAGGGCAAGCCCATCAAGGCCAAAACCGTAGGGCAGCAG
>OHEI01000219.1_pt1 | contig 24471 bp, 21 predicted proteins | sample 1567241 | NCBI WGS metagenome assembly OHEI01 (sample SAMEA3879565, study PRJEB24766) | human gut metagenome | biome: human-associated habitat; feature: feces | place: USA | collected 1985/1987 | reverse complement strand
ATCTTGGTACCTTTCTTTTCCATTAGAGTGATTTACCTCCTCAAGTTTTGGTTCTTTTATGGTACCGTTTTTTGATCTGATTGTCAAGATTTCACCAACGCAAATTCAAACGGGAATTTGAACAAATTATGAACTGGCGTTTTGGCTGTTTCTCCAAACCTTTCATCTTCTTTCACTTTCTTTATGCAAAAGGCTATTATATTTGCAGGAAATATATAAATATTGCGTTAATTTTTCAAATTATCTTAACAGCTTCTTAGCGGGCTTTCCGTGCGTTCTGCGCCGGATATCATTTAATTGCTGTGTTAATTGTTTTTGCTATACCGTTTTTTCTGTGCAGAACCACAGGAGCTGTTCCCTCGTGCCCTGAACGGCATCCCTATTCCGGCAGGAGAAGCAGCGGACGTTCCCGATGGCCGGAGCAGCTTCCATTTCCCGGAAACCGTGGTATTATTTGTGCGCTTCCGGGAAACATATATGATAAAAAAGCAGACAGATGAAGGACAATGTATAAGGAATCCGAATAATGCATCCACTAAAAAGTGTTGCATTTTTTCTGGCTTGTATTATAATATGGCCATACCCGTAGTCATATCAGGCAAATACAGACAAGAAGGTGATCAATTATGGAACTTCAGATTCAGGATCTTGTTTCTTCCATCAAAAAGGACGGCATTGACAGTGCAAATCAGCAGGCCGCCGCGATCCTGGCCGACGCCCGGAAGCAGGCGGACGCCATCGTCGCCGAGGCAAAGAGCCAAGCGGATAAGCTGCGGGACGACGCCAAGGCGGAGATCGACGTGTTCAAAACCAGCGCCCAGCTCAGCGCCCAGCAGGCCAAGCGTGACGCGGTCCTGGCCTTCCGCCAGGAAATCCAGAAGGAATTCGAGAAAATTCTCGCCGCCGATGTGGGCAAGGCTCTGGACCAGCAGACGCTGGCCAGGCTCATCCAGGCCGCCGTGCAGGGAGAGGACGTTTCCGGCTACGCCGTGGAGGTGGGCCAGGTGACGGACGGCATCCGCCAGCAGCTGGCCCAGGAGCTGAAAAACGGCCTGGAGATCCGTCCCTCCAAGAAGGTGGGCGCGGGCTTCCGCCTGGCCGCCAAGGACGGCTCCGGCTATTTTGACTGCTCCGACCAGGAGATCGCGGAGATGCTCATGCCCTTCTTCCGGGATATGCACCTGTAAGGGGGTGGCCCCATGGCTTCCTATTACTATCTGATCTCCAGCCTCCCCATGCTGAAGACCCAGGGCGAGCCGCCCATGGACTACGCCGCGTTTCTGGCCATGTGCAAGTCGGCGGTAAGCAGCGGGGTGTATCAAACGCTGGAGGAGCTGACGGCGGCGTCGGACAAGGGGCCGCTGCTGTCGGAGTGGGCCGGGTTTTACAAGGCCCTGTGCCGGGAGCTGACGTATCAGCGGAACGTGAAGCTGGGCCGGCCCTGTGCCATCCCCTCGGACCGGGACGCCGGCATCGTCCAGACGGTGACGGCGGCGGTAAACGCCGAGAATCCGCTGGAGGGCGAGCGTCTGCTGCTGGACCTGGAATTCCGCCGTCTGGACGGGATGATCGGCCTGCACAACTTCGACGACCACGCGCTGTTCGGCTATGCCATGAAGCTCCAGCTGCTGGAGCGGCAGCGCACCTTCCGGTATGAGGCTGGCAAGCGGGCCTTCGACGAGCTTATGGCCGGCATCCGCCAGCAGGTTTCCAGCTTATAACGAAACAGGAGAAACGAAATGGACAAAGTGACAGGATATGTGACCGGAGTAAACGGGAATCTGGTGGCAGCCACCTTTTCCGGCTCCGTCCGAAAAAATGAAGTGGGCTATGTCCAAGTGGGCGATGACCGGCTCAAGGGCGAGGTCATCCGCGTCAACGGCGACACAGCCAGTATGCAGATTTATGAAATGACCAACGGCATCCAGGTGGGCGACCGGGTAGAGCTCTCCGGCGAGCTGATGAGCGTGGAGCTGGGGCCGGGCCTGCTGACCCAGGTGTTCGACGGGCTGCAGAATCCCCTGCCGGAGCTGGCGCAGCAGTGCGGCTTCTTCCTGCAGCGGGGCGTGTATCTGGATCCCATCCCCAACAAGGACTGGGAGTTTACCCCCCTGGTGAAGCCCGGCGACCATGTTTCCGCCGGTGACGCCGTGGGCAGTGTGCCCGAGGGGCTGTTTACCCACCTGATCATGGTACCCTTCGGCCTGAAGGACGAAGGGTGGCGGGTGAAATCCGTCCGGGAAAAGGGCGTGTACAACGTCCGGGACACCGTGGCGGTGCTGGAAAACGACAACGGCGAGGAGAAGGAGCTGACCATGGTGTTCTCCTGGCCCGTGAAGCAGCCTATCCGCTGCTATGAGGAGCGTCTGCGCCCGGACGAGACCCTGGTGACCAAGCTCCGCTCCATCGACACGTTCCTGCCGGTGGCCAAGGGCGGCACCTTCTGCGTGCCCGGCCCCTTCGGCGCCGGCAAGACGGTGCTGCAGCACATGGAGGCCAAGAACGCCGATGTGGACATCGTCATCGTGGCCGCCTGCGGCGAGCGGGCCGGCGAGGTGGTGGAGGTGCTGAAGGAGTTCCCCGAGCTGGTGGACCCCCGCACCGGACGCTCCCTGATGGAGCGCACCATCATCATCTGCAACACCTCCTCCATGCCCGTGGCCGCCCGTGAGGCGTCGGTGTACACCGCCGTCACCATGGCGGAGTATTACCGCCAGATGGGCCTGGATGTGCTGCTGCTGGCAGACTCCACCAGCCGCTGGGCCCAGGCCATGCGTGAGATGAGCGGCCGTCTGGAAGAGATTCCCGGCGAGGAGGCCTTCCCCGCCTATCTGGAGTCCGTCATTGCCTCCTTCTATGAGCGGGCCGGCAAGGTCCGTCTGAAGAGCGGCAAGATCGCCTCCGTCACCATCGGCGGCACCGTGTCTCCCGCCGGCGGCAACTTCGAGGAGCCTGTGACCCAGGCCACCCTGAAGGTGGTGGGCGCGTTCCACGGCCTGTCCCGCGAGCGGTCCGACGCCCGCAAGTATCCGGCCATCCACCCCATCGACTCCTGGTCCAAATACCGGGGCGTGGTGGATATGGACCGGGTGGAGCAGGCCCGCGCCATCCTCAAGCGCAGCAACGAGATCAACCAGATGATGAAGGTCATCGGCGAGGAGGGCACCTCCGCCGAGGACTATATCGTCTATCAGAAGGGTGAGCTGCTGGACGCGGTGTATCTGCAGCAGAACTCCTTCGATCCCATCGACGCGGCCTGCGATCCCGACCGTCAGATCCACGAGTTCAACGTGCTGTATGACGTGCTGACCCGGGATTTCGCACTCAGCGACAAAAAAGAGATCCGCGCCTTTTTCAACCAGGTCCGGCAGGAGTTCCTGGACTGGCACAACACCGTGTTCCGCACCCCGGAATTTGAGGCCCAGGAAAAGCGGCTGAAGGACTTTTACCTGAGCAAGGCCGCGGATTGAGAGGGGAGTCAATATGCAGAAAGTTTACACGAAAATTGAGTCCATCGTGGGCAACGTGGTCACGGTCCGGGCCGATGGCGTCCGCAACGGCGACCTGGCCCTGGTGGGCGACAGCTACGCCAACGTCATCAAGCTGGACAGGGACCTGGTAACGCTCCAGGTGTTCAGCGGCACCCAGGGCGTCAGCACCACGGACCCGGTCCGGTTCCTGGGCCGTCCCATGATGGTGTCCTTCTCCGACCACCTGCTGGGCCGCATTTTCGACGGCGCCGGCGTACCCCGGGACAACGGTCCCGCCCTGACGGAGAATATGATCCCCATCGGCGGCCCCTCCGTGAACCCGTCCAGGCGTATCGTGCCCAACAAGCTGATCCGCACCGGTATCCCCATGATCGACGTGTTCAACACCCTGGTGGAAAGCCAGAAGCTGCCCATCTTCTCCGTGTCCGGCGAGCCGTATAACCAGCTGCTCTCCCGCATCGCCATGCAGGCCCAGGTGGACATCATCGTCCTGGGCGGCATGGGCCTGAAGTACGACGACTATCTGTACTTCCGGGACACTCTGGAAAAGAGCGGCGCCATGGGCCGCACGGTGATGTTCATCCACACCGCCTCCGACCCCACCGTGGAATGCACCCTGGTGCCGGATATGGCCCTGGCCGTGGCGGAGCAGTTCGCTCTGGCCGGCAAGCGGGTGCTGGTGCTGCTGACGGATATGACCAACTACGCCGACGCGCAGAAGGAAATGGCCATCACCATGGAGCAGGTGCCCTCCAACCGGGGCTATCCGGGCGATCTGTACAGCTGCCTGGCCGCCCGCTATGAAAAGGCTGTGGACTTCGAGGGCGCGGGCTCCATCACCATTCTGGGCGTCACCACCATGCCCGGCGACGACGTGACCCATCCGGTGCCCGACAACACCGGCTATATCACCGAGGGCCAGTATTATCTGAAAAACGGCCACATCGAGCCCTTCGGCTCCCTGTCCCGTCTGAAGCAGAACGTCAACGACAAGACCAGAAGCGACCACCGGGCCCTGATGGACGGCATGATCCGGCTGTACAGCGCCTATAAGGAGAGCCTGGAAAAGAAGTCCATGGGCTTCATGATGTCCGAGTGGGACGAAAAGCTGCTGAAATACGGCCACCTGTTTGAAACGAAGCTGATGGACCTGAGCGTGAATATCCCGCTGGAGGAGGCGCTGGACCTGGGCTGGGAGATCCTGGCCGAGTGCTTCGAGCCCAATGAAACCGGCCTGAAAACGAGCCTCATCCAGGAGAGATGGCCCAAGCGGTCCGCCGTGGAATGAGGGTGCGCCTATGGCTGTCAAACTTACCAAAAATGAATTGAAGGTGCAGAAGGACCGCCTGAAGCAGTTCCAGCGGTATCTGCCCACCCTTCAGCTGAAAAAGCAGCAGCTGCAATCCGTGGTGATGCAGGTCAACGCCCAGCTGGAGCAGGTGGAGCGGGAGCGCCGGGCCGCCGTGGACGGGCTGGACGACTGGGTGGCCGTTTTCGCGGAAAACGACAGCTTCCCGGTGGACAAGCGCCTGGACACCCTGGTCCGCCCCCACCATGTGGTGTGCGGCCAGGAGAACATCGCCGGCGTCACCGTGCCGGTGTTCCGGGAGCTGAGCTTTGAGGACATCTGCTACGACGTGGCGGATTACCCCCTGTGGGTGGACACTGCGGCGGTGCGTCTGCGGGAGATCGCCCGGCTGGACGCTCTGGAAAAGACCCTCCGCCGCCAGGTGGAGCTTCTGGAGCAGGAGCTGCGGTCCACGGCCCAGCGGGTGAACCTGTTCGAGAAGGTGAAGATCCCCGAGGCCAAGGAGAATATCCGAGTCATCGGCATCTACCTGGGCGACCAGCAGACCTCCGCCGTGGTGCGGGGCAAGATCGCCAAGAAAAAGCTGCAGGAGGTGAGCCGATGATCGAAAAAATGAAGGTCGTCCACATTGTGGCGGCCGCGTCGGAGAAAACCGCCCTGCTGGACCGGCTGCGCGCCCTGGGCATCGTCCACTTCGGCGAAAAGGCCAGCGCCGACCAGCGGCATCTGGAGCGCTTCGCGGAGCTGTCCAAGATGGAGATGCTTCTCCAGGAATACACGGGACAGGAGCCGGAAAAAAAGCTGCTGTCCGACAAGGAATTTGAGGTCTTTTACAAGGACCTGGCCGCCTGCATAGACCGGCACAAGGCCCTGCAGGAGCAAAAGACCGCCGTCCATGCGGCTGCGGAGCGGCTGTCCGAATGGGGAGCCTTCTCCCCGGCGGAGCTGCGGTCGCTGGGGGACCAGGGTCTGGATATCCACATTTACCGCACGGACAAAAAGACTGCGGCCGCCCTGGCGGCGGACCCGGACGTGCGTGTGATCCGGCTGGCCCCGGTGGGAAAGATGCCCACCCTGGCCTCCATCGGGCCCCTGCCCGCCCCGTATCCCGTCACCGAGTTCCCCATCCCCGAAAAGGGCCTGGAGGAGCTGAACCAGGAGTGGGAGGACTGCGACCGGGGCATCCGGGTCTGCGAGGCGGAGCTGCACGACGCCGCCCGGCACCTGCCCAGCATCCACGACCAGATGCTCAAGACCCAGAACGCCGCGGAGTATTCCGCCGTCAGCAACACGTCCCAGAGCCAGGATGGCCTGGTGTGGCTGACGGGCTATATCCCGGCAGCGGAGGTGGAGGGCTTCAAAAAGGCCGCCGCCCAGGCGCACTGGGCCTGGGCCATTGAGGACCCCGCCGCCGATGACGACAAGGTCCCCACCAAGGTCAAGTACAACAAGGTCACCCGCCTGATGATCCCGGTGTTCGACATTCTGGGCGTGGTTCCCGGCTACCGGGAGTATGACATTTCCTTCTGGTTTCTGGGCTTCTTCACCCTGTTCTTTGCCATGATCATCGGCGACGCCGGATACGGCTGCCTGTTCCTGCTGGCGGCCCTGGTCATGACCCTGAAGAATAAGAAGGCGTCCACTGCCGTGCAGCTGCTGTGGCTGCTGTCCATCGCCACCATTGTGTGGGGCGCGCTGACAGGCACCTGGTTCGGCCTGGAGCAGGCCATGGACGTGCCGCTTCTCAAGAGCCTGGTGATCCCCACCTTCGCCAACTATCCCGCCCACTTCGGTGTGGAATCCACCACCCAGCAGAACACCATCATGAAGTTCTGCTTCATCCTGGGCACGGTGCAGCTGTCGCTGGCCTGCGTCATGAACATCCGGCGCAAGCTGGGGGAGAAAGACCTGAGCTGGCTGGCGGACCTGGGGTGGCTGGCCGCCATCGACGCTCTGTATTTCGTGGTGCTGTACCTGGTCATCGGCCAGCAGGTAAACCTGATGCCTGTGGCCTGCGTGGTCATTGCGGGCTTCCTGCTGGTGGTGCTGTTCGGCGGCATGTCCCCGGACAAGACCTTCGGCCAGGGACTCAAGGCAGGCCTGGGCGACGCGTTCACGGTGTTCCTGAACACCATCAGCGCCTTCGGCAACATCATGAGCTACATCCGCCTGTTTGCCGTGGGCATGGCGTCTCTGGCCATCGCCCAGAGCTTCAACAACATGGCCTTCGGCTTCAAGGGGCCCCTGGTCATCGCCGCCATCCTGATCCTGCTGATCGGTCACGGGCTGAACATCGTCATGGGTCTGCTGTCTGTAGTGGTCCACGGTGTCCGCCTGAACCTGTTGGAGTTTTCCGGTCAGCTGGGGATGGAGTGGGCCGGTATTGCTTACGATCCCTTTAAGAAACGCGATAAAATCAAAAAATAAACGGATAGGAGATCAACTATGAATATCGAATTTATTGGTATGGCGTGCGCTCTGGGCCTGTCCGCCATGGGCTCTGCGTTCGGTTCCGGCTTTGCGGCTCAGGCTTCCGTGGGTGCGTGGAAAAAGTGCTACGCCAACGGCAAGCCCGCCCCCTTCATCATGGTGGCCTTCTCCGGCGCGCCGCTGACCCAGACCATTTATGGCTTCCTGCTGATGAACTTCATCCGCAGCGCCGTGGAGGGCGGCTGTGACGCGGCCCTGGCCATGTTCACCGGCATCTTCGCGGGCCTGGCCATCGGCCTGTCTGCCTTCTTCCAGGGCAAGGTGGCCGCCGCCTCTGCCGACGCGCTGGGCGAGACCGGAAAGGGCACGGCAAACTTCTTCATTGTCATCGGTATTATCGAAACGGTGGCACTGTTCACCCTGGTGTTCAGCCTGCTGCTGCTCCAGTAACCCTCATAAAGCGCAAAAAAATCAGGGCCTCAGGGCCCTGATTTTTTTACTCAGTTTTCCGGGTTCTCCGGGTCCGGCGTGGGCTCCGGGGCGGGCTCCGGGGCGGGTTCCGGATCGGGGTCCGGCGCAGGCTCCGGAGTCGGGTCCGGCGTGGGCTCGGGCTGGGGCTTCTGCTTGCCCACCTCCACGATCTTGTCCCGGCTGTCGTAATTGCTCTCCGCCTCGAAATTGCTGGAGATCAGATTCCCGTTGCCGTCATACACATTCCGCCAGGTCTGCACGGTAAACCCGGTGATGGGATACTGGGTCACCCGCTCCGCGCCGGGAGCCAGATTGTCCACTTCCTTATAGATGGTTTTCCACGGGGTGGTGGACACGGTCTTGCTGGTGATCTTCACGAAGCTGCTGTCGGTTTTGGTGCCGAAGATCTTCACCGTGACGTTGTTGTTGTACCAATATGTCACGATCTTGATGGGATAGTCGGTGTTGTTCTGGAGCACAAAGTCCAGATACGGCCAGAACACCGTGGCGTCGCACCCGGAGGGTACGTAGTCCTGGGCATACATGTGGCAGGCCCGGGACACGATTTTCAGATTGGCCAGCAGCGCCGAATAGTACAGGGTGGACGACACCTGGCACACGCCGCCGCCATAGGAGGGCACGGCCTTGCCGCCCACATAGGCGGTGCCGATCTTGAACCCGGCCTCCTTGGTGGTGGGGCCCACAGCGTTGTTATAGCTGAAATTTTCGCCGCTGTTGACCACGGAGCCGCTGACGTTCCCAGCGGCCTTCCGAACGTTGAAAATACGGTCGCTGGTGCCGGAGACATAGGAGGTGTACTGCCCCAGCACGTCCCGGAACAGCACCTTTTCCAGCCCCGCCTTGGTAACGGTGGGATAGGTGATCCGGGCGGGGATCACGAGCTCCTGCCCAGGCTGGGCCTGCTCCACCAGCTTTTCGGCCGCCGCCACGTCAAAGGTAACGCCCACGCGCCCCTCCACCACCTGACCGGTGGCCCGGTCATAGGAAGCGTTCTTGCCCTCACCGCCGATCTCCCGCTCCACTGCCGCCAGATCCAGGGCCTTGCCCTGGGTCACGGTGCTGACGCATTCAATGGGGTCCAGACACCGGGTGGTCACGGCCTGATGCAGGGCCCGGGCCAGCTTATCCCGGTCAATGGTGCGTCCGTCGGCGGGCTTGGTGACGTAGAAGCCGTCGCCCTTGCCCTCCTCCATACGGTATGCACCGTCCACCGGGTCACAGCTCAGCTCCCGGCTCAGGCTCTCCGCCCGCTGGGACAGCTGCGCCGCGTCCAGATCCCACCGGACTGCCGCCTGAGTCTCCCCAAACCAGCTGCGGATCAGGTGATACCCGTTGACAAAGAAATTTCCCCCATGGGCCGCGTTCCAGGCGGCCTGGGCCGCCTCCTGCGGCGTAACGGATACCCCAAGCTCCGACAGGCTCACCTGTCCGATGGTCTCCTCCCCCAGGGTCAGGTGGATGACCTCGCCGCTGCACGCATCGGCTCCGTCCCGCTGCCATTTATCCCGAACCTCCTGGGCGGTAAGTCCGCCCACGTCCACGCCCAGCACCCGGGTGCGGTGCAGGGTGGTCCTTCCCGCAGCGGCCGCGATGCACACCGCCAGGTATGCCGCCGCCAGAACGCCCACGGCGATACCCGCCGCCATCCCGGCGATCCGGCCCGCCGAACGGGTCCGCTTTTCCTTCTGCAAGGGCTTCTGGTCTGTCTTTTCCATCAGGGCCCCTCCTCATCATTCTGTTGCCGCGCTGTTGCGCGTTCGTATAGTATACTACATCTCCTTCCAAAAAAGGTTACAATCCGGTAACAATCGCCGGTTCTTCAACACACTGTTGATTTATGTACGGGCCCGCTTGGGGATCCGGATGGTCAGCAGGATCTCCTGCTCCGTGTCCCGCCGGTCCCACCCGGCGTCCACCCCGGCCTGACGCATCAGGTGCAGCCCCCGGTCCACGCTGTTGAGAAACAGCCGCACATCCTTGATGATGTAGGTGCTGCGCCCCCGGGGCGGCGTGGTCCGGTCCTCCTGCAGAAGCTTTTCCACATGGGCCTCCGCCTGGGCCACGTTCATCTGCCGCCGCACCATGTCCCCGGCGGCCCGGCGCTGGACCTCCGGGTCCTGGAGCCGCAGCAGCGCCCGGGCATGCCGCTCCGTCAGCCCGTTTTCCCGCAGAAGATTCCGCACATCCTCCGGCAGCCTCAGAAGCCGCAGCTTGTTGGCCACCGTGGGCTGGGCCCGGCCCAGGCGCCGGGCGGCCTCCTCCTGGCTGAGCCCATACCGGGAGATCAGCCGCGCAATGGCCGCCGCCTCCTCCCAGCAGTCCAGGTCCCGCCGCTGAAGATTTTCCATCAGAGCCAGCAGGGCGGAGTCCTCCTCGCCCACCTGGGCCACCAGACACGGCACCTCCCGCAGTCCGGCGATCCGGGCCGCCCGCAGCCGCCGCTCCCCGGCCACCAGCTCATACCCGTCTCCGGCCCGGCGAACCGTCAGCGGCTGTAAAATGCCGCAGGAGCGGATGCTGGCGGCCAGCTCCGCCAGTCCCACCTCGTCAAAGCCCTGCCGGGGCTGCTGGGGATTGGGCCGGATGCGGCCCAGGGGGATGTACTGGACCCGTGTGGACAGAAATTCACCCTTTCGCTGCAATTTCATGGTGCTCGCCCTCCTTTTCCCCCATTTTATCCGTCCCGGGCGGCAAAAAAGGCCGCACTCTGTCGGGAAATCAAAATTTCCCCGCTTGCACCCCGGGCTGCAATGTCTGCGCCGTGTATGTGGAGCCGTCTCACCGCTCCGTTGAAAACTGGAACATATCATAATTGTGTTGACGGCAGTCCGTGAGATGGGATACAATGAGAAAAAAGGAGGGGAAACTCTATGAAGAAGCGTCTGGAAGCCCTATGGTGCGCACTGTTCCGCGTGAACAAAAACGCTACCGGCTACACCTGGCCCATTTGCCGGATACTGCTGTGTCTATTGTCCTACTGGCTTTTGACAGTGGTCAACGGAAGTCGGCCCATGAGTACGCCCCGGGCGGTGGTGTTCGTGCTGCTGATCGTGCTGACCTGGGGACTCTTTTACGGCGTTATATGCGCACTGGTGGAGATCAGCATCGTCCGGAAGCACCGCAGATCCCCCAAGACCAGGCAGCCGGTATCGGGCCGGGAGAAGGCTGCCGGAAAGCCCTTTTCCCTGGAGCAGCTGGCGGCGCTGGCGGAGGAGAATGACATTGTGGAGCTTCGCCTGCTTCACGGCAGCCGGACTGTCACCGCCGGGTCCAGCTCCGACTACACGCCCCAGAAGGGTTTTTTCGATAAGCGCTACTATGTGGGCAGCAAGGAAATGGACACTATCGACGATTTCCGGCGGGCATTGGAGCCATACGCCCCCGGCGGCACCGTCACAGTGCTGACCATTGACGGCGTAAAGCCCCAATAAACATTTGCAGCACGGAAGAGAGCCGTATGATGCACCGCATATCCCCGCGTGTACATCCACCCTCAGCAGCGGAAAAAATGCTTGCCATCCGGGGCCCCGGGGGGTACAATAGCACCAATCAGAAAACAGGAGGCGCATTCCTATGGAGTTTAACCCGCAGAAGCAGCTGGCAGGCCTGCTGGAGTGGATGGACCAGCAGATGACCCTGTGCCATGGCAAGACCGCCGTCATCGGCATTTCCGGCGGCAAGGACAGCAGCACCGTGGCGGCGCTGGCAGTGGCCGCCTACGGCCGCGAGAACGTGTACGGCGTCCTGATGCCCAACGGCGTCCAGCCGGATATCGACTATTCCCAGGCCCTGGTGGAGCACCTGAACATTCCCCACTGCACCATCAATATCCACGACGCCGTCCAGGGCGTCCTTCACGAGATGGAGCAGGCGGGCCTGGAGCCCAGCCGCCAGACCCGGGTGAACCTGCCCTCCCGCATCCGCATGGCCACTCTGTACGCCGTGGCCCAGACCGTGCCCGACGGCATCGTCATCAACACCAGCAACCTCTCCGAGGACTGGGTAGGCTACTGCACCATTTACGGTGACTCCGCCGGGGCCTTCTCCCCCCTGGGCATGTACACCACCGAGGAGGTCATTGCCCTGGGCCGGGTCCTGGGCCTGCCGGAGAAGTTCCTGGTAAAGGCCCCCTCCGACGGCCTCACCGGCCTCACCGACGAGGACAACCTGGGCTTTACCTATCACGCCGTCAACGAATACGTTCGCCGGGGCGTCTGCGACCCGGCCATCCGGGCCCAGATCGACCAGAAGCACCGCGTCAGCCGCTTCAAGTTCCAGACCCTGCCGGTGTATCACAACGGTTTGCCCATGGCCCTTACCGACGAGACGGATTACTACAAATAAGCGCCAAACACCCCGGAGCGCTGCTCCGGGGTGTTTCAGCCTGTCAAAGAAGCCTCGCAGAGTTCGCGGCCCGCAGGCCGCGAATAGTGTTCAATCCATTTTTCACGGCGGCGTGTACGTCGTGAAAAATACATTGCGCGGAGAGAGAGTGTTTTCGCGCATTTTATGCGTGAAAACGCGCGGGTCGGAGCGGAATCTCTTTTGTCAAAAAAGGGCAACGCCCTTTATTGACAAGCTGCCAAACACCCCGGAGCAGCGCTCCGGGGTGTTTGCATTGGTCTTTATTTGCTGCGGATGAACAGCACCCCCAGGGTGCCGGGGCCGCAGTGCGAGGTGACGGTGGACCCTGCGGTGGTCTCGATGATCTCCTCAAAATCGGGACACAGCTCCAGGAGCTTCTGCCGCACCGCCTCCACCGCCTCCGGGGCGCAGCGGGTATGGGTAATGAACACCCGGTGCCTGTTGATATCATCCCGTCCCTGGAGCCGGTCCTGGGTGTATTGCAGCATCACCTTGTCAATGGGGCCGCGATACTTTTTGCCTGGGGTCATCTTGCCGTCCTTCACCTCGATGCAGGGCTTCAGCTTCAGCAGATTGCCGCCGAAAGCGCTGAGGGCCGAGCACCGTCCGCCCTTGTACAGATAGTCCAGCCGGTCAATAACAAAGCTGGCCTCCACCCGGGGAGCCAGGTCCGTGCAGGCCCTCTGAATTTCCTCCGCCGTATGTCCGGCCGCCGCCAGCTCCGCGCCGTGGAGCACCAGGAGCCCCTGGCCCGTGGACAGGTTCCGGGAATCCACCACATATACGTCGCCGACGTCCGCCGCCGCCATGCAGGCGTTCTGATACGAGCTGGAAAAGTCGCTGCTGATGCAGAAGTGCACGACGCTGTACCCCTGCTGGTGCCAGGACCGGAACTCCCGGACATAGTCGAACACGTTGACGGCGCTGGTCCGGGGCAGCTGGCCGCTGGCGTCCACATAGTCATAAATGGTCTCCGGCGTGATCTCCACGCCGTCATGCCCCACCTGATCGCCGCAGTGCACCGACAGGGGCGTGATGGCAATGTCGTACCGTTCGATCAGCTCCGGCGACAGGTCGCAGGTGCTGTCCGAAATGATCTTTACCTTCATATCCTGTTTTTCTCCTTGTATAAGCCCCGGGCCCGGCCCGGCGGCGGTTTCTGCAAGATGACAAAAACTTCCCCTATGCGCCGCTTCACAAAACGACGCTTATGGTATTATACCGGATATCCTCTCTCCGCGCAAGAAAAACTTGCCATTTCTTCCGAAAAAAACACGGCAATTCCCATAGAATTGCCGCGCTTTTTTGATTTTATTCCTCAAACAGACTGGCCTGGTAGGGCAGCCCCCCCTTGCCGATGTTCCGGCGCTGGGCGGCATTTTCCTCCGCCAGGGCGTCGGCAATGGCCATTTTCCGGATGATATTGCGGATGGTGGCGTCCAGGTCGGTGCCCGCCCGATAGTCGGCAGGGAAGATGAAATCCACCCGCCCCTTGGCCAGCAGATCCTCCACGCCCTGGCGGTTCTCCTGCTGGTACACGGCAATGGCCTGGCCGCCATAGGCCCGCATCATTTTCATGCACGGCACATCAGACAGGCCGTCTCCCACATAGATCATGTTGGTAAACGGCACCCGCTTGCTGTCGTCGGGCATGGAGTCATTGAGGGTCTTGTCGTCGGACACATCCAGCACGCCCTTATTGATGCGATAGACGAACTGGGTCTTGTTGGTGAAGTTTACGTCCAGCTTGGGCCACGAGGCCAGCCCGTCCCCATCATAGAAAAACTCACAGGCGTAGATCTCCCGGAACTCCCGGGCAATGCCGCTGCCCTCGATGATCTCCCGCAGGCCGGAGGAGATGACATAGTGCTCCACCTGCACCCCCTGGCTGCGTCCAAATTCGTTGATGCGCCAGAACCAATCGGCCACCCCGGGAAACAGCTCCATCCCGTGACCGCACCGCACCAGGAAATCCCGATCCAGCCGGATGTTCTGGGCCCGGCATTCGGCGATCATGGTGTACATGTACGCCAGCAGCCCGTCCATGCGGTTCTCCCGGCCAAAGTCATTGGCCTTCCTCCAGAATTCTGCCGGAGTATAGCCCAGCGCCGGGATAAATGCATAGTCCTCCATGTCCGTGGTACACAGAGTCTTGTCAAAGTCATACAGCAGCGCCACAATAGGCGTCATACCGCCACCTCCTTGCGTATAGGGCAAAAAAGCGGCCCCCAGGGGCCGCTTTTTGCATTTCATATCAGCGTCTGTCGCCGCTGCTGTAGTTGCGGCCAAACTGCAGGTCCTCCAGGTTCAGCTTAAAGTCCAGGGGAAAGGGGGAATCCTCCTCTTTCTTCTCCTGGGGCTTTTCCTCCGGCGGCTGAGGCTCCGGGGCGGGCTGCTGCTCCTGCGAAGGCTCCTCCTGAGAAGCAGGCTCTGCATCCGTCGCAGCCTCCGCCACAGGCACGGCGTTCTCCTGGGGGGCAGGCAGGGCCACGGCCTCGCTCTGCTCCTCCTGCTCCGGCGCATTCCGCTCCGGCAGAGCATCCAGAAACGCCATCTGCTGGGCGCACAGCTCCCGGCTGCGCTGGATAAAGCTCTCCGTCTCGCTTTGGGCCGCAGCCAGCTTCTCCCAGGAATCCCGGATCTCCTGCTGGAGCTGCCGGGCCTGGATCTCGGCCTCGCCCCGGGCCTCGATCAGGATCCGCCGCGCCTCCGCCTGGGCGTTGGAAATGGTCTTTTCCTTTTCCGCGTGGGCCTCGGCGATGGACTTGTCCCTTTCGGCCTGGGCCTCGGCCACCATCTGGGCCGCCATTTTCTGGGCCGCCAGCAGGGTAGACCGCATGGCGTCCTCGGTGGCGCGGTATTCCTCCACCTTCTCGGCCAGCACCTTCAGCTTGGCCTTCAGGGTGGTATTGTCCTTATACAGCGCGGTATAATCCTCCGTCAGGCCGTCCAGAAATTCGTCCACAGCCGTCATACTGTAGCCGCTGCTCAGGCCGGACGATTTGGGAAAGGTTTTCTCGGAAACTTCCTGGGGTGTGTACATGATCTATCCCTCCGTTTTTGCTGTATCGGTCCGTCACATGTACAGGCCGCTGTTTTCCAACTCGTCGATCAGGTCGCCCATAAGATCCACGGAATAGGGCGTGGCGATATAGGTCTTGGCGGCCACGCGCTTGACCTTGCCGCCGGTAGCATAGGCCACGCCGGACACGAAGTCCAGCAGCCGCCGGGCGGTATCGGGGTCGGTGTTCTCCATATTCACCACCACAGTGCGCTTTTCCAGCAGATGATCGGCAATGGCCGTGGCGTCCTCGTCATACTTCGAGGGCTTCACCAGCACCACCTTCAGCTGGGTAGTGGCGTGGATGTTCACCACCTTGCTGCGGCGCTCCTCATCCCGGCGCTCCTCCCGCCGGTCGTCCCGGCGGGGACGATCCTGGTAATCGCCCTCCTGATATTCCACCGGTTCATCCTCGTCGTCATAGGGATGGATAAACTTCTTGAACTCGTCCTTCAGGCTCATGTGCTTCCCTCCGCTCTTTATTTTGTATAGTCCCGTGCGCCGAAAATTGCCGTGCCCACCCGGATCATGTTGCTGCCGCACCGGATGGCGTCGGCAAAATCGCCGCTCATGCCCATTGACAGATATTCCATCTTATTATCGTATATTTTTGCATTGATGTCAACATAAAGCCACCGCATTTTCTCGAAATATGCCAGATTTCCGTGGGGCTCCATGGCCACCGGAGGGATGGTCATCAGTCCCCGGACCCGGACATGAGGCATGGCCAGAGCCGTTTCCGCCGCGGCGGCGATATCCTCCGGCGCAAAGCCGCTTTTGGCCGCCTCCCCGCCGATGTTCACCTCCAGCAGGATATCCTGGCAGAGCTCCAGCCTTCCGGCGGCCTTTTCGATCTCCTGCAGCAGCTCCGTGCTGCCCACAGACTGGATCAGATCGGCCTTGCCCACCACCTGGCGCACCTTGTTGCGCTGGAGATGGCCGATAAAGTGCAGGGGGCGGCCGGCGTAGGCGTTTTCCGCCAGCTTGGCGGTCATCTCCTGCACCCGGTTTTCGCCCAGGGCGTCGATCCCGGCGGCAATGGCCTCCTGGCAGGCGGCGGCGTCGTTCATTTTGCTGGCGCCCACCAGGATAACGTCGGCGCCGGTGCGCCCCGTTTCCCGGGCCGCCTGGTCCATCTGCTGCCGGACGGCGGCAATATTCTCCGCAATAGACATAGTGAAAGCCTCCCTTTCCGCGGTCAATCTTCTTTCAATATCTGTGTGCCGTCCAGGGTCACGCCGGTCATGATGACCTCGTCGCCGGGACGGAGCGTTGACAGTCCCTCGGTGTTCTGAGGCACGGACACCAGCACATAGTCGTCCCCCTGATACACCATTTCCACAGGCTTGAACTGGGGGGAGCTGCCCTGAACGCAGTATACGCCCAGCTTTCCGTTGTCGCTCTGCCGCAGGCACACGGAGGGCAGACGCAGCCCCGTATAGCTGTGCAGCACGATCTGCGCCGTCTGGTGCCGCAGCTGAGTGGTCTCCGCCAGATATTCCCGGCAGGACAGCACCACCACGCACCGGCCGTTTTCCGCCGGGCCCACGGAATGCACCGCGGCGGCAATGTCGTCGGTGACGCCCTTGGTCAGCCGCAGAGATACGCTGCCGCAGGCGGCAATGCGCTGGGCCTCCTCCTCCGCCACGGCGGCGGCATAGTACCAGGTGTTGCTGTAAATCAGCTTGCCCACGTTGGCGGTATTCTCCCCGGGGGCCAGGCTGTCCAGAGCGCTGGGAGTCAGGTCCCCCAGGCCCGCCGGGGTCAGCACGGACTCATACCCGTCGCACACGGCGGAATACGTCCCCGCCCGGGGAGCGGTGATATCTGTGGCCCCGGTAAGGCCCGCCTGCAAGGAGTCGATCTCGTCCTGCACCGCGGCGATCTCCGTTTTGATCTCCTGGCTGGAGGTATAGGCCCGGCTGCGCTTGACAATGGCGGCCTTCAGCTGGGACAGGTCGCCGGAGGCGGCGGTATAGTCCCCGCCGGTGAGATTCTTCCGCAGGGCCATGATTTCGTCGGAAATGGAGCCGTCCAGCTTCAGGGCGGCGTCGGGGTTCAGATAGGAGGACAGGGCGTATTCCAGCTGCTCCAGCTGCAGGCGCTTGGCCTGGATCTGGGCCACGGCCTCCAGGGCCCCGGGGCTGTCATAGGCGGTAGCGATGACCTGGCCCTTTCCCACCTTTTCCCCCTCGTCCCGGGTATGGCTCAGGGTCCCGGCCTCGGAGCGGAAGGCTTCCTCCTCCCGCACCAGCCAGCCGGAGGCCTCCACGGATTCCTCCGTGGTGCTGGAATATACCCGGGTGGTGGCGTAGGGGTTCGTCAGATACCGCACCCCCTGGACCAGAAAATAGAACACCACCGCCGCCGCCAGGGCAATGGACAGAATTTTGAATGCGCGGGTGGACTTCATGGCGTAACCTCCTTTGGTGGCCGGATGATGGTGTTGGGGCGCTGCCGCGCGCCGGGGCATGTCTCAAAAAATCTCCGTGCCCAAGGCTTTGCCTGCGGCAAAGCGCTTGTGCGCCCTGTCGGGCGGCGGCGCTATTGCGCCTCCGACGGCAAGCCCGGGTCGTTCAATGGCACCGGATGAACCGGAATGATGGTGGATATTGCGTGCTTGTAGATCACCTGCTGCTTGCCGTCGGTGTCCAGCACCACGGTGAAGCTGTCAAAGCCGGTGACGCTGCCCCGCAGCTGAAAGCCGTTCATCAGAAATACGGTAACGGGCAGGCTCTGCTTGCGGACCTTGGTCAGGAAAATGTCCTGAAGATTGTTTTTCTGCATAACGAATGCTCCTTTTCTCTTTGTGCGGACGGCTGTCCGCCTGCCCTTATCCTAAGCCATGGGCTGTGAGAAAATCTGTCGCATTCTGTAAAGCCGCCGGGAAATCCGGCTCCCGGTCCCAGAGGATCCAGTGGATGTCCGGGTTGCGCCGCAGCCAGGTCAGCTGCCGCTTGGCGTATTGGCGGGAGCGGAGCTTGACCTCCTCCACCGCCTGGTCCGTGGTGGCCGCGCCGTCGGCCACCGCCAGAAACTGCTTGTAGCCGATGGCCTGCAGGGCCGTGGCATCCCGGGGCAGGCCGCTGTCCAGAAGGTCCTGCACCTCCTGCAAAAGCCCCTGGCGGACCATGTCGTCCACCCGCCGGTCAATGCGCTGGCGCAGGTCCTCCCGGTCCCGAAAGCTCAGCCCGATATACACCGCCTCGTACCGGCCCGGACGCTGCCGTCCCCGCCTGTCCCGCAGGGACATGGGCTCCCCGGTCTGCTCATAGATCTCCAGTGCCCGGAGAATGCGCTTTTCATCCCGCAGGTGCAGCCGTCCGGCGGTTTCCGGGTCCACGGTCCGCAGCCGCTCCAGCAGCGCCTCCGGCCCCTGCTCCCGCAGCTCCCGCTGGAGCCGCAGCCGTACCTCGCCGCCCTGGCTGCCGGGGGCGAAGTCGTCACCCCGGATCAGGGCGTCCAGATACAGCCCCGTGCCTCCGGCCAGCACCGGCAGCCGACCCCGGGCTAGAATGTCCCGGATGCAGCCGTCCGCCGCCTGGCAGAACCGGGCCACGGACCAGCTTTCCGCCGGATCCGCCACGGCGATCATATGATGGGGCACCCCCTCCATCTCCGCCGCCGTGGGGGCGGCGGTGCCGATGGTCATGCCCCGGTAGATCTGCATGGAGTCCACGGATACCACCTCGCCGCCGAAGCGCCGGGCCAGAGCCACGGCCATTTTCGTTTTTCCGCTGGCGGTGGGACCCACCACGCACAGGACCCTGGGGGCCATAGGCCGCTCCTTTCCGGGCGTCACGCCCGCTTGAACATTTTTTCCACCTGGTATTTGCTCAGCCGCACCGCCACCGGGCGGCCATGGGGGCAATACTGAATTTCCCCGGACTGGACCCTGTCCACCAGACGCCGCAGCTCGGCGGGGTCCGTGTGCATCCCGGCCTTGATGGCGGATTTGCAGGCCATGGTCTGCAATAGGCTGTCCCGGGCTGCGTCCGGGTCCGCCCGGTTCAGCCGCAGGTCCTCCGCCAGCTCCTCCAGGGCTCCGGTGGGGTCGTCTACCCCGGCGGGCACCCCCCGCACCAGCACCGCGCCGCCAAAATCCTCGCACCGGAAGCCATACCGCTCCAGCAGGGGCAGCTGCTCCAGCACCGCCGCGCAGTCCTCCGGCGACAGCTCCACCGCCATGGGCTCCAGCAGTGTCTGGGACATGATGGGCTCCGTGGCGGCCTTCAGCGCGTCGAACCGCACCCGCTCGTGGGCAGCGTGCTTGTCGATGAGCCACACGTTCTCCTGCTCATCCTCGCAGATGATATACGTCCGCAGCACCTCGCCGGCAATGCGCCAGGGGGCCTCCCTGGGTGGCTCCATGGTCACCTGCTCCGGCAGGGACACCGTCTCCTGTACCGGCTCCCGCACCGGCTCCGGCTTTGGGGCGGGCGGGGTAATGTGATAGCTGACGCCGGGCCGGGCCGTGGGGGCCGTGAAGGCCTTCCCCAGCTCCGGGGCCACGTCCCGCACCGCCAGGGCCGGCTGTTCCGCCGGGCGCACCGGCCGGGCCGGGGCGGCGGGCCGGGCAGTATAGCTGCCCAGCGGCGGCTTTTCCGGCTGGGACTTCTGCTGCTGCCGGAACTCCTGGGCGGTCATGGTCCGGTAGAAGGGCTTCTCCTCCTTTTCCGGGGCCTTGGGGCGAGCTGCCGCGTCCAGGGCGTCCATGACGGTATAGTACACCGCGTCAAAGGCGGTTTTGTCGGATACGAATTTCACCACGGTCTTGGCCGGATGCACGTTCACGTCCACCCGGTCCTCCGGCAGGGTCAGATGCAGCACGCAGCCGGGGAACTTCCCCTTCAGCAGGCGGTTGCGGTACGCCTCCTCCAGGGCGGCGGACAGCAGCTGGCTTTTCACGAACCGGCCGTTGACGAAGAACAGCTGGCGGCCCCGGGTGCCGTGGCCGTTCAGGGGCCGGGTCACATAGCCCGACACCTGCACGTCGCCGCCGCAGCCCCGGACCTCCTGCAGGCCCATGGCGAAGTCCCGGCCCATGGCCGCATAAACGGCGGACAGCAGCTGCCCGTCGCCGGGGGTGTGGAGCACCTCGGCCCCGTCCCGCAGCAACTTGAAGGACACCTCCGGATGGCTCAGGGCCAGGTGCTGGACGATGCCGGACACGGCGGCCCCCTCGGCGCTGTCCTTTTTCATGAATTTCATCCGGGCGGGGGTGTTGTAAAACAGGTCCCGCACGCAGATGGTGGTGCCCTCCGGGCACCCGATCTCCTCCACCTGGCCCGGCACGCCCCCCTCCAGATGCAGGGAGGCCCCGGTCTGGGCCCCGGTCTGGCGGGTGAAAATATCCACCCGGGACACGGCGGAAATAGCGGCCAGCGCCTCGCCCCGGAAGCCCAGGGTGCCGATGGCAGCCAGGTCCCCGGCGGTGCGCAGCTTGCTGGTGGCATGGCGCAGAAACGCCGTGGGCAGCTGCTGGGGCGCGATGCCGCAGCCGTTGTCCGTCATCCGCAGATAGGTGAGGCCCCCGTGCTGCACCTCCGCCACGATGGCGGTGGCCCCGGCGTCCAGGGCGTTTTCCAGCAGCTCCTTGGCCACGCTGGCGGGCCGCTCCACCACCTCGCCGGCGGCGATCAGGTCCGCCACGTGCCGGGGCAGGCATTGAATATCAGGCATAGCGTTGTCCTTTCGTGTTACGTCAGCTTCTTTTTCAGCTCATACAGCAGCTGCAGGGCCTCCAGGGGCGTCAGGGAGTCCACCTGGGCCCGGCGCAGCCGGTCGATGACCTCTCCCTCGGCCACGGCGGCAAAGGACACCTGGTCCTCCCGGGGGGCGGGGGCCGCCGCCGGACGGCCGGACTCCTCCTCCAGCTGGCGGAGGATCTTCCTGGCCCGGGACACCACCGCCTCCGGCAGGCCCGCCAGCTTGGCTACCTCGATGCCGTAGCTGCGGTCCGCGCCGCCGGGGACGATCTTCCGCAGGAACACGATCTCCTCCCCCCGGGTGCGGACGGCGATGTTATAGTTCTTCACGCCGGGAAGGGTCCCCTCCATGGCGGTCAGCTCGTGATAGTGGGTGGCAAACAGGGTCTTGGCCCCCAGGCGCTTGGGGTCGGCGCAGTATTCCAGCACCGCCCGGGCGATGCTCATGCCGTCAAAGGTGGAGGTGCCCCGGCCGATCTCGTCCAGGATCAGCAGGCTGTCGGCGGTGGCGGTGCGCAGAATGTCGCTGACCTCCGTCATCTCCACCATAAAGGTGGACTGTCCCGCCGACAGGTCGTCGGAGGCCCCGATGCGGGTGAAGATCCGGTCCACGATGCCAAGTCTTGCGGCCTTGGCCGGGACAAAGGACCCGATCTGGGCCATCAGGACCATCAGCGCCACCTGGCGCATATAGGTGGATTTGCCCGCCATGTTGGGGCCGGTGATGATGGACACCCGGTCCTCGGTGCGGCCCATATAGGTGTCGTTGGGCACAAACAGGGCCTCCGGCCGCATGGCCTCCACCACCGGGTGGCGTCCCTGGTGAATTTCGATGACCCCGGACTCGTCCACCGCCGGGCAGCAGTAGTTGTTCTTCACTGCCACCGCCGCCAGGGAGCACAGGCAGTCCGCCTCCGCCACGGCGGCGGCCGTGGCCTGGATCCGGGCCACATGGCCGCTCAGCTCCTGCCGCAGGCGGGTGAACAGCTCATACTCCAGGGCCGACACCCGGTCCGAGGCGGACAGAATGTCGTGCTCCAGGTCCTTCAGCTCCTGGGTGATGTACCGCTCGCCGTTGACCAGGGTCTGCTTGCGGATATAGGTATCCGGCACCTGGTCCTTGAAGGAGTTGGACACCTCGATGTAATAGCCGAAGACCTTGTTGTATCCGATCTTCAGGGTGCGGATGCCGGTTTTCTCCTTTTCGGCGGCCTCCATGGAGGCGATGACGCCCTTGCCGCCATGGAGGATGCTCCGCAGGCGGTCCACCTCCGGGTCGAAGCCGTCCCGGATGAACTCCCCCTCCCGGACGGAGAAGGGGGGATCGTCGCACAGGGTGCGGCCGATGAGGTCCGTCAGGTCCTCCAGGGGGTCCAGCTGGGCCAGCTCCCCCAGGCGGCCCCGGTCAAAGGCCGACAGCAGCTCCTTCACATGGGGAAGCCGGGCCATGGCGTTTTTCAGGGATACCACGTCCCGGCCCCCGGCGGTGCCGTATACAATGCGGCCCACCAGGCGCTCCATGTCGCCGATGCCCGTCAGGGCCAGGGCCAGCTCCTCCCGGATCATGGTGTGGTCCACCAGCTGGCCCACGGCGCCGCTGCGGCGGGTGATGGCCGTTACGGACAGCAGGGGCCGCTCCAGCCAGCTGCGGAGCATCCGCCCGCCCATGGGGGTCTTGGTCTTGTCCAGCACCCAGAGGAGGCTCCCCTTCTTCTCCTTGCTGCGCAGGGTCTCCGTCAGCTCCAGGTTCCGCCGTGCCGTCAGGTCCAGCTCCATGAACTGCCCCTGCTGATAATAGTCCAGGTCGTCCACATGGCGCAGGTCGGTTTTCTGCGTCTCGTGGAGATAGCCCAGCAGGGCTCCCAGCGACAGCGCCGCCGCGGGATTCCCCTTGGGAAGCCGTCCTGCGGCCTCATCGCCGAACTGCCGCCGGACGGTCCTTTCCGCCTCCTGCAATTGAAAGCGTCCGGCACTCAGCCGCTCCACATGGCAGTGGAGCTTATCCTGCATCAGACTCAGCAGCGGCCCGCAGTCGTAGGCCGCCTGGTTCACCACCGCCTCCGCCGGGGAAAACCGCCCCAGCTCGTTGAGCAGGTGCTCCGCCCGGTCCGGACCCTGGAAGGCGGTGACGTGGGTCTTGCCGGTGGAGATGTCGCACACGCTGAAGCCCGCGCAGGTGTCGTCCAGATACAGCCCCGCGCAGAAGTTGGAGCGTCCCTCCTCCAGGCAGGCCGCGTCAATGACCGTGCCGGGGGTCACCACCCGGATGATGTCCCGGTCCACCAGGCCCTTGGCCGTGGCAGGGTCCTGGGTCTGCTCGCAGATGGCTACCTTGTAGCCCTTGGCGATGAGCCGGGCGATATACGCATCCGAGGCGTGATAGGGGATCCCGCACATGGGGATCTTCTCCTCGAAGCTCTTGTTCTTGTCCTTATCCCGGGTGGTCAGGGTCAGGTCCAGCTCCTTGGACGCCTTCCGGGCGTCGTCGCCGAACATCTCGTAAAAATCTCCCAGCCGGAAAAACAGGATGGCGTCCTGATTCTGTTCCTTGATCTGCAGATACTGCTTCATCATGGGGGTCAGCTCTGCCATGGTTTCACCCGCGCTTTCTGCCGCATAGGCGGCGTATCTGTCGAATGGTGGTGGAAAACATTGTTGAAAAGTGCAAAACTATGTGGGATATGGTTTACAGCATCTCCCCGAACAGGGCCCAGGTGTTGCTGTCGGTGATCTTCACGTCCCGATACTGGCCCAGGGCGGACTTGTCCCCCACCAGGTGCACCAGCCGTCCCCCCGCCGTCCGGGCGGACAGGGGCCACCGGGCGTCGTCGGTTTCGCCGTCCACCAGCACCCGCAGGGTCCGGCCCACATACCCGGCGTGGAGCCGGGCGGATATCTCATTCTGCGTATTGCACAGCATATCGAACCATTTCTGCTTTTCCGCCCGGGGAACGGGGTCGTCCATTTTGGCCGCCGGCGTACCGGGCCGGGGGGAGAAGATGAAGGTAAACAGGGCGTCGAACTCCACCTGCCGCACCAGGTCCACGGTCTCCATGGCCTCGGCCTCGGTCTCGCCGGGGAAGCCGATGATCACATCGGAGGTCAGCACCAGGTCCGGCATGACCTTCCGGGCATAGCCGATCAGGTCCAGATATTTCGCCCGGTCATAGGGGCGGTTCATGGCCCGCAGCACCCGGTCGCAGCCGGACTGCACCGGCAGGTGCAGCTGATGGGCCACATGGCGGCTTTGGGCCATGGTGTCGAACAGCTTATAGCCGGCGTCCTTGGGCTGGGACGACATAAAGCGGATCAGATAGTCGCCGTCGATCTTGTCCAGCTCCCGCAGCAGGTCCGCAAAGTCCCAGGGCTCCGGCAGGTCCTTGCCGTAGGAGTTGACGTTCTGGCCCAGCAGGGTGATCTCCTTATACCCCTCCGCCGCCAGCTGGCGGACCTCCTCCACGATCTTCTCCGGGGAGCGGCTGCGCTCCCGGCCCCGGACGTAGGGGACGATGCAGTATGAGCAGAAGTTGTTGCACCCATACATGATGGACACCCACGCCCGAACCCGGCCCTCCCGGACCACGGGCATTCCCTCGGCAATGGAGCCGTGCTCGT
>OHEI01000212.1_pt1 | contig 24662 bp, 17 predicted proteins | sample 1567241 | NCBI WGS metagenome assembly OHEI01 (sample SAMEA3879565, study PRJEB24766) | human gut metagenome | biome: human-associated habitat; feature: feces | place: USA | collected 1985/1987 | reverse complement strand
CTGGCTGCCCTTTCAGGGCGCTCCTTTTCGCGCTTTGTTCGTTTATCATGTGCGCTTTGCTTCGCCACTTGCTATTTGGCTCAAAATCGCGCAGAGATTTTTCTGGATTTTGAACACCCTACCTTACAGCTGTCCGCTTTCAACGAGGCGCACCACGCGTTCCGTATAGCGGTCGTCGCCTTCAGGGTCGTAGCGTTTCGTTAGGCTGTTGCCGAAGCAGAAAGCCATGGCTTGGTAAATGTTGGCCTTGAAAGAACCGATGAAAGCCTGGGCGATATTATAGCCTGTTTGCCCACATTCGCGGTCGATGAGCTTGACGAGTAGGCGGCCCTGCGAGCGTGAGAGACGCTTCAGCGTGGGGGCATATTGCTTCTTCAGTCCGTCTTCAACGAGTTTGATGTGTTCCGCCTTTTCCTTCTTTGTTGGTAGCGTTTGCAGATAGTCGTAAGTCTCAATCACGGTATATTTTGCCAGTTTCGCCAGCGGCAGCAGTCGCTTCACGTTGGCAACCAATCGGTTATAGCGGTCGCGCTCCTTGTCGTTCTTAAATGTCATGGGGGGATACTTATAGAAAGTGGGGAAGATGATGGCAGGGATGCTGTCGCCGTGGAAGAAGACGCGACTATTCATGACCTTAATCTCCATATTCGTGGCGGGCGGCATCTCGTCGTCTGGCACGTTGTCAATGTCGGGAATGACCTGTGCTGAGGCCATCTCCGACCCCAATGACAGGAAGAGAATGAATATTATATATTTGAAGTACTGCATTTGCCCGCAAAATTAACAAGAATCTCTTGAGATGCGCGTTATAAATCCTTAATTGACTGCGAAAATCGCCAAAAAATAACTTACTTTGTAGTAATTATAACGATATTTCGACTCTGCCAGTGCATCGCAGCAGGATGCGGCCCAAAAACAGGGGCGGGTAGGGGCGGCAGACGTATCGCGAAACTTAAATTGAACAGTCATGGGTCGCAACAAGAAAGAACAGAAAAGCGGCGGACGCTTAACCAAGAAGCAGATCATACAAAGACTTCTTGACCTCTTTGCCTCTGAGCCAGAGAGGGAATTTAGTGTGAAGGAAATCTTCGACTTTATACATGCCGCAAACCATCCGGCAAAAATGCTGACGATGGATGCGCTCTCAGAATTGGTGCTCGACGATTACCTCACGTCGGATAATAAAGGAAACTACCGAAATGCCGTGCGCTCCAACGTGATGGAGGGTACTTTCCAGCGCAAGCGCAATGGCAGAAACTCCTTCCTGCCCGACGATGGCGGAAAGTGCATCCTGGTTTGTGAGCGCAATTCGCTCCATGCCCTCGATGGAGACCGCGTGAAGGTCACGATGCTGGCACGCCGGCCGGGACACACGCGCGAGGCCGAGGTGACGGAAATCTTGCAACGTGCCAAAGACACCTTCGTTGGGCAGTTGCAGGTGGAGAAGGGATTTGGCTTCCTCATCACGGAGAGCCGTTCCCTTGCCAACGATATTTTCATTCCGAAAGATAAGCTCAAGGGCGGAAAGACCGGCGACAAGGCCGTCGTGAAGATAACGGAATGGCCCGACGGTGCGAAGAGCCCCATCGGAAAAGTGGTAGACATCCTTGGAAAGCAGGGAGAGAACACCGCCGAAATGCACGCCATCTTGGCTGAATATGGTTTGCCTTACACCTATCCTGCCAATGTAGAGAAGGCTGCAGAGCGGCTCTCGCCCGACATCACGCCCGAAGAGATTGCCCGACGCGAGGACTTCCGCGAGGTCACCACGTTTACCATCGACCCGCACGATGCCAAGGACTTCGACGACGCGCTTTCCATCCGCCGTCTCGACGATGGCAATTGGGAGGTGGGCGTACACATCGCCGATGTCAGCCACTACGTTCATGAGGGCGACATCATCGACCGCGAGGCCGAGAAGCGTGCCACGAGCGTTTATCTCGTTGACCGCACCATCCCGATGCTTCCGGAGCGCCTCTGCAATTTCATCTGCTCGTTGCGCCCCGATGAGGAAAAGCTGGCCTATTCAACCATCTTTGTGCTCAACGAAAAGGCAGAAATCGTGCGCTGGCATCTGACTCACACCGTGATTCGTTCCAACAGACGCTTCACCTATGAGGAGGTGCAAAATATCTTAGAAAGAAACAACGAGGCCTCGAAAGAAGATTTGGCTCTGCCAGGCGAACATCCAGAACCGCTGCCTGAGGGAGCACCGCTGGAGGGCGAGTATGCAGAAGAGCTGATCAAACTCAACCAACTGGCCAAGAAGCTGCGTGCCGCACGCTTCAAAAACGGCGCCATCGGTTTCGAACGCTCGGAAGTGCGCTTCGAGGTGGACGAGAAGGGACACCCCATTTCCACTTACGTGAAGGTGGCAAAGGATGCCAACAAGCTCGTGGAGGAATTTATGCTCCTGGCCAACCGCAGTGTGGCCGAAATGATTGGCAAGCAGCCTAAGGGCAAGAAGCCCAAAGTGCTTCCCTATCGAATCCACGACGTTCCCGACCCTGAGAAACTCGAAAAACTGCGTGCTTTCATTGCCAAGTTTGGCTATAAAGTGCGCACGGAAGGCTCGAAGACCGACATCTCGAAGAGCATCAACCATCTGCTCGAAGACGTGAAGGGCAAGAAAGAAGAAAACGCTGTGGAAATCGTGGCGCTGAGAGCCATGATGAAAGCCAGATATAGCGTTCACAACATCGGCCACTATGGTTTGATGTTCCAATACTACACCCACTTCACCTCGCCCATCCGCCGTTATCCCGACACGATGGTCCACCGCCTTCTCACCCGTTATGCCGAAGGCGGACGCTCTGTGAGCGCCACGAAATATGAAGACCTCTGCGAGCACGCCTCCAACATGGAACAGTTGGCAGCAACGGCCGAACGCGCCAGCATCAAATACAAACAAGTGGAATTCATGGGCGACCGCATCGGGCAGGAGTTTGATGGCAGCATCTCCGGTGTCACGGAGTTTGGCCTCTATGTGGAACTGACGGAAACCCTCTGCGAAGGCATGATTCCGCTCCGCTCCCTGCTCGACGACTATTATGAGTTTGACGAGCGCAACTACTGCCTCGTGGGCCGCCGCTACCACAAATGCTATGCCTTGGGCGACAAGGTGCGCGTCAAAGTCGACCGTGCCAACCTCGAACGCCGCCAGCTCGACTTCGCTCTGGTCTCTGACGAAAGCGAAACGATGGAGCAGCGGCAAAGAGCTGGGAAAAACAACCAAGACAAAACCGAGGAGGGCAAAGCCGACAAGAAAAAGGGCCGCGGAAAACGCGGAGGCCGCAGCAAACGACATGGCGGAAAATAAAAGCCTCTCTTTCAAGATAACAAAGAAAACCTAATAATTTAATTATGAAGAAACTGAAAACCATTCAGTCGTTATGTGTCTGGCTCATGGTTGTGGCGTTTTCAACGGCCACTGCCCTGGCGCAGTTCACCCGTGGTACGCTCTACCACATCATTCCCGCTGCGGATGCCGGCAAGACCGTGTGCTACAACGAGAAGAAGCGGGTGATTTGCTCGCGCCTCGACGACAGCAACGCCGCGCAACATTGGACCATCACACCGCTGGCGGGTGCATGGCGTCTCATCAATCCGTTCTCCAACCTCGCCTTACGCACCGCCGGTTCGCAGGTGGCAACGGGCGAGAACAACGGTTCTGACGAAGCCCAACTCTGGAAAACAGAGAGCATTGGCAAAGACCTCGTCATCCTCGTTCCCGCCAATCGTCCAGAGGTAGCCGCCGCCATTGCCCGCGACGGCAGTGTGTCGCTCATCGCCAAGCAGAAGGCAAAGACCGACAAGTCCGCCCATTTCTATATCCGCGAAGCCGCCAAGGTGGGATTTGACGTGGCCCTGACCTACCGCATCCGCTCTGTTGCCCATCCTGAACTCGTTTTGGGTAATGGCGATTCTGGCGAAAACAGTGCCGCCATCATCGGCGAGAAAGCCGATTCGCTCAACCGTGGCCAATATTGGAACATCCGCATGCTCGACCTCGATCGCCGCATCGTTACCAACGCCTTTTACGACCAAAACTTCGACGACGGCGGCACCAACGCCTCCATCAAGCACCTCTTGCAGTGGCCGGCAGAAGAAGGCGTATGGAACAATGCCCAATTTCGCTTCGAACCAGTTGCTGGAGAGAAAGGCGTTTACCTCATCGTCTCCAACGGCGCCTCGAAGAAAGGCATGATGTATGCCTTGAAAGACGGGAAGATGATGTCTGTGGCGCTCAATGCCAAAGACCGCGATGCCTGGTTCTCTTTTGAAACCATCGAGAAGCCGAACATCGCTGCGCCCGACTGGGAAAACGAAGCCGTCTTCGGCATCAACAAAGAGCAGACCATTGCCAACTATATGCCTTATGCCTCGGAAGCTGAAATGCTTGCCGACAAGGAATACTACGCCACCCCCTGGACCACGCCGCGCTCTTCGCGCTATCTCTCGCTCAACGGCACGTGGCGTTTCCACTTTGTGAGCGAACCATCGAAGCGGCCGCTCGACTTCTTCAAGGAGGGCTTCGACACGTCTTCCTGGGACACAATTCCTGTGCCATCCAACTGGGAAATGCAGGGCTACGACCGCCCCATCTATTGCAACGTGGAATATCCGCACTCCAACACCCCGCCTTACATCAAGGCCCGCCCGTATTACAACGACGGCGGAAAGAACTACGGCATCAACCCCGTCGGTTCCTATGTCCGCACCTTCGACCTTCCGGAAGGATGGAAAGAACGTCGCACTTATCTGCACTTCGGCGGCATCTATTCTGCTGCCTACGTTTGGGTGAACGGAGAATTTGTGGGCTACACGCAGGGAGCCAACAACGATTCCGAATTTGAAATCACCAAGCAGCTCCGTGCCGGCCGCAACTCCATCGCCGTTCAGGTGTTCCGCTGGTCAGACGGTTCCTACCTCGAGTGTCAAGACATGTTCCGCATGAGCGGCATCCACCGCAATGTCTATCTCTACAACGTGCCCGAGACAGCCATTCGCGACCATTACATCACCTCGCAACTTTTCGACGGCTACCAAAACGCACGCCTCAACATCACCTACGACACCGACACGCGCTGCGGCCAGTCGGCACCAAACGGGGCGCCGCGCTTCGTCACCATTAAGCTCTTCGATCCGCAGGGACGCTTCCTCCAGGAGTCAACCGACACCATCAACCTCGCCGAAATCAAGGCAAAGGGCGACTGGAAACAGACCACGACCGCCAAGATGTTCGAACTGAAGAACGTGAAACTTTGGACGGCCGAAACGCCAGAACTCTACACCGTGCGCTTCATCGAGAAGGACGAGAAAGGCAACGACATCATGGCCTTCTCCACGAAATATGGTTTCCGCGAGATTGCCATCAGAAATTCGAAGGTGTATATCAACGGCAAATCGGTGTTCTTCAAAGGTGTCAACACGCAAGACACCGACCCATTGCGCGGACGCTCCGTCACAACCGAAGACATGCTCAAGGACGTGCTCATGCTGAAGCAAAACAACTTCAACACCATTCGCACGTCACACTATCCGAAGAACGCCCGCATGTATGCCATGTTTGACCACTACGGACTCTACGTGATGGATGAGGCCGACCTCGAAGACCACGCCAACCAGAGCATCTCTGGTCGCGAATCGTGGATTCCGGCTTTCGTTGACCGCATTGAGCGCATGGTGCTCCGCGACCGCAACCATCCGTCGATCATCTTCTGGAGCCTCGGAAACGAATGTGGCGGTGGCGGCAACTTCAAATACTGCTACGAAAAGGCCCACGAGCTCGACACGCGCCCTGTGCATTATGAAGGAACGCGCGACGGCAAGAGCTACGGCGGCAACCGTTTTTCAGACCTCTATTCAAAAATGTATCCTGGAATGCGTTGGATGGACCAGTATCGCAACTCCTTCGACAAGCCGATGTTCATCTGCGAAATGGCACACTCTATGGGTAGCTCCACTGGCAACATGACGGAATATTGCGAGAGCGCCGAGACGAGCACGAGCATCGTCGGCATGGCCATCTGGGACTGGATTGACCAGGCCATTTACGAACCTTCTGAAATCAAGGCTGGCACCTACAAGGGACGCCTCCGCACTGGCTACGACTTCCCTGGCCCGCATCAGGGCAACTTCTGCAGCAATGGCTTGATTCCGGCCACGCGCACAGAAAGCGCCAAATTGGCAGAAGTGAAGGCGGCCTACCAGTATATCAAGTTCCGCCTCTCGCAGGTCAACGTGAAGAACAACACCGTCACCGTTGTGCTCCGCAACGCCTACGATTTCCAGACGCTCAACAACTTCAACCTTGTTTATGAGGTGATGGCCGACGGCCACATCGCAGGTTCCAAGACGCTCCGCATCGGCGCCGTAGCCCCAGGCGACAGTTTGACGCTCGTGCTCAAGATGCCGAAGTCGAAACTCAAGAAACTCGCTGAAGAAGGCAAGGAAGTCATGCTCAATCTTCGGGCAGAATACCGCCAAGCCACGTCCTACGCCCCACAGGGCCACACGGCGGCCATTGCGCAGTTCTCCCTCCTCAATCGTCCCGCCTTGGCAGCCGTTGAATACAACGCCCGTCAGGCCGCTCCCCTCGCCATGACCGACGGTGCCGGAACGCTCTTTGTCGGCAACGACCGCATCCAGCTCTCCTTCGACAAGCAGACGGGACAACTCAGCGAACTCTCACTCCGCGGACGCAACGTGATTGCTCAGAACGGCGGATTCCTCTACGACAACTTCCGCTGGAACGAGAACGACCGCTTCCACAACACGTCAAACGGACTGGACGCACAGGGCACCATTTCTGTCGAGAACCCCGGCGGCAACACCGTGGTGAAGACACACCGCGACGGAACGCTCTGCACGCAGGACATCGCCTATACCATCTATCCGGAAGGCGTTGTCGACATGACGGTGACGCTCACGCCGAAAACCGCCGACCTGCGCCGCGCTGGCCTCGTCTGCCTTCTCGATTCGGCCCTCTCGCGCGTCAGCTATTTTGCCCACGGGCCGTGGGAGAACTATGCCGACCGCCTCGACGGCTGCCCCGTTGGACGCTACACCACGACCGTGCCGCAGATGGTGGAATACAACCAGAAACCGCAGTCGACCGGCGGACGTGAAGGTCTTCGCGAACTCACGCTGAGCGATGCCAAGGGCTTCCAGCTCCACATGCAAACCGAAGGCGAGGTGGCCTTCTCCATCCTCCCATACACCGACATCGACCTCATGAAGGCCAACCACTATTGGGAAATGAAGGCCCGTCCCTACAATGTGCTCCACCTCGACGCCCGCACCCGTGGTGTCGGAAATGCCAGCTGCGGCGGTGCCGAAGCCGACACAATGGTGAAATACCGCGTGCCGCAAACCACGCTGACCTACAAGGTGAGAATCTACTAAGAAACTCGGTAAAAGAGTGTTCAACGGAAAAATCGAACAATCCGTCGGCGCTCCAAACCACCCTCAAAAAGCAAGGGCCGACACGCAAAGTGCCGGCCCTTGCCGCTTTTTGCGACCTTGCCAACACAGAAAACGCCTCTTTACATTTTTTACATCACGCCACACAGAAAAAAAGCGCACAGACACTCGCTTTTCCATAAGTATTTTTGTATTTTTGCCTTCGAAAACAGAGCCGTCAGGGCAACCACTTGAAAACCACGCCCAACGGTGGAAAACGAAAATAATTCATTTCTAAATCATATACAATTATGGCATTTTTGACTAACGAAAAACTCGTGATTGTTGGTGCTGCCGGTATGATCGGTTCCAACATGGTACAGACCGCCTTGATGATGGGCTTGACAAACAACATCTGTCTCTACGACGTGTTCTCTCCGGAAGGCGTTGCAGAAGAAATGCGCCAGAGCGGTTTCGGCGATGTTAACATCGTGGCCACCACCGACGTTGCAGAAGCATTCAAAGACGCTAAATATATCATCTCTTCAGGTGGTGCTCCCCGTAAGGAAGGCATGACCCGTGAAGACCTCTTGAAGGGCAACTGCGAAATCGCAGAACAGCTCGGCAAGAACATCAAGACTTACTGCCCCGACGTTAAGCACGTTGTCATCATCTTCAACCCTGCAGACTTGACAGGTCTCGTAACGCTCCTCTACTCTGGTTTGAAGCCTTCACAGGTGACCACTTTGGCAGCCCTCGATTCAACCCGTCTCCAGAGCGCATTGGCCAAGAAGTTTGGCGTTATGCAGAGCGAAGTGACTGGCTGCAAGACCTTCGGCGGTCACGGCGAGCAGATGGCAGTGTTCGGCAGCAAGGTTAAGGTTGCTGGTCGCAACCTCACTGACATCATCGGCACAGACGAATTCCCTGTTGCTGAATGGGAACAGATGAGAAAGGACGTTATCCAGGGCGGTGCCAAGATCATCGAGCTCCGTCGTCGTTCTTCTTTCCAGAGCCCGGCTTACCTCTCAGTTGAAATGATTCGTTCTGTCATGGGCGGCGAAACCTTCCGTTTCCCTGCAGGTACGTTCGTTAACAACGAGAAGTACAACCACATCATGATGGCCATGGATACCACTCTCGATGCCACTGGCTGCCACTACACCATGCCTGAGGGTACAGCAGAAGAGCTCGCCGCTCTCGACGCTTCTTACGCTCACCTCTGCAAGATGCGCGACGAGTTGGTAACGTTGAACATCGTTCCTGCCATCGAAAAGTGGGGCGAAATCAACCCAAACTTGTAATCAACGCTTCCTTATAAACCAAGGAAAAAAGATAGCCCAAAGCGCTCCTGCGCTTTGGGCTATCTTTTTTTGCCCGCTCAAGAAAACAGCATCCCGACAGCAGAGACCCTATGTCTGTCGGTGAATCTGGGAGCAGACGCAACCGCCTCTGGGAGCAGACACGACCGCCTCTGGGACGTGACACGAACGTTTCTGGGACGTGATATGATTGCCTCTGGGACGGCGTTCGCTGAAAAACAATGGGTTTGGAGCGGAAGGTAAAGTCCTTCATTTGCCCAAATATGTTGTATGGGCGAAAAGAAAGAGATGATGTCCTCTGTAATTACTTGAAAACGAGCATCTAAACTGCGTATTATGTGTGCGCAACCATCTGCAATTAAAAGAAAAACATGGCGATTATTTACCCAAATCTATGTTGCAGGGCTCGATTTGGGTAAATAATCCGCCATATTTTTCTTTTTACAGACTCTGACAATGGCTATTAGTTGCAAAGGCAGTATGCTCTGATTTGAGCTGTTTATCGTAAAGTATACCCAATATACCATTTCCATTATACAATTTGTGGCAAAACTATTATACAATTTGTGGCGTTTCTGTTATACCATTTGTGGATTTGCCAGTTATGGAAGTGTATCCTGTCTTATAGAAAGACAAATTGAAGCAACTTCATTGCGTTCGGCTTGCACTGCCTTGGGGTGGTAAGAGAACGTAAAAAGCGGTATAGGAATCTTGCTACAGATTCCCTATACCGCTTATATTCAACGCTCTAAGCTATACTGGATAGCTGCTTTGAGCGATTAATATTCGTCCTCGTTGAAGAGGGACAAGGCATGTTGGGCTTCAAGTGATTATACTATTGCGTCAGCCTTTTCAATCATTTTATAATGTCTCTTTCTATCCTCATGTGTGCACTAATTACTTCTGATTTGTGCCAAGCACGACACTTTTCCGAACTTGTTGGGTGCAAATATACAATGTAATGGGGAATATTACAACTTTTCTGAGAGCTATTTGAGCAGTTTTTTTGAATAAGACCGGCGGTAAGAGAACGTAAAAAGCGGTATAGGAATCTTGCTGCAGATTTCCTATACCGCTTATATTCAACGCTTTAAGCTGAGTGAGTCAGCTCATCGGCGATTAATATTCGTCTTCGTTGAAGAGGAATAGCGAAATTGATTTCCAAAGAGTTATGATGGACTGTCACGATTATTGATCAACTTATTTCGTGGTGAAAGGCCGAAAAATGCAAAACAGTGAATCGATTATGACCTAGAAAGACAATGCCATACACTACTCTGTCAATGATGGGTTCAAAAGGAATTCATAAATACTGACTATCTGTATACCATTCTCGTCACTCCATGTTTTTGTATGTTCCCCCACCACTATTATCTTTCGGAATGAATCATCTACAAGTTTCAGCGAACGTTTCTCTTGCTCCATTTTTTCCACATCTGGCATCTTGTAGGCAGATTGAATATAGATACGCTCACTACCCTTATTGCAAACGAAATCGACTTCAAGTGTTACACGTTGCTGCCTGCCTGCTTCATTCCTAAAACGATGAAAGATATTGCCAACATCAACAAGCCAGCCGCGCATACGCATCTCATTGTAAATGATATTCTCCATAATATGCGTTGTCTCGTTTTGGCGGAAAGAAAGAATTGCATTGCGTAAACCTATGTCTTTGAACGTACTAATTGGTCTATGTATTTACTTCTGTTTACTATCATATTTTTCCAAAAAATGTCACTTGTGACAAAATTCGGAAGCAAAGATAGTGCTTTTTATCTGAACAATGAGTACAATGTGCTGTTTTTTATCAGGTTGCGGCTTCTTTGGTGCTCGCAACTTTAATTTTCCTTTTCCTCAGCAATTGAAGAAAACTTCATTGCGTTCGGCTGCACTGTCTTGGGGCGGTAAAAGGAACACAGATAGAACTGATAATACTCTAAAGGAAACAGCGCCAAGTCCGACAAGACATACCTATATACTATGCGGACTGAACTAACAGTCACCGGCGCGAAGCGGAAAGGTAAAGCCCGTCTTTGGCCACATTATTAGTTTTACCGGACAGCAATAAACTTAAATCAGTCATTAGGAATTCTGATCCGATTTGAGAGCAAATGTTAATGCTTAAATAAAAAAAGGGGTGTGTCAAAAGTCAAACAAAGCGGGCTGTTTAAACTTTTAACACACTCCCTATATAAAAATATTGTCTCACAAGGATGCTTGCCACCCATTATTGAACAGCAACTTTCTTCACGCTACCATCGCTATACTTCACGATATTCAATCCCTTGGTTGGAGCAGACAATCGCTGACCATTTACTGAATAGCGAGCTACCTCCTCAACCTCGGTAGAGGTTGTAGTCTTGTCGATGCCTGTTGCTTCGAATTCTACTATGTTCTCAAAGTAGTTGCCAAAGTCAGAGAGCCTGTAATCATCACGAGTTCCCATTGGTACATAAAGTGTGCATTTCTTGGCATCAACTCCTACGAATACAATACTACCAATATATGGTACTTTCTCTGCATATACATAAATAGAAGTTAATCCGCTACAGTTCACGAATGCGTAAGAGCCTATTGAGGTAATACCAGCAGGAAGGTTTAAACTCGTTAATCCGCTACAGCCCTCGAATGCGGAAGGGCCTATTGAGGTAATACCAACAGGAAGGGTTAAACTCGTTAATCCGCTACAGCCCCTGAATGCGCTTTTGCCTATCTCGGTAATACCATCAGGAAGGGTTAAACTTGTTAATCCGCTACAGTCATAGAATGCGCTTTTGCCTATCTCGGTAATACCAGCAGGAAGGGTTAAACTCGTTAATCCGCGACAGCCTGTGAATGCGCATTCGCTTATCTCGGTAATACCAGCAGGAAGGGTTAAACTCGTTAATCCGCTACAGCCATGGAATGCGTTATCGCCTATTGAGGTAATACCAGCAGGAAGGGTTAAACTCGTTAATCCGCTACAGTCATAGAATGCGTAAGGGCCTATCTCGGTAATACCAGCAGGAAGGGTTAAACTCGTTAATCCGCGACAGCCTGTGAATGCGCATTCGCTTATCTCGGTAATACCAGCAGGAAGGGTTAAACTCGTTAATCCGCTACAGCCATGGAATGCGTTATCGCCTATTGAGGTAATACCAGCAGGAAGGGTTAAACTCGTTAATCCGCTACAGTATTGGAATGCGTAATCGCCTATTGAGGTAATACCAGCAGGAAGGGTTAAACTCGTTAATCCGCTACAGTATTGGAATGCGTAATCGCCTATTGAGGTAATACCAGCAGGAAGGTTTAAACTCGTTAATCCGCTACAGCCTTCGAATGCCAAGTTGCCTATTACATCATTAGAAGTATAAAGATAATTAGAATAGCAACCCCCACCTTCTACAATCTTTGCCTCAGACAAATCTAATACAGAAAGCTTTCCGTCAGTATAATCACCACTAGAATTTCTTCCTGCCATCTCACGAATCATACGCAAATCCGTACCATTTATCTCACCAATAATCTTCAAATTGGTAATCTTATACTTTTTACTACTTGCAATTCTATCAGGCAAAGTACCAGCCTTTTCCAAATTAATGGTGATTTGCTTTGTAATCAAGTCGTTATCTGCAGCATAAAGCGACAAACAACCAAGCAACATAAACATCAAGGTTAAAAAACAACCTCTCTTAATAATATGTTTCATAACTATTTTTTTAATTAGACATTAAATATCAGGGTAAAAACTATTCTTTTCAAAGACATATTTAAGATACTCTCCTCTTAACTGTTCCATATAGCAGTGGAACAGGAAGAATTTGGTGTCCTCGCTGTATGTTTCAGGAATGATGAACTGTTCATCTCGCTAATAACATGCCTTGCGTTGTCAATGTCGGGGTTTGAATGAAACCATATAAGCACTGGGCGTATTGGCGAACTGTTAATGTACGCTTCGATAGCCTCAATAATGTTGTCCTTGTTTGTCTTTTTCATATGCTGTTGCCCATAGAGCCAGACTTCAAGGTTTGTGTCCTATGGCTCCGTTCGGACTGTTTCTTGTTTAGGTTATGTGCTTAAGTATAAGCACGAAAAAGCGTGAAGCCCCTTGTCGATCGCTTCACATCTTGAGGTCTTCGAACTTACCCGTCAGCCGAAACGAGTAACGAAACCCCACGCCGATATGTATATGTACACTCCCATAGAGTCAGCCCTTAAGAGGCTGACCTACGAAAGGTACGTATATAACATACCCATGGCATCATCGTTGCGAGGTTTCTTAGCTGACCATGAAGTGTTCGAAGTTTCAAGATGCCAGAAAACCAAGCGCCAATAACGCTTTTCTTATGTTTGCCCTCTACCAACCGTCACTTTTCAAGCGACTTCGGCGTAGGGCTATATGCCGTCATTGCACATAAAATGCAATTTAGCGTGCCAAAGTTACTAATTATTATTGGCATCAAAAAAATAGAACCGAATTTTTTATTTTGCGGTAAAAGAATGTAAAAAGCGGTATAGGAATCTTGTTATTATATTCCTATACCGCTTATATTCAACGCTTTAAGCTGAGTGTGTTAGCTTATCGGCGATTAATATTCGTCCTCGTTAAAGAGGAAGTCTTCTTTTGTTGGATAGTCTGGCCAGACATCCTCAATGGTTTCGTAGATTTCACCTTCGTCTTCAAGTTCCTGCAGGTTCTCAACGACTTCCATAGGAGCGCCAGAGCGCATGGCGTAGTCGATGAGTTCGTCTTTGGTTGCAGGCCACGGTGCATCTTCAAGTTTAGATGCTAATTCAAGAGTCCAATACATAATGGTTGTAAGATAAGTTTACTTGTTCGAAGCAAGTAATAGTTCAATAATACTTTTACACACAGCGGCAGGCAGTTTGGATGGGCTGCCAGGCGATGGCGGTTTGCTTATGCCAGCGCTTATATTTGGGCGCAAAAATACAATTTTTCGTTTATTACAGGCTCTTTCTCAGAGATTTTTTTCAGCCACACCGTAAAAAATATTTAATTTCAGGGCCAAGGCAAAGAAAAAGTCCGACAGGCGGTTGAGATAGGGCACGAGGTCGGTGCGGCAGCATGCCACGACGAGGCGTTCGGCACGGCGGCAGACGGCGCGGCAGATGTGGCACTGGGCAGCCGACGGATGGCCGCCGGGAAGGATGAAGCCGCGGAAGGTGGGGGCGGTGTTGATGAACTGCTCCATCTGCATGATGTGCATTTCCGTGGGGAAGTCTTTGGGATAGGTTGTTCCCGACATGGAGGCGCCGATGGCGAAGAGGCGGCGCTGAACGGTGTGCAGTAGGTCGGCATATTCCTCGGGGAGGTTCATGGTGAGGAGAAGTCCAACGTGGCAGTTGAGCTCGTCGAGCGTGCCGCAGGCTTCAATCTTTTGGTCGTTTTTCGTCACGATGGTGCCGTCGGCCAACGAGGTCGTGCCGTGGTCGCCCTGGCGCGTGGTGATGTTATTCTTCATGGCTTTTGGGGATTATGTGGGGAGGTTTTAGGGGGTAGATATATTCCGATAGTACATTACTAATGAATAATGCTCAGCATTTACTTACCACCAACTTTACTATGTTGCGCCTTCAGCATGGTGTGGCGTTTCGGAAGCGCAGGTTGGGCGCGTCCTTTAAATATTGCACCTCCTTGAAGGCATACGTGCGGAGTTCCTGCTTCTCATCGCGGAGCATGAGGCGCCCGTCGGGCAAAACCGTCTTGATTTCCGCTTCAAAGTCGCCGTTGGCATCGCGAAAGCGGTGGCGCCTGCCGTCGCGGCGGTAGAGGCGACGGAGGTAGGCGCGATGGATGGTGCCTTCGCCGCCGTTCAGCAGTCGGCGGTAGAGGCGGTGGAAGCGCCAGGCGATGTGTCGCATGAGCTGTTCCCGGTCGAAAATGCTGCCCGTGATTTGGCGCAGGGACATGGGATTTGGCGCATCGCTTTCAAAGACCACCTGATTGACGTTGAGGCCGACCCCCGTGATGGTGGTGTCGATTTGTGGACCGACGAGCGTATGTTCCAAGAGCATGCCGCAGATCTTCGTGTCGAGCCAATAGATGTCGTTGGGCCATTTCACGCGAATGCCGCCCACAATCTCCTCCAACGTCTCTGCCACAGCCAGCGCCTGCACCTCAGAAAGCAAAAACTGGCGGCTGGGGCGGACGGCGTGGGGGTGAAGGCGGATGCCGAAGAGTAGGTTTTCGCCGCGTGCCGCTTCCCAGTGCGTGCCGCGCTGGCCGCGTCCCGCCGTTTGGTAGTCGGCCGTCAGAAGCAAGAAAGGCGCAGTGGCGTTGGCGTATGGCGGTTGCTGGAGGTCGAGCATCGTCGATGCTGTTTCGTCAACGTGGCAGTGTTCCCATTCGGGAGGATATGATGTGATGAATCTCATGTCTTGAGTAGGTAAGTGGGAGTCTGGATAAGTAGGCTACTTATGCTTTATAGCCCAAGCCTCAGTCCTTTTGCAGGCAAACCTGTGCATATTCCGCTTGGGTGCGTTTGGGAAGTTTCTTGAGCACCTCAGAGAGCGAATGGTCGATGAGGTGTAGGATGAGTTCTTCTGGAACGTCGGCATCGAAATGTATTTCGTTCCAATAGCGTTTGTTCCAATGCCACGCCCCGCAGATACCATTGTATTTGTCGCGTAGGTCAATGGCATAGTCGGGGTCGCATTTGCACACCACCAAGTCGGGGCGTTCAAGGTCGAGGTAAGCAAAGATTTTGCCGTACACACGAAACAAGACACCTTCAGGGCCGAAGGCACTGTCTTCCGTTGCCAGTGGTTTGGAGAGGCAATATTCTCGGATGCGTTCGATGTTCATGATGATGAATGTTTTCGTAATGGTTGCCCATTACTTGTGGGAAAAAATCCTCAGAAGGCGGCAACAAAATGCTGGAAGCGGTATGGCTTCTCCTCGCCCACCACCGTGATGATGTCGAAGCGGTAAGGGCCGTCGAAGCGGTGCAGATTCATATAATGTTTCGCGGCCTCGCGCACATTCCTCCGTTTTTCCTCGTCAACAGCTGCGACGGCTGGAAGATAGTTTTCATTGCGTCGTGCCTTGACCTCCACGAACACCAGTTCGCCGTATTGGTCGGCAATGATGTCGATTTCGTGGTGGTGGCTGCGCCAGTTTCGCGCCAGGATTCTGTAGTTTCGCGCGGCGAGGAAGAGACAGGCTTGCTCTTCGCCCTCGTGTCCCCTTTCGTTATAGTCGAGCATGGCAAGTTGGGTTCAGAAGGTCAGATAAGTAGTGGTGAATTTCGCCATTACTAAGTAATACTGAAAAAGCGAACGATGCTCCTCCGCTCACCTTTTGCGGCGGAAAAACTCCTTCATCAGTGCGCCACATTCATCGGCCAGTACGCCGCTGACCACTTCCGTCTTGGGGTGCATCGCTTTGGGCGCGAAAACGGCAAAGCCACGCTTGGGGTCGGCGGCGCCATACACCACGCGGCCCATCTGCGACCATCCGATGGCGCCGGCACACATCACGCAAGGCTCCACGGTGACATAGAGCGTACACACATCGAGGTATTTCCCGCCCAAGGCGTTGGCGGCAGCGGTGATGGCCTGCATCTCGGCATGCGCCGTCACGTCGTTGAGCGTCTCGGTGAGGTTGTGGGTCTGTGCGATGATATGGTCGCGATAGACCACCACCGCCCCCACGGGCACTTCGTCTTTCTCGAAGGCCATCTGCGCCTGCTTGAGCGCCAGTTTCATATAGTATTCGTCTGTCATTGCATTCAAAGGTTATGTGGGGCCAATGGTGTTAAGTAGGTTAAGACAACTTATCCCGCCACATCTTTCATGGAGAGCGCCACGCGGCCACGTTCTGGGTCAATCTGTATGACTTTCACCATGACCTGTTGCTGGATGTGTACGATTTCCGATGGGTCTTTAACGAAGCGTTCCGCCATTTGCGAAACATGAACGAGGCCCTTCACCTTGATGCCCATGTCGACAAAACAGCCGAAGCGCGTGATGTTTGTGACAACGCCCGGCACCACCATGCCCACCACGAGGTCATCGATGGTGTGGATGGAATCGTCGAAGGAAAACACCTGTGCTGTGCCGCGCGGGTCGCGCCCCGGTTTGGCAAGTTCGCCCATGATGTCATTGAGCGTCGGAAGGCCCACCATACCGCTGCAATAGCGCTTCAGATCGATGCCGTTGCGCGTTTCTGTCGAGGCGATGAGGCGTTCTACGGTGCAACCCGCGTCTTTCGCCATCTGTTCCACCAGTTCGTAGCGTTCAGGATGCACCGCCGTGTTGTCGAGCGGGTTTTTGCCGCCAACGATGCGCAGGAAGCCTGCACATTGCTCAAAAGCCTTCGCTCCCAGGCGCGGCACTTTGAGAAGTTCGCGGCGCGAAGCAAACGGGCCGTGCTCGGCACGGTAGTCCACAATGTTTTGCGCCAGAGAAGGGCCGAGGCCCGACACATAAGTCAGCAGACTCTTGCTGGCCGTGTTGACGTTGACGCCGACCGTGTTGACACAGCTCTCCACCGTTTGGTCGAGCGATTTCTTGAGCGCACTCTGGTCAACGTCGTGCTGGTATTGCCCAACGCCGATGGCCTTCGGGTCGATTTTGACCAGTTCGGCCAAGGGGTCCGCCAGTCGACGGCCGATGCTGACCGCGCCGCGCACCGTCACGTCGTAGTCTGGAAACTCTTCGCGTGCCAAGGGAGAGGCCGAATAAACCGATGCTCCGTCTTCGCTCACCAAGAAAATGTCGACATTCTCAAGATGCGCTTCGCGCACGAGCTGTTCCGTTTCGCGTCCCGCCGTTCCGTTGCCGATGGCGATGGCTTCAATGGCATATTGGTCTGCCATCGTGGCGATGCGGCAGGCAGAGCGTCCCCACTGGTTTTGCGGCTGATGGGGATAAATCGTTTCATTGTGCAGGAGATTGCCCTGCGCGTCAAGACACACCACCTTGCAGCCCGTTCGAAAGCCCGGGTCGATGCCCATGATGCGGCGTTGTCCCAGAGGAGCCGCCAGAAGCAGCTGCTTCAGGTTTTCTGCAAAGACAAGGATGGCTTCATCGTCGGCTTTCTGTTTCGACGATGTCGCAAATTCGTTTTCGATGCTTGGACGCAGGAGACGTTTGTAGGCATCCGCCAGGGCCAGTTGCATTTGCGGTGCAGCAGGCGTGCCAGGTTTCACGTAATGGCGTGAGAGGCGTGAGAGCGTCTCCTCGTCGTTGGCAGGAGCGATGGAGAGGCGCAGAAAACCCTCGGCCTCGCCGCGGCGCATGGCCAGCAGACGATGGGAAGAGCAGCGGCGGAGCGGTTCCTGCCAGTCGAAATAGTCGCGAAACTTGCCCGCCTCCTCCATTTTCGATTTCACCACCTTTGAAGAAATGACAGCCGTGCGCTCAAAAGTGTGGCGCAATGTCTGTCGCGTGCGTTCGTCCTCGCTAACATGCTCAGCAATGATGTCGCGTGCCCCTTGCAAGGCAGCTTCCACGTCGGGCACCTCCTCCGTCACAAATTTCTCTGCGGCCTTCATCGGATTGACGTGCGGCGTGAGCATGAGCTGTTGTGCCAGCGGTTCGAGTCCCTTCTGTCGCGCCGCTTCCGCCCTCGTTTTGCGTTTGGGCTTGAAGGGCAGGTAGATGTCTTCCAACACCGTGGCATCCCAGCACTCGCTGATGCGCTGTCGCAGAGCATCCGTCAGTTTGCCTTGCGCCTCAATCGTTTCGAGGATATATTCGCGGCGATGAACGAGTTCGCCCAGCTGTGTGTTCAAGTCATTAATCTGTGCCACCTGCACTTCGTTGAGGCCGCCGGTGGCTTCCTTGCGGTAGCGTGATATAAAAGGAATGGTGGCGCCGCCTTCAAGCAGTTCCATGGTGTTTTCCACCTGTTGTTGGCGCAGGTCAAGGCGCTTGGCAATTATTTCAGAAATGGTCATGTTTTATATGGTAAGTAGGTTATGGTAAAGTTCCCCATCGTTGTTTCATTTCGTGGAGAGATACTTCCACAGTGGCGCCAACATCAGCGCCTGTTTGATTTCGTCGTTTTCGAGAAGTTGGCGCACCTCAGCTTCAGAGAGCAGGTGTACGGTGATGTCCTCCGTGGCTTCAAGATGCTGCATCGATGTCCTTTCCACGCCCTCCGCCACGAAGCAGTGTACGAGGTTGGTCATGTTGCTCGGGTTGCACGAGATGACACTGATTTCGCGCCATGTGCCGCCCGTATATCCCGTCTCCTCGTAGAGTTCGCGCCGTGCGGCGGCCTCCGGCGAAGCATCGGTGGGGTCGATCACGCCGGCCACGATTTCGTAGCACGTTTGGCGCAGTCCCGGCCGGTATTGTCTGATGAAGATGAAATCCCCGTCGGTTGTCCGGGCAATGACGTTGACCCAGTCGGGAAATTCCAGAATGTAATATTCATCGTTGACAACGCCGTTCGGCAGTTGCACCGTGTCGCGCCGTGCCGTCAGCCAAGGCCGCCGGTAGAGATATTCGCTTTTGAGCACCTTCCAGGCTCGCGGGTCTTTTTCTTCCATAATGAGTTGTGGCTTGATGGAAATGGTTTGTCTGGCTTTGAGCGGTGTTCAAAACCTACCCTCAAATGTAGCCATTTCGTTTGACCCCACCAAACGTCTGGCACAAAAAGAAGCAGCGGGGGACGATGGCGGGGCCTGTCTGCTGACGATTGCTCGAAACAAACAGCGTGGAGAGGGACGGTGATGCCCTGCACGCCCTGCCTTCTCGTGGATTATCTCTCTCCCAGGTCGTCGTATGCCACCTGCAACAGTGCGTTGGCAGCTTGGCGGCGTGAGGGAGAAGGTTGCGGCGTTTCGCTGAACACGCTCTGCGGTTTCGCGAGCAGGTTGATGGCCGACACGCCACTATCGTCCATATAGAAGATGCCCTCGCTCCAAACGTGAACGGCCGACGGACGCGTATAAGTGCGGCTCATCACGTCGCGGCTGAAGCGGAAATCATCGTGGGGAAGGCCCAACTGTCCGAGCAGGGTAGCCGGCAGGTCGGTTTGGTTGCAGATGAGGTCCACGCGTTGCGCCTCCTTTACGGCCCCTCCCGTCCAAATCATCGGGATGTGGCTTCGGCGCGGGTCGGTATCGCTGATGCCCGCAGGATAGCCGATGCCGTGGTCTGGCAGAATAATCACCAGCGTGTTCTCCCATTGTTTCGTCAGCTTCAACTGCGCCACGAAACGTCCGATGCAGTCATCGAGATAGGCAAAGGCGTTGGCAATCGTGTCGCCTTTGATACGACTATAAGGCACACCCCACGGCTCGTGGCTCGCCAGCGTGAGGAAAGCCGTATGCCAGGGCTTTCCCTGCGGCTTTTCGTTGATCATTTTCAAGAGGCGGTTGAAGGTGATGCGGTCTGTCACGCCCCAGTTGTGCGTGCTGCGTTCTTCTGCCGAAAACGACGTGTCGCCAAACGTCTTGTCATAGCCCGTTGAGAGCAGATAGCCGTTGGTGTTCGTGAAATTGATGTCGCCGCCGTAAAGAAAGTCCGTGGCATATCCAGCCCGCTTGAGCGATGCCGCGATGGAAGGCAGTGTGGCACATTTGTTGGGGAGTTTCATCACGCTCACGTCGGGAAAGGCTGGATAGCCGCTCAGGGCGCATACCGTGCCGCGGTCCGTGCGAAACGAATTGGCGTAGCAACGGCTGAAGAACACCCCTTCGCGTGCCAGACGGTTGAGATTGGGCGTGATGGCGGCGTCGGCCTGTGGGTCAACGGCATTTACCAGAGTGCCCCCGCAGCCCTCCATGATGATGAGCAGCACGTTGGGACGCTGCGTCGTTAGCAGCTTCTGGGTGTCAACACTTTTCGAAGAATAGCCCAGCGCCTCCCATTGTGCGGGGAGCTCCTCATCAGAAAAATAGTTGTGTTCGGCTGCGAAGTCGCGGGTTTTGAAGGCCGACGACACGAAGCTGAACACGGGGTTGACCGCTGCATGGTTGAGCACCTGCTTGTCACTGTAATACACCATGCCGACGTTGGCCGTCGACTTCCCGATGCCGCCGCGGATGGCCAGAAAGAGCAGACCGCCAAGGAGGAGCGCCACGCCTGTGCTGAGAGGGCGGCGTGGACAGCGGGGCAATGTCTTGGGAAAGATGCGAAACAGGAGATAGAGGGGCAGGAGCCACACGATGAGGAAGTCGCGCAAAGCGCCAATCATAAAACTGACGGAAACGCTGGCCGCAGCCCCGCGGGGCGAGTCGAGATAGTTGAGCACCGTGCCGTCGAGCGGGAATCCCCAGAAAGGGTAGAGGCGGAGGTTGGCCACGAGGCCCAAGGAGACGAGGGCCATGATAATCGTGGCATATATCTTGCAGCCGAGGCGAAACTTCGGAATCTCCAGCCAGATGCTCACGGTGAGTGCGAGCCAAAGCGGTGCGCTGACATACGCGGAAGTGGCCAGGTCAAGCGGAAGTCCGTGCCAGATGACCGACAGCATGTCGCCCACATTCTTTTCTCCCTGCAACAGCAGGAAGCATGGTTTTGAGAGGATAAAGAGAAGAAGGAATGCGCCATAGAATTTCAGCAGAAACGCCAGGCGTGCCTCAAGTTGTTTTCGTTTCATATTTTCTTCTGATGGGATAATCGTTTGGTGCAAAGTTACAGAAAAGCGGAAGGATAATGCCCTCCTTCCAAAAATAAAAAACCGTTGGAGCGTCTTCTGATACTCCAACGGTTGTGCTTATGAGGTTTAGTCAAAGCAAACAGCCTTGCTTTGGAAGATGGCATCGGCAGCACCAGCGTTGCCTGCGATATAGTTTGCAGCGGCATCGCCAGCCTCCTTCAGTGCTGCTTTGTCGTTAAGCAGCGTGCTGAGCGTGCTGTTGAAATCTTCAGTGTCGTGAATTTCCTTCACGCCGCCGCAGGCGATGAGGTCGCGTGCCTCGCGAAACTTCTCGTTGTTGGGACCTATCATGACGGGACATCCGTAGACCGCTGCTTCAGGCACGTTGTGTATGCCCACGCCGAAACCGCCGCCAACATAGGCCACGGTGGCATAGCGATAGATGGAAGAAAGCAGGCCGTAGCAGTCGATGATGAGGCATTCCGCCTCCGCCACGTTAGCTTCCGTGGCACAGGAGTAGCGGAGCGTTTTGCGTTGCAACTTCCGTTCAATCTCCTTCAGATGTTCTTCGCTCACCACATGAGGCGCCAAGACGAGACGCAGTTCGGGATGAGCGTTGAAGAAAGGAATGATGAGGTCTTCATCGGGCGCCCACGAACTGCCCGCCACGAGCACCTGTCCTTTGGCAAAGCGCTCAACGAGCGGCAGAGGCTTCGCAGCGTTGCGTATGTCGATGACGCGGTCAAAACGCGTGTCGCCGACAACGCTCACTGCCGTCACGCCAAGGCGCGAGAGCAGTTGGCGCGAGGCTTCGTTCTGCACGAAGAAATGCGTCACGCGGCGCAGGCAACGTGCATATTTCTGGCCATACCAGCGGAAAAATACTTGGTTTTCGCGGAAGATGCTCGACACGCTGTAGACGGGAATCTCGTGGCGGTGGAGCACGTCGATGTAATTGCGCCAGAATTCATATTTGATGAGAAACACCGCTTTGGGACGCGCCAGACGCACGAACTTGCGGGCGTTGGCCGGCGTGTCGAAGGGGAGGTAACACACCACATCGGCCACCTCGTAGTTCTTCCTCACCTCATAGCCCGAGGGCGAGAAGAAAGTGAGGAGGATTTTGGCTTCGGGGTGTTCGCGGCGCAGGCGCTCCATGAGGGGGCGCCCTTGTTCAAACTCGCCGAGCGAGGCGGCATGAAACCAATAGTATTCGCCGTCGCCGATTTTCTGGCGCAGGATTTTCCAAGCCTGATGATGGCCGCGCATCATGAGTCGCGCCTTCTTGTTGAAGAGCGACACGATGTTTGCGCAGAGCATGTAGAGATAGATTGCTAATGAATACACAGCTCTTTTTTCTATGTGGGTAGTCAGATTTTTTGTACTCAGTACACTTGCTTATGCTTCTGGCAGAGCCTGCAAGGCGTTGTCCATGCGTCGCAGTGTTTCCTCCTTGCCGAGGAAAGCGGCGAGCTCATACATGTCAGGGCCCTTTCCTGCGGCCACGAGGCAGACACGCCAAGCGTTCCAGGGCTTGTGGCCTCCAGCTTCCGCCCAAGCGTCGATGGCCGTGCGTTGGCTTTCAATGCTGAAGTCGTCGAGTCCTTCGAGAAGCGTCTTGAGCTCGCGCATTTCGGCGGCGGCACCGTTCTTCCAGTTCTTACGGGTGAACTTGTCGTCCATGCTGTATTCCGTCGGGGTGATGAAGAAGAAGTCGCAGAGCGGCCAGAGTTCCTTGATGAAAGAAATCTTCTTCATTTTCATCATGCCCACCACCTGCTCAACGCGTTCGATGGGCGCTTCGATGCCATTTTCGCGGAGAATCTTGTCAAACTGCGGAGCGAGCACACTGTCGTCTGTTTTGAGGATGTATTCGCGGTTGAACCACTGTCCCTTGACATAGTCGAACTTCGCTCCGCTCTTAGAACACTTCGAGAGGTCAAACTGCTCGATGAGCTCCTGCATAGAAAGAATTTCCTGGTCTGTTCCTGGGTTCCATCCGAGCAGGGCGAGGAAATTGATGACCGCTTCAGGCAGATAGCCGCTTTCGCGGTAGCCAGAGCAGATGGTGCCGTCGGCGCCGTGCCATTCCAGCGGGAATACGGGGAAGCCAAGGCGGTCGCCATCGCGTTTAGAGAGCTTGCCTTTGCCGTCGGGCTTGAGCAAAAGCGGCAGATGGGCAAAGCGTGGCATGGTGTCTTCCCATCCGAAGGCGCGGTAGAGGAGCACGTGGAGTGGGGCACTTGGCAACCATTCCTCACCGCGAATCACGTGTGTGATTTCCATGAGGTGGTCGTCAACGATGTTGGCCAAGTGGTAAGTGGGGAGCTCGTCAGCACTCTTGTAAAGCACCTTGTCGTCGAGTACGTCCGACATGATGCGCACGTCGCCACGGATGATGTCGTCAACGTGAACCTCTTCGCCCGGCTCGATTTTGAAGCGCACCACATACTGCTCGCCAGCTTCGATGAGGCGTTGCGTCTCCTCTTCGCCGAGGGTGATAGAGTTGCGCATCATGCCGCGCGTGTGGGCATCATATTGGAAATTCTCGATTTCCTCGCGCTTCTTCGTCAGTTCCTCTGGCGTGTCGAAGGCGATGTAGGCCTTTCCAGCATCGAGCAGCAGTTTGACATACTTCTTATAGATGTCGCGGCGTTCGCTCTGTCGGTAGGGGCCGTGTTCTCCACCGAAGCTGACACCTTCGTCAAATTGTATGCCGAGCCATCGGAACGACTCGAGGATATAGTCTTCCGCGCCGGGAACGAAGCGGTTGGAGTCGGTGTCTTCGATGCGGAACACGAGGTCGCCGCCGTGCTGGCGTGCAAAGAGATAGTTATAGAGGGCTGTGCGGACACCTCCGATGTGCAGAGGTCCGGTGGGGCTGGGTGCGAAGCGCACTCTCACTTTTCTTTCAGACATGTTTTTCTTTCTTTATGGATTTTATAGTGGATGGGGCTTGCCGCCTTAGAGCATAACGCTCCGTTGGCATGTGGCCAGCATCTTTGATGTTCTCGAAAGAACAACCGATGGTCTTGCCTGTCAAAGAGGGCAAAGCCATCTGCAAAGTTAACGACTGCTTGTGGGAGAGCCAAACAAAACGCCGTTTTTCTTGTGTTTGTGGGTTCGGGTGTACTTCTGATGCGGCTTCAGAATCTTTTCATCGGCCGCCCAAACCCGTTTTTGCAGTGGGCTGCATGCAAAAAACGCCCGCTTTGCTTGGTCATCTTCGGCAGTTGCACTACTTTTGTTTGGAGAAAGTCTTCCCCTGACGCCCCCTGGTGTTTAAAATCCAGAAAAATCTCTGCGCGGTTTTGAGCCAAACAACAAGTGGCGAAGCATGCGCACATGATAAACGAACAAAGCGCGAAAAGGAGCGCCCT
>OHEI01000202.1_pt1 | contig 25446 bp, 13 predicted proteins | sample 1567241 | NCBI WGS metagenome assembly OHEI01 (sample SAMEA3879565, study PRJEB24766) | human gut metagenome | biome: human-associated habitat; feature: feces | place: USA | collected 1985/1987 | reverse complement strand
GTAATAGTGAACCTTGGGACACATTTAAACTTGCTATAGGCAATAATACAAATATGGGTGGTGGTTCTCCTGGAATATCACTAGGTTCGTACACCTTTACATCAAAAGAATCCACTTATTACCAAAACCTAACTATCGAATTCTATAACCAATTACCTATTGGACGCGGACAGTGGGCTGCCAAAATAGGTTCAGTATATTGGATATGATTAGGAGCTAATATAAACTATGACACGGCAGTGAATTATGTAAACAATATGGGCAATGACTGGAGGATGCCTACATGGAATACCATAAGCTATGTATTTGGCTTTTTAAACTGGTCTAATGGAGCTTCAGAAATCAAAAATTACCTAGGAAATTTTCTTACTATTTTTTTGGAATGGAGGTAAGTACTATACTACGGATTATACATCATCAAGCCAGCAATGTGGCCTATATGTGACTGATGCAGATACAAATTTAGGTACATGCAGATTAACATGGGTGCTGATGAGTAAAACCGTTGCAGAATATAACTATGTTGGAGTTGCTTATCATTATTAAACTGTTTTCATTTCCCCGTTTAAGCGGATTTATAATTCGCTTGTCTCTAATATAAGGATTTAGAATCCTTCGTTCTTTGACATGTTGGAATGATTTTTATAATACACAAAAGTGTCTCTATAAATAGAATATACATTTTGGTAAAAACCTGTTCTTCGGGATGCTGAGAATAGAAATTATGATTATCTTTGTAAAGCCTTCATCAAAACAATAAGATTATTGACAAAATAAAGGAGGTTGAATTATGAAACGCAATTTTAACAAAGTATTCTCTTCTTTAAAGAAGATAGCAAAAACTAATTTACCTGCCGGAGCACAAGTTCTGTTGTATGGTTCGAGAGCTCGCGGAGATGCTGATGAAACATCTGACTGGGATGTGCTTATCATATTAGATAAGGATAAACTGGAGAAATCAGACTATGACAACGTTTCATTCCCTTTCACCGCTTTAGGATGGGACCTGAACGAACGTATCAATCCTGTACTATATACTCTTAAGGAGTGGGCAGCCAGTAGCTTTACACCATTCTATAAAAACGTAAATGAGGAAGGAGTAGCACTATTATGAAACTATCGGATGAAGAAAGAAAAAGTCTAGTCATTTTCCAGATGGAAAAAGCCCGTACTACTTTGAAACAAGCGGAAGGTAATGTCACTCTCTGTTTTTGGGAAGTGGTAGCTAATCGTCTTTATTATGCTTGTTTTCATGCCGTTTCTGCACTTCTTATAGAGTATGGATATGCATTCAAAAGCCATGAAGGATTAGTCAATCTATTTGGGATGCATTTTGTTAGAACCAACTTAGTAGACATAGAACTGGGACGTTTTCTATCCCAATTACAGTCTATGCGCGAAAAAGGTGATTATAATTGTATTTATAATGTTACTGAAGAGGATATATCTCCAATGATTGAACCTGCAAAAAAATTAATAGCAGTTGCTGATCAATTGATAACATCGCACACTAACGCCTAACTTTTAAGCGTTACCCCATATTAAAAAATCATTCCAACATGTCAAACGAGCTTTCGTTCTTTGACATGTTGGAATGATTTTTAATTCAAGTTTCGCAAGTAGTCTGAAAGCTTTTCGGATTACTTGCGAAGCCTGAATTTTAGTAAGTACAAATTATATAGATTGCTCTATTTTCATAGTATGAACAAATAATGAAGTAGTACTTATGTTACAATGCCCGCTGTACCATCTTTTTTCCCCTTTTCTTTGTTACTTCTTCAATAATCAGTTACTTTGGTTCTATTCTTTTCGGAATGACTCATAAAATACATATCCTCATGGAAGAAAATATAAAAGAAATCCCTTACGGCGTCTCCAACTTCGTCACAGTAGTGGAGCAAAACCAGTATTATGTAGACAAGACTATGTATCTGCCCTTATTGGAGAAGCAGCCTCGTAGCCTGTTCTTCATCCGTCCCCGGCGCTTCGGTAAAAGCATCTTCCTGAGTATGCTGCGGGCCTACTACGACATCGCGCAGAAGCCTAAGTTCGAGGCACGGTTCGGTAACCTGTGGGTGGGCAAGCACCCTACGCCCTTGCAGGGCGCCTACCAGATTCTGTCTCTCGACTTTTCCCGCGTCAGCGGACAAGCGGACAGGCTGGCCATAAATTTCAATAACTACTGTTGCGGTGCTTTGGACGACTTCGCGTTCCTTTACGAAGCTTATTACTACCCCGGCTTTAAGCAGGAAATGAAAGAGCAGCCCGATGCCACCACCAAAATCAACTTTCTGGATAGACAGGCCCGGAATTGCGGCGCCCGTCTCTACCTCATCATCGACGAATATGATAACTTCACCAATGTAGTGCTCAACGAGCAGGGTGACGAGGCTTATCACTCGCTCACCCACGCCAGCGGCTTCTACTGTGATGTATTCAAGATGTTCAAGGGCATGTTCGAGCGCATCTTCATGACCGGCGTCAGCCCCGTCACCTTGGACGACCTGACCAGCGGATTCAACATCGGCTGGAATATCAGTACCGACTACCAGTTCAACATGATGCTGGGATTCAGCGAAACGGACGTGCGCACCATGTTCCAATATTATAAGGATGCCGGACAGCTCCCGATCGACGCGGACATCGAAGCAATGATCCGGGAGATGAAACCGTGGTATAATAATTACTGTTTCGCAGAAGAAAGCCTGGAACGCGACCCGAAAATGTTCAATTGCGACATGGTACTTTACTACCTGCGCAATTACATCACGCTGGGCAAATCTCCTAAAGAGATGATAGATCCCAACACCCGTACGGACTACAACAAAATGAAGAAACTAATCCAGCTGGACAAGCTGGACGGCAACCGCAAGGGCGTATTACGTAAAATCACCGAAGAAGGGCAAATTATCACCAACCTGATCACCACCTTCCCGGCCAAGGAAATCGCCAAACCCGAAATCTTCCCCAGCCTGCTCTTCTATTATGGCATGTTGACCATCACTGCCACACGCGGCAGCCGCTTGGTATTGAGTATCCCCAACTATAATGTGCGCAAACAGTATTACGAATTCATGCTGGAGGAGTACCAGGACAAACGCCATATCAACCTGAACAATTTGATGGACCTGTTCGATGAAATGGCTTACGAAGGCCATTGGCGCGAAACACTGGAATTCATTGCCCATGCCTACAAGGAAAATTCATCTGTACGCAGTGCCATGGAAGGCGAGCGAAATATACAGGGTTTCTTCACCGCCTACCTCAGCGTAAACGCTTATTACCTGATGGCTCCGGAAATGGAACTGAGCCACGGTTACTGCGACCTCTTCCTCATGCCGGACCTGATGCGCTACGAGGTGAAGCATAGCTATATTCTTGAACTGAAATATCTGTCGGTGAAGGACACGGAAGAGAAAACCCGGACGCAATGGCAGGAAGCGGTGAAACAGATTAACGAATATGCTGCCGCACCCCGGGTACGGCAGTTGGTGCAGAACACGAAGCTGCACTGTATTATCATACAGTTCCGGGGATGGGAGCTGGAGCGGATGGAAGAAGTGTAGGCCTCCTGTTCAAAACAACATGACAGTACAGATGAAAATTCATACAGGAAGTCAATTCACATTCAGAATCACTCTTTTATAAGACTTTAGATTAGGCGTTCCATTATCTGTAAGTTCAAGTATCAAATGTAACTGTTTGCCCGGATTATCCGGTACAATTATCTCCGCCCTCTTCTCATCGGCGTGCTTTATAGCCACCTTTGTTTGCACACTGCCTGCTTCCCGATATTGCCACCATTGGTAAGACAATGAATTTTTATCAGGGTCAAATGAAGGAGAGGCATCCAGTATTATTTTTTCTCCCGGCCGGACTGTGCGTACACTTTCTCCCAATATCCGGGCAACAGGTTGATGATTTGCCTTTGAATATTCATCAGCCACGCACCAGTCGGCACGAGCCGCCCAGTCATTTTGTATAGCAGGCAACCAACGCTGGAAAGTATAATGCGAATCCGGCACACCGTTTTTCAAATCATTCCCATCTTGCATGTGATTGCCATTTTTATACTCCGGGCGTCCTCCCCATCCTCCTAATGTATAGTCTGTATGCTGTTCAAGTCCATTACGTATAAGAGGCATAAAAGAAGGAGTATCCCCCTCACTGGTATATTCCTGAGGATAGGCGGCACACAGTGGTCCGTGCCCATTCTTAATATGGTCAGCCAACCAAGGTTTATCCATGATCTGTTGCAACTCTTTTGAATTTTTACTAAGTCTGTTCTTAAAATAATAATCCACACTCATGTAATCCCATACATATCTCCATCCTCCATCATGATCCGGTGCGCCCGATTCATAAATAATGATTTCAGGAAGATTCTGTTCTATCCATTTTCCACCGCCGTCCTGATACCAAATACAATATAATCTGGCTTTTGATACCGCTTTTGCCCATTCTGCAGCAGAATATTTCTGCTTGATCTGCCATAAGGCATTGGCCTGGGTGTTGGCTCCACCCCATGCTAAAATATGAACAGGCCTCGGATCAGAATCAAGCAATGTCCTTATGATGAGCTGTGCCCCCTCGCTATCAGACAGTAAAGGAGGCAATTTATGCAAGTCCTCTCTGTTCTCATTACCAACCGCCAAGACACTTAGCAAATATTCAGCATCGGGATAATCGGGATTATGTTTCCTCAAATTAGGCAGACATTCCGCATATTTGGCAATTTGTGATTCGATCCATTTATCTTTACTATGTCCGTCTTTCTGTACCCCATTGACTTGAACAATGCCTGCGACATCATAATCAGAAGAATACATAAGAAAACGAATCATAGAACTTTGATCGTCAATCTCACCATCCGTAGTGACAATAACCCGGGGCTTCTCCTGCTGTCGGGCAACAGCAGATAACATTGACACAAACAAAAAAACAATACAGCATAAAACAGGGGGCATTTTCATATTACAAACTGTTAAATTAGTAGGCCAACACATTCCAAAGATCTCTGATACGTTGTTCGGGGTCCCATTTGCCATTGAATGTCCACTTGGCGGTAACGCCATAAAACTCCGGAGCATTCTCCGCCTCCTTTAAATTATCGTTTAACCAGCCACTATGCCCTCCTTCACGGGTACAACCATAATAATAGGTACGTAGCCCCCACGGACAGGGATCAAGCACTTTATCCGAATAAGCATAATGAATATTCCCGTCAAGCACATTCTTCGACATTTTACATTTGATGAGATAAAACTGGGAATCATGATGATAGCGTCCTAAAAGTGTCGGTGTCTTAGCATCAAATGAAGAATTGGTAATAACCAGTTTCTTGTTCTTGTCACCTCGTCCGTCATGCCAAATCATGGCACGGCTATCACCATAAAAATGGCAGCGTGTAGCATAGCACCATCCGCGAGGACAAAGAAAATCCACACCCGGACAACGAAGATAGAGATCGGCATGATAATACATACCATTGCTTCCGGGCGCCCACAAGGAAAGGGCATCGTTTCCATCGGCCCATACATTACTGTTGATGATAATGGTACGAGTGGCACGTCCAAAAATCGCCATCTGATGGATGGTCGTATTTTCAATGGCAGTTCCGTAATTGTTGTAAACAGTCAGTCCGCTAATAACACAATCATCCGCACCTTCCTGCAACACAATGACACCATTGCCTACCGGACGTCCATGATATTCCGTGATGGCACGTGTCTGGGCTGTTTCAGCCAAGACAATCCGCGTACTGTCACGGTTTTCCCCCACCAAAACAATATTAGGCCTGTCAATAATCACTTTTTGATGATACGTTCCGTTCAACAATAAGATTTTAAAAGGTACTGTCGGAATTTCCGGAGCCTTTTCAATAGCTGCCTGAATACTCTCTCCCGGCTTTACCACCACATCAAAAGCCGTACGCTCTGCCATGGGACGACGATACATTTCAATAAGCCCGTTTTCATTCGCTCCTTTGGTTGCCAGACTGATTGCCACCTTATGCTTCGGATCATATTTGTCCGCCCATGCATTGTATATGGCAAAAAGCTCAGCCGGTCTGCTATTGTACCAACTATATCCGTTACGACGTTCTGTTCCTATTTCTTCCAAATGGCGACGTGGCAGCCCATCACGGTCACATACATACGGTTCACAATATTTCAAATCATAATAACGCGCCCAAATAGGCTTGGCTTGAGGATCTTCCACAAGACGAGTATCCCGCTCACCATTTGCCAGCACGATACGCTCGCATTTCAAACCGGTAAGTTTATACCTGTCAAACCATTTCATGGCTCCGTGAACCGCCCGCTTCACGCGTGCGTCGGGTGCAGGTAATTCCATGAGCAGACGCACAATTCCGGCACTCTCCGCCGAACAATAAGACGGCAACTCATACGCACGTGCCGGTGCAGGCTTCAATGTTTCCCTATCATTCTGCTGACACCACACAGAAGGTTCTCCATCCTTTATAATTTGTGTAGCCAGTATACACTCTATTCCTTTATTAAAGGCTTTTCCCAAACGTACACACAAAGCCTTGTCTATCAAATCATCCTCATAAGGCGCTTTGTGATTCATCATATCACGTATCATATTCAATGTATTGACAATGGCATCGTCATTAAAAGTAATATGTACCTGATAACCACGCGGACCGGGCCAGAATTGCGGCCATCCTCCGTTTTCGTATTGACCACTCAGCAAATATTCCACTCCCTGGAGGAAAGCATCCCGATAACGTATATCCTTAGTCTGCCTATAAAGACGGGCTAAAAAAATCATCTGGGCAGTTGTGGCATTATTATCTATCGTAGAATCATCACGACGTGATTTATCCTTTATCACTTTAGCCAGCTCTTTATCATTCATGCGGCGGGCCATATCTATATTCTTCGGCCAACCGCCCGTACAGCGTTGAAAAGCCAATACATTTTCAGCAATCCGCCGAGCTTCATCTGTCAGAAAGAAAGAATCCTGCTCCATACGTGCTATTTGTTTCCATTCCTTAGGATACGACTCATTATCCTTTTTATGAGCTCTTTGCTGCGCAAAGGAGCCGGTTGCCATGGCAAAAGCCATAAAGCCAATAAACACTTTTTTGAATGTATTTTTCATTATTCCTATATGTTTTGATAAAAACCAGCAAACAAAATTATGCGTTTTCCAATCTGAATACAGAGAATATTTGGTCTTTTTCAGGCAGATTTTGCACAGACACGGCTCAACCGACATAATTTCATCAATGAAAACACGGAATTACATAAAAAAGCAGTGCTATGGACTTGTCCTCCATAACACTGCCACCTCTATTTATCATAACTGACAAACTCCTACAGCTACAAACCTCACTCCTCCTATTTTATCTCATCCCACTTCGGTGGATTCACCTGCATCAAATGACGGACAAAGAAATCATACCGCTTATGTTCGCCAAAATCTTCCCCCATTGTATGATGCGCTCCGGGAATCACGACCAATTCAAAATCTTTATTCGCCTTTATCAATGCATTGACCACCTGCATGGTAGAGGCAGGATCTACATTATCATCCAGTTCTCCCACCACTAACATCAAAGGACGACTCAACAGATGTGCATTTTCCACATTAGACCCTTCCTTATATTGATCTCCTACCGGATAGCCCAACCAAAGTTCATTCCACCAAATCTTATCCATACGGTTATCATGACAACCACAAGCCGAATAAGCCGCTTTATAGAAATCAGGATAAAGCAAAACTGCATTTGTAGATTCCTGACCACCGGCAGAACAACCGTAAATACCTACCCTGTCCACATCCATATAAGGATATTTCCGTGCAGCCGCCTTAATCCAAGCAATATGGTCCGGCAGACCGGCATCTTTCAAATTCTTATAACATACATTCTCAAAAGCACGCGAACGGAAAGAAGTTCCCATTCCATCGACCATTACAACGATAAAACCAAGTTCGGCCAAGGAAGTCATATTCCAGTCATAAGGACGGAAAGTCTTCGGAACATACTGGTCTCCGGGACCCTGATAAATGTATTCGATAACCGGATATTTCTTGTTCGGGTCAAAGTTGGTGGGACGGGCAATCAATCCCCACATATCCGTCTTGCCGTCCCGCCCTTTGGCAACAAACACCTCCGGAGCTTTCCAGCCTTCGGCCTCCAAAAGAGTTATATCGGCTGTTTCCAACGGCATCACCACTTTGCCATCCCTGGCACTACGTAACACAGCGACGGGAACCTTGTCCACCATAGAATAAACATCTACCAAATACTTCATATCTCCCGAAAACCAGGCACGGTGCATCCCTTCTTCGGGAGTAAGACAGGTAAGACCTTTGCCATCAAAACCGATGCGGTAATAACGGATGAGATAGGGGTCTTCACCGGCTTCCATACCATTTGCCGAGAAATAGATCTGACGGTTATCCTCATCTACCCGAAGCACTTCGCGTACATACCACTCTCCTTTAGTAATTTGATAATCGGGCTGTGCGGTAATACGGTTGTACATATAAAGATGATTCCAATTGTCACGCTCACTCATCCATATCATCTGCTTGCCGTCTTTTAAGTCATGACGGAAATGACGGGTATAATTCACATATGTATCGCTGGTTTCTTCTACCAACGGGCGCACTTTTCCCGTTTCGGCAGAAAGTTCAAGTACTCTGTACACCTGATGTCCGCGCTGGTTATATTCAAAAGTCACGGCACGGCTGTCGGGATTCCATTCGGGACCATATACTTCATATTGCCGGTCGAACAATTCGGTAGAAGGAATAATGCTTCGTCCGCTTTCCACTTCATAGATGCAGGGCACTTTAAAAGGAAGTTCGTCTCCCGGCTTCGCATACTCCTGTTTGTGAAGCTTGGGCTGAAGCTGGTCAGCCGGAGAAGATTCCACATAATAAACATAGCGCTTTTCCACCGGACGGATCTTGCAGGAAGCCACCTTCTTACTGTCCGGTGACCAGCGGATGTAGGCTGAATAATAATTACCCAGTGTCCCGTCCAAGCTCAGTTGCTTTTCTTTTCCGGTAGCCACCTCCTTTACATAGATATTCTGATTTTTAATAAATGCGATCCATTTACCATCAGGAGACGGAACCGGTGATGCCGTCTTCTCATCATCCACCTCCATCCAATGCTTTTGCCTGATAAGGAGGGGAACCGCACCTTCATTGACCAGCTGATTTTTCCGGGACGCATACATCCAACGTTGATTATTAAACACAAAGCGCAGCGTATCCAATCCCTTACTGACCGACAAACGCCCCAATGCAAGAGCTTCCGGCTTGACCTCTTTTCCGGATGCAGCACCCAACGCCTTTGCCAAACGATGAGAATCAAACAATTCTTTTCTAGCTTTCTTATCCGCATCCACAGATACATACAGGCGGCCGTCCGGCGTATTCCGCACATACCAGAATTGATGCGTACCCTCTATCCATTGCGGATTGACATTGGAATAGAAAACTTTGTCCGCACTGAATTTCTCTTTCAATGCATAAGCACGCCGATAATCATCGACCGTACCTTGAGCGACAGCCATGCCCCCACTAAGGAACATGGCTACCAGCCAACCTAACTTACCAACCTTCATTTTGAATTATTCTATTTCACTTCCCATTCAAACAAACCCGATGAATTATCGGCCGGCTGAACAACCTCCAGTTTTACCGCTTTTGTCTTTACCGGGTCAAAATTGACTGTATTCCCCGTACCTTTTTCCACTCCATACTTATCCGCTCCACTCACCGGTTGCCACTGGCCTTGTGCATCTTTATAGTACACCTTCCAACTTTGTGGTATGCGGCATCCTCCCCAAGGAGCATCATCATACCAATATACGGTAGCACTGGAAACAGTCGCTTCGGATGGGAACTCGTAGGATATCCATTCGGTAGTTCCCTGTTTGGGCCACCAATGGTAATAGGGTACGGAACGGTCATTCTCATCTTTCGGTACTAGACGGTCATTAATGGCGGAAATGGATTTCACCTTATGCGAAGCATCCACTTTGCTTTCCGATGCCAGCGTAGCAGGCATAGTCGGACGGGAAGCACTTAATTCCTGAGGCAACCACACTGCCATAGCACCTGCACCGCGGTGTGCCCAAGCATAGTAAGGGATCAACGTCAGCTTCACATCAGTAGCCGTCAGACGACCTCTGTCGTCATAGCCCAGAATCTGCGCATCCGTCTTCAACTGGTTAATGCCATAGAGCAAATCCGGTTTTTCAACCACCTCGAATTGAGGAGTGCGGTTCATAAACACGCTCAGCACATCAAAATCATTATCCGGCCATTCCGCACAATAAACGATCGGGCCACGCTCCACGGCTATACGTCCACGATCTGCCTCCACTTTATTATTGGCTTTCACCGTACGAGGTTCCATATCGAAATGGACAGCTACTTTATCCCCTTTCTTCCAACGGCGGTCTATGCAGAAATAACCGTCCTTCAGTTCACTCTGTACCGGTTCTCCATTTACTTTCACTGTATAGCTCAAACGCTTTCCATCCGAATAAGTGTACAGGTCACTGGGAACTACCTGATTACGCACCCATCCCGGAATACGGATTTTCATTGTAAACTGTCCGGCATTGTTCTTGTTGACGCCGATAGTGACATCACCGTTCCAAGGATAATGAGTGGTCTGCTCCAAAGAAACAGCCTTACCCCCTACTTTCAAGTTCGAAGTATTGGACATAAACAGATTGACATATACGTCCTTATCTTTCACCGCATACACATATCCCGGCAAAGAAGGGATGAAACGACAGATATTGGACGGACAACAGGCACAGCCGAACCAAGGCTGGCGCTGGTGCTGTCCGATGCTTTCCAACGGGTTAGGATAGAAGAACCCGCCACCATCCAGGGACACGCCCGAAATAAGACCATTATATAAGGTACGTTCCAGCACATCATAATATTTTGCCTCACCATGAAGCAGGAACAAGCGGTAGTTGACATACACATTACCGATAGCCGCGCAAGTCTCACAATAAGCTGACATATTGGGCAGTTCATAGTTCTTGCCAAAAGCCTCCCCATTGCTGGTGGCGCCGATGCCACCGGTAATATAATATTTCTTGCCCACAATGTTGTCCCAAATACAGTCTATGGCATGGATATAAGCCGTATCCCCTGTCAGTGCGGCCACATCTGCCATGCCTGCATACATATAGGCTGCACGGACAGCATGTCCCACGGCCTCATCCTGCTCCACTACTGGCTTGTGCGCCTGACTGTATTCATCCGTACGAGTAGTATATCCGCGCTGGTCCAAAAAGAATTTGGCTTGATCCAAATATTTCTGTTGCCCCGTTACCAAATATAGTTTAGCAAGGGCCATTTCGGCAATCTGATGTCCCGGCACACGGATTTGCTGTCCTTCGCCCGTACCTATCTCCCGGCATACACAGTCGGCATAACGGATAGCAATATCAAGGAAATTACGTTTTCCGGTAGCCTGGTAATGCGCAATAGCACCTTCTACCATGTGTCCCAAGTTATAGAATTCATGACTCAGTTCCTCCACCTTCTCCCACCGTTTGCTTCCTGCCCACTCATGCGGATGCTTCGGATTCATGGTACGCGAAGTATAGAGATAACCATCCGGTTCCTGTGCCGCAGCGACAATAACCAGCACACTATCAATATACTTAGCCAGTCTTTTGTCCGGATAGGTCTGTAACAGATAACTGGCACCTTCTATCGTTTTGTACACATCGGTATCATCAAAAGCCAGACCGCCTACTTTAATGGTATCACTGGGATGGGCGGCATTGACAAAGTTAGTATAACGTCCTGTTTCCTCGCATTTGCTGAACGCCAGAGGAATCGTTACTTCACGGCTGGCATTCAACCGTTGCCCCCAGAATGAATCGGTTACTTTCACCGAAGTGAAAGGTACGGGGTCGATAGGATAGCCGTGCGACTGATTTTTTACTTGCGCTGTTCCGCCTGCTACGGTAGCAGTCAACAGAGCAGTGACTAAAAGTTTCTTCATGGTTCTATCATTTAATTGTTTATCATAGTTTTTGCAAAAATACATATTCCGGTCATAGGAAAAGGGGGAATCACTCTTTCAACGGCAAATATTCATCCCATAATTTCAATGAGTGCAGATAACCGGTAAAGGGCCAGTCTCCTTCGGCATTGCGTCCCAATGTGATGAATTGTGACGGTTTCACCAGCAACTGGATATCTTTTTCACTGACTAATTTTCCATTGATATAAACCTGTTCCATCCGCCCATCAAAGCAGATATAGATGTGCTGCCACTTTCCTGCCAATTCCTTCATGTCCTTATATCCTGCATCTTCATACCAGCCATAGTGATTGATTACTCCACAACGAGGCTCCGTGCCGTTGACCAACATGATTTTCTCCAATTCATCATGCGAGGTAGTAAAATCGGCCACACATTCATTTTCACTAATGGAATCATTCAGTACCCACGCCTCCAAGGTATAAGGAGCATTATCCTGCAAAGTGGCAGGAAGCATAAAACTGGAAGTATAGACCTGAGTACCCTCAAAATGAAATGCCTTTTTCCCTTTCACTTCTTTCACAACGAGAGGTAATTTCCGGGCTTCAAAATACCCTTTTACTCCTCGGTTTTCCAGATAAGGAACCGTATCGTTCACTACAAAATCATCGGCAGAAAGACTGACCACCAGCCCATGTTTCTGCTGATCGGCTACAGGCAGACGCACGATATCCGTTTCCGCATCGTATGCCTTTTCCGCTGCTTCCTGTTTCCAATTGTAGTAACGGAAATTGGTAATGACCAAAGGTTCGGTGGAACTATGCAGCGTAATCGCTCCTGATGAAAGACACGCCCCCGCTTCATAACTCTGCCATTTACCTGACCTGTAAACCAACCCACTAACTGTATGCTCTTTGGACGAGGAGAGTAACGGATGACTATACTCCAATGTAGTTCCCGGTTCCAGTACCAACGCATCGCGTCCACCGATACGCTGTGTGCGTGCCGAACCTTCCTTCAATGTAAAAGCCCCTCCCAGCATCCCTTCATTGTTCTGCCATTCACGACCATTCCAATCGGCAGCGGTAAGTCCCAGCCATTGTTGCGGAGCCGATGCTTCCACCCCATCAAAGATTTTCAAGTTCCAGACCGCCCCGCCAAATCCGTTCTTCTGTCCTCCGGTAAAGGTAAGGCGGACATAACGAGCCTTCACCTTGCCAAAATCGACCATCGGGCTGCCTGCCAGACGATTATTCCGCTTATCAGCGAAAACAGACCAATGCTTGCCATCGACAGAAGTTTCAATTAAATATTGATAAAATTGTGTGCCATACTCAAATTGAGTCCAGATAGTTTGTATCTGCCGGGCAACACCCAAATCCACTTCTATCCACTCCTGTCCCATGCCACGAGGACGCCATAAAGTCCCGTTATTATCATCTACAGCATATTCGGGACGGAAACCGGCATCATAAAAAGAAGAAGCCCTCACCTTAGCACCCAATGCCAGATTTTTTGATTTCACTACAGAAGATGCCAATGCACCTATTCCGTCATGAGTGGGAATAAGGGATTTAATACTTCCATCTTCGGCAAACTCCATACGGTCCACACAAAGCTGACGATGAAATCCGCGGTTGGAATGCGGATTATCATGACGGTGATAGACCATATAATATTCATTGCCTTCTTTCAAAACGCTATGATGTCCCGGCCCATGAATTGTTCCATCGGCATTGGTTTCAAGAATACATCCCCGATAGGTGTACGGCCCCATAGGCTTGTCCGAAGTGGCATACTGCACCCGATAGGTGTGGTCGTGACAGGAACCCGAAGAATACATAAAATAATAGATCCCCTTTCGTTTCATCACAAAGGGTGCTTCAAAAAAATCCGTGGCTTCCGTATTCGGAATCAGACGCGTTTCAGTAAAACTCTTCATATCGGAAGCCAGTTTTCCGGCTCCGCAACCGAAACCTTTATAAATCCCCCAAGTCCCCCAATACAAATATACAGAACCATCATCATCCACAAAGGTCTGCCCGTCCAATGTAATGGCATTCGTCACAAAACGGTCGGGTACAAGAACAGCCTCACTTTCACCCAATATATTTTTCCAAGGACCGCGCGGCGTTTCACTGACCCCGCAATGAATCATACAGGGCTGACAATAAAAATAATAATAATTCCCATCCGTATGTTTCATCACATCGGGAGCCCATATCCAATGACTGTCCGGCCAGTTCATGGGCATTAACGTCCAGTTTACAAAATCCTTGCTGGTCCACACCTGTGCAGGACCGAAACCGGCCCCACTGCCATCCGTAGTGGCATACATATAATACGTATCGCCAAACTTCTTCACCGTGGGATCGGCAAAATATCCGGGAATAATGGGATTCCCCGTACCCGAAGCATTAAAAGGCTTCTGAGCAAAGCCTGTAGCAGCTCCCAACAATAAGGAAGCAACAACCAATCGTATCTTATTCATCTCTATATAGCAAAATTCTATTTGTCCCTGCGACGCTTATTCATGCACCACATTATGAATGGGAATTTCTATCTCATAAAAATATTCCTGCAACAACCGATACATATCCGGATCATACGTCTTCAGTTTCGTGCGGCGGTTCACCCAGTTATGAACTCCGTTTGCAGGTTCGGCATAGCGGTTACAGTTAAAGAAAGACTGTACGCACTCGGCAAAGTATTCCTCTTTATTGCTCACTGCATACGTCTTTTCCCACAGCCCTTTCCGGATTGCATTCTGACGAAGTGCCTCCAAACGCTCATTAAAGTCTGGCTCCACTCCCACTATACCTACCGTATGAATAAGGTGAGCGAACTCATGAATCAGGATATTCTCACCTACATATTTATCCTGCGGCAATGCCAGCAGATTCTCTTCTCCGCAACTGGATGAAAATTCATCTTCCGGTGCTCCGCCAAAACCACGGGCACGCCAGTTCCAATATTTAATGCTGTCCTCACAATTGCAGATATGGGCAAACTCCGGCAAATCGCAAGTTTCCTCATCTTTACCGATTATCATGACGTGGCAGCCTTTCTTCACCATGTGTGCCTTCACATCCGGACGTTTTGCCAACATCAAACTGATGATATCACAAGCTTTCAATAAGGCCTCATCGCTCACCTTTCCAGAAGAGGTGACATACAGACCTTCTGTCTCTATGTATTTCTGATAGAAAGAAGGAATATTTTTCCCTTCAGGAATACCGGTAACCTGTCCGTGAACAGGGCAAAGCTCCAACTTCATGGCGAATCCGCCTCCCGATGCCAGATGCAAAGTCAACCGGCTGTCCTTATCAATCCGGATGGTTTCCTTGCGATAGTCCTCGGCCTGCTTATTGGCATTCACACCGTCTTTAAACAAAACAGCCGTATAAGACATTCCTTCGGGAAGGAAAGAGAAATCGAGCTGCACATCACGTTCATCCCAATTGGTCATACCGCCGATATACCAGTTCACATCCTTCTTACGCACCGTTACAATATATTTTCCCAACTCGCCCGAAGCAATAAAAGTAGAATCCACCTCCACAGGCAGAGAAGCTATGAAATCCACACATTCCTGCTCATTCAGATAGTTGGTAGGCGCATCACACAACATGGTAAAAGGAGAATCGTGTACAATATAGGCAGCCAGCTGATGACACCGGGTTCCCATGCTGGCCGGTGTGTAATACATAGCGCGCCAATCTGCCTTCGTGGCATTGCGCATAGCTCCCGGCGTATAATCCACCGGTCCCGCCATCATACGGATATAGGGGAAAGTAACATCATAAAGAGGCATATTATTCTTGATATCCGTCCATTTCACCTCTTCCATGCCGAACACGCTTTCAAAATTGATAATATGAGGGTAGGTACGGTTGATACCTGTCGGTTTGTAAATGCCGTGCAGATCAAGGATTAATTTATACCGGGCCGTCATCTCAGCGATGCGATACACCATTTCGACGGCAGTCTGATCATCACGATCCAGGAAATCCACCTTAAAACCTTTGATTCCCATATCCGCATATTTCTTACAAGCTGCTTCCAACTGGCTGTCGAGTACATTAAACACCGTCCAAAGCACTATTTCCACCCCTTTGGATTTGCCGTATGCTATCAGTTCCGGCAAATCAAGTTCGGGAATAACGGTCAGCATATCCCCGCTCTTCGGGGCATACCATCCTTCATCCAACACAATAAACTCCAATCCGTTCCGGCTGGCGAAATCGATATAATATTTATACGTATCCATGTTGATACCGGCTTTAAACGGCACTCCTTTCAGATTCCAGTCATTCCACCAATCCCATGCCACTTTGCCTGTCTTTATCCATGAGGTATCACCGATACGGTTGGGAGAAGCCAGAGCATAGACCAGGTTGTTGACCGGCATATCCGTATCTTTTTCAGTAATGGCCAACACACGCCACGGATAGGAACGGGAGCCACGGCTACGGGATATAAAATCGGTAGTTTCAGTTACATATTCCTGCTTCCGCCAAGGATAAAAGTCTGTTTTAGCCGGATAAGGAGCAAAGACACCTTTCAATCCATACTTTCCCTGCTGTGACTGCACAAACATGTCCGGATAAGCTTCGAGGTCGGACTCCAACAGGGTCAGTTTTACGCTGCTGCAATCCACGGTAACCGGAAGAAAAGCCAGTTTAGGCTGTGCTTTTGACAGAGGAGTGATGTCATATACATTCTGATAAGCCATCGCCATCGGTTTTTTATCATTGGTGGTATAAGGAAGATAAGCCGTATAATCTTCCTTAAAATTAAACTCGGCCTGTTCCTCCTTTATAATGATATCCGAAGATTGTGTGGTATAGAATCGATAGGCGACTCCCTCATTGTATGCACGGAAGATGATTCCGAACCCACCTTTCAGCTTCAAGTCGAGTTCGTTGCCTGTTGCAACGAACTCCTTGAAACGGTAAAAAGGTGATTCTATGTTATCCTTTATCTTTCTCCTTCTTTCCCCTGTGATACGGGGAGTTTTACCTACTATAGTTCCGTTTTCCAGAACCAAACCTATATTAGAGTGTGAGAGAATTGTATCATTTCCATGCATTACTTGGTAGGCCAGTTCGTTTCCGGCGCTGATTTCCACTTTCAATGTTCCATCGGGTGAAGAGAGTACATATTTCTTTTCCTTGGCTGCAAATGAAGCATTTCTAATCAATAAAAGCAAAGATAAAATTGCAAGACAGAGTTTCTTGTTGTTTTTCATAATCTATCGGTTATATACGTTGTTCACTTGCAAAGTAAAATAAAAAAATTACAAGAAAGGGAAGATATAATATAATGTAATGGCAGAATCGTCCAATAAATCTCATTTTATGAATTTGACAGTTAGGCGGTTGTACTATTCTTCCATTCGTTTAGACTATTTTTTTATCCTCTTGGAGGTGTACGATGTAAACAGCTATTAAAATTGCATATTCAACACAATAGTCGCTTTATACTGTACACCATTTCTGGTATATATCAGAGTAGGTTTCAACATATATTTCTGGCCGGCAACACTTACTCCTTTCCGGTGTCCGTATGTCATGGTCAGTCCACTGAATTCTACATAGACCGGTGCCGTATCACCCCAGTTGCCTACGTTGCCATTGGCTTCACACCAAAATCCGTTATTGGCAGTAGAAGTGTAAGCAAAAGTGCCGTCAGTCTGACTGAGTGCGATAACCACTTTGTCCTCGGCAGGTTCTGTACCTACACTGGCCAGTTTACTTTCCAACACGGCAGGCTTCATGACAAACGCCTGTGCCAAATCTTTATTTGTTTTCAGGTCCACCGTTCCTTGTGGATAATCCTCGGAACCGGCATTGCACTTCACATCGAATGTCAATGTAATATCTTTAGGCATAGCCGTCTCGTCAATAGAGAAATTGCCAAGCAAGTCCGTTCCTTCAAACTTTACTTTGTAAGGCCATTGCTCATCGTCAGTCTCATCATCATTCCATGGATGTGACTTATACTGAACGGGAGCGCCCATTACCACTAGGCATAATTTTTCTGTTCCGATCGGTATCGTATAAGAAACCACTCCTGCATTTTCCTTATTCATAGATGCGTATTGTGGAGCTCCATTCACAATAGCCACAAATCCATATCGCCATCCGGCTGCCGTATTGCCACCATTATTGTTGTAAGCGGTAGCCGTACCTGCCACATTGCCGTCGGCATCCAATGTCGTTCCCGGATCCTCTTCTGCCAAAGCACATCCCACAGCCAGTCCGGCAAAATTCGCCTTGACCGTTGTTCCGGCTTCGGGAACGTTCAATAGAATGATATTGAATCCAGTAGTGCCCGGACAGCTGACATAGCCTACCTGATAATATCCTCCGGCTACATCATACATTTTCGTTGTATAATTGCAAGCGGTCTCTGTGACATAATTCCGCACCACGTCCATATCATAAGTCACCATACGGGTAGCGTAGCCATAAAGTTCCGTATAAAGTGTTTGCAAGTCATTGTTACAGTACAGACGCTGATAAGTCATGAGCGGATCTTCCGGATAGCGCGACTGTGTCCAGACATTCCCTACCACATCGACTCCATGTTTCTGCGCCCAGTAATATTGCAACCAATAACTGGCATAACGCATCCATTCATGATTGAAATGGCGATGGTAATTGGCTTTCCACACATCTACATGGTAACCGAACAGCTCCGCCGGATAATCTTGGAACGACTGCCATTGCGCACATTGTTCCCAAAAGCCATTTCCACCTTCACCACTCGACCCATAACCGTATCTGAATCCTACTTGCGAAAAGTCCGCCTCTCCGTTCAACATCTTGTCACAACTTACCTGATACTGGAAACTATGTCCTATTTCGTGCGCAATGGTAGAACCTACCGGTTGGCAGGTGCTGGGATTTACCCACAATGCACCGATTGTATTGTCGTAACCGGAACCTGTAGCAAGCCACTCAGTCTGATACAGCAAGTAAATCTCCATCTTATATTTATCCAGAAAAGACTTGTTTTGCCCAGTGTCAGCAAACTTCAAGGTTTCGATATTTGTCCGGTAGAATTGTTCGGCCTTTGCCAATAAATCATCAATGTCTACACGCAATACCTCCGGCACTGACTCTGCTCCCGGATCGTTGCCGAACCCCGGTTCCCAAAACACGAAGAAATGCTCGCTTTGCTTCATGCGCCACCATGACCAGCGCGCATCACTGCGAAGCATATTCATATTACTAAACTCAATAGGTTTGTAATATTTATCAAAATCTTTGATATCAGCCGAATTCAAGGTTAACACAGCATTGGGATTAGCTTCCTGGCGGATATGGACGGTTACTTCGGATTCTCCGCATACTATGACAAGAGTTGCTTCCCGATAGTTTTCGCTATCATTCTTCTGCAACAACATGGGCAATGAAATTTCGCCTGCCTCACCTTCATATCGGGGCAGTTTAATCCAAGTGCAACTGGAATCGGTGGCACGGCTGGTTACATCTTCTACAGTGGCTGTCCAAGGACCGGTAGCGGAGAACTTTACGGAAGCTTCTGTCTCATCCCAAAATAGTGTTTTGCTTTGCTGACTGCTGTCTAGGGTGAGCTGGAGGATAATACTTTCATCCTCGCTGTCACTGCAACTGCTGAAGGCAATAAAGAAACAGCAAAAAATGGATAAAGCAAATAGTAATTCTTTGCACAATAATTTCTTCATAATTATAGCTTTTATTGGAGTCCCATTTAAATGCCTGCGGTAAAGTCAATATTTACCCCATTACCACTAACACATATATAAAGTTTTTGATGGTCATTCGTTTCAGCTAAAACATTTATAAAGCTAAAATATCCTAATAAAGTCACTAAAAGACTTCTTAATAATAATATTTTCACACATTTGTTTTTCTGAATTTACTAAATAAAAAAGAGAAACCAATATCCATTATAGATACTGATTTCCCTCGATAAAATATTATTCCAACGTTGCTTTAACAATAAACTCTACGAATTTACTATTATCCTCCTTAAGCGCATATACAAAATTTACATTAAAAACAGAACCGGAAGTTGAAGCTGGATTTCGACCTATATTAACCATATCACCATTCTCTTGTGTTTCAACAAACAAAACACTACCAGTCGAACCATCATCACTCCAATTCGTTACTTTTAAATTAGAAGTCAGCCAATAACCTATTCCACTACCACCAGCAGTATAATCACTAGTAGTATTCCATTCACCAGATTCACTATCGACCATATACAGAGCAATCGGGCCTCCCGGTTCTTTGCAAGCGGTAATGAATTCAGATAAAGTCAGCCCCAAACAACTTTCTATCACCTCCTGATAATCTGCAAATTCAATAGAAAATGCAGAATAGTCACCTGCTGGAATAGTATTGGCAACAACAATACGTCCCGGATCAGTAACGGTCACATCAAAAGCAAAACGTACATAATCATCAAAATTTGCACCATTGTTTATAGCAAATCCAACGTTAATGGAGATAGCTGTACCTACAGAAGCGGTTTCGAGCACATTAAGAACCAGCTCCTTCTTTGTTGCATCCAACTCAATACTAGCTATACCAGAAGCTGCATCACAAACACCGCCTGCCGTATTATAGTACCAACCGTTGGTACCCTTGGTAGGAGCTGTTCTATTCCAACAGTTTTTCGATATATTGATAGGATAAAACACCACACTCCCATTAGACAATGCAGCCAACGTCTCATCTACCGTCATCCCCAAATACGTATGAAACTTTTCTGCATAATCAGTCAGTTTAACCGTCTTCGCTTCCAAACGGCTGATGGGAAACTCTGCTTTGGTAGAAACCACAGCATCCGCATTCGTCTTCAGATAGGGATTTTCATTCTCCCCGTACACATGCTTGCTGGTAGCATCCTCCGGATCCGTACTGCATGCAGCCAGTGACAGAGTGAAACAAGCAATTAAAGCATATATAAAATTCTTTTTCATCGTACTTTTCTTTTTTTAATTAATGAATTCATTATTCGGCACCACCATATCCCGGATTCTGCTTCAACTTAATGTTGCCATCCAATGCAGACTTAGGTAACGGAAAAATATCACAATGCCTGTCTGTCTTATCCGTCTTCGCATCTTTGCAAAACCATGACTTGCCATTATATACATTCTGATTGGTTCCGTTTATACGGAAACGGATCAAGTCCTGACGACGGTGATGCTCTGCCACAAACTCCCAGGCCAGTTCGTCCAACAAACCACCCAGTTCAATATCATCGCCCCCTTCTTCTGTGATAATCCAGTTATCGGCTTCTCCCATGATTCCCTGATTCTCCCGATGTCCGTAGTTATAACGGCTGCCACCCTTCAATTGAGCTACAGTAACCGTTGCTTTACCGGGATCGGACTTGAAGGCACGTTGGCGTACAGCTGTTACCAAATCGGCCGCCACTTGCTCGCTTTCTCCATTGTAACCACCTAAACGAAGCAAGCACTCCGCTTTAATAAAATAAGCATCAGCCAAACGGAAGAAAGGCACATCATCATAAGAAGTTCCATAGTCGCCTGAAAGTATTTCATATTTCACCAAGCGTTCACTTTCAAAGGGATAGCAACCGGGATTGTCTATACTATGTAATTCCCGAGTATATACCAAAGGTTCACTGTCCACATAAATGGGAGCACCGGCATAGTCATATTGCTGTCCTGATATCCAACAGTCTTCATAGCGGCTGTCTTCTTCATCGTATGTTTCCAGAAATTGAGGAAGAACAGCCGCCCCACCGGTAGCCCATCCGTTAAACTGCCACGTTGCACGTCCGGCTACATGCATCCACATATTTGCCATATAGTTACCTCCGGCATAATTGAATTCAAACGGAATACCAAAGATAATTTCAGGCGAACCGGAAATATCTTCTCTAAAATTATCCGAATAATTCGGAGCCAAAGAGAACTTGCCACTGTTAATCACTTCATTTACCTCATCAATAGCCTTTCCGTAATAAGAATTATCAGAGTAATCATTGAACCATGCATTGTGGTTCAAATACATTTTTGCCAGAAGCATATTGATGGCATAGTCGTTCAGCTTACCCATTTCTACTTTTGTTCCACATTTCCCCTTTACATCCGTCAACTCACTGATCAGGAAATCCCACATCTGTTGGGGAGTTGCCTGTTCGGGCAACCATCCGTCTTCATGTTCATATTGCGTATCCAATGGGATGTTGCGGAACAAATCGAATAAAATATAATAATAAAGAGCGCGATAAGCCCTTAATTGCGAAGAAGTGGTTATATCAGCAGCAATGACTTCATCTGCCAACAGTTTGTTACAGGCATTGATACCGGCATAGTTACGGTTCCATGTATCATTGAAATGGGCTATCTGTGAATGGAACTGATGTTTGTGCATAGACACGTACAAATCTCCCCAGCCGATACTGATCCGATAAGGAATACACCATGAATCGGACGACTGGTCCATCATATCGGCATAACTATACCATCCCCAATACACATCACGAAGACTGCTGTATACCGGAGCAAACATGGCCGCCCGGTCTTTTTCTGTAAACTCATACTTCTCGGAAGCAATCGTATCATAAATCGTTTCGCTCAAATCTGTACAACTGCCCAAAGACAAGGTACAAGCTCCTATCGCTGAAGCCCAAAGTGCTTTATTGAATATTGTTTTCATGTTAGTTCTTCATTTAAAAGTTAGAAAGATACATTCAGACCGAAAGTGAATGAACGGGTAGAAGGATATTTATCGCGCCAGTCAATACCCAAAGACCAAATATCACCATTTGACATTTCAGGATCCAATCCATCATATCCAGTAATGCAGAATAAATTATCGGCAGAAACATAAGCCCGGATATTTTTCACAAACTTACTGCTTTTCAATGGAATGTTATAGCCCAACGTAATGTTAGTCATTTTCAAAAAATCACCATCCTCCAAATAATAGCTTACAAAAGTCTGTTTTTGGGCTGTTGATAAGGTATATTGTCCACCATAAGGAGCCTTTTGCACAGATTTCAAGCGATTATAAGCGATCGAGTTGTTCTCATAATAAGCACGAGGCTCGTTCAGAATCTTAAAACCAAACTGGCCTGTCATCTGGAAAGATAAATCAAAATTTTTATATCTGAACGAGTTGTTCCATCCCAAATACAATTTAGGAAGAGCATTCCCTAAATATTGACGGTAGTCATCATTAGACAGCATATTGTCTGTAAACTCTTCAATCTCACCAGTCTTCGTATTCTCAACCATCCAAAGTCCGTTTTCTGAAACACCAACGGACTTCATGCCATAAAATTGTCCCATAGATCTCCCCACTTCCATCCGCTGGGTAGAAAGACTGATAGGTTCACCCAAATAAGCATGATCTATCTGATTTGAAGTCTCATACAAGTCATTTGAAAGACTCAATAATTTGTTCGCATTATGAGAGGCGGTAACTGTGGTTTTCCATTCAAAATCCTTTGTCCGTACAGGAATGGCATTGACAGCAATTTCAATACCTTGGTTACGCATCTTGCCGGCATTAGCCAAAGTCTTGTTATACAAATTGGGAGGAGTCGGTACCGTAAAATCATATAGCATATCCGAAGTCTTCTTCTGATATACATCAATAGAACCACTCAGGCGTTCATCCAATACAGCCCAGTCCAGACCAATATTAAATTCCTTGGAAGTTTCCCATTTCAAATCAGGATTAGGATTGGATTTTACGCTTAACCCCTGATGCCAGACGCCATTATCATAGAAATAAGGAGAACCATACTCATACCGGGTTAATGAATTATAAGAGTCACCTACAATGACACCTGTCACACCATAACCGGCACGTAACTTTAAGTTATTCAGCCACGTAAGGCCTTCCATGAATTTTTCGTTACTGATAGTCCATCCCAAAGAAACAGAAGGGAAAGTAGCCCATTTATTGTTCTCACCAAATTTGGAAGAGCCTTCACGGCGTACACTCAGCAGAACATTATATTTATTATCGTAACCATAGCTTACACGTCCGAAGAAACCAATCAAGGTATTGTCATTCTTGTAACTGCTCATGCCGGCTTTTCCATCTTTCAAAGCTGTACCTAATCCCAAGTTATTCCAAAGATAAAAATCTGTTGGATAATCATAGTTATTAGCTCCAAAACCTTCATTTACATTATACTGGTAATTATATCCCACCAATGCATCAAAACGATGTTTATTCCAAGTATGATTATATTTAGAAGTAACTTCCAGATTATCTGTGGTATATTCATTCTGAGAATGATAAGCATATCCTGTGTGATTCTCGCTCTTCTGTGAAAAATATTCGGAAGTATAATATCCACGATTATGATCACTAGTAACCCTACGGCTTAACATGAGGTTGGTCTGCCAGTTTTTAATCGGTTCAAAGGTGATATTCCCCGTCATCCGGGTATTCTCACTATTGTATTTACCATCCTGTTCACGGATGATACCTACCGGATTATAATAATAATTTACGGCAAAATTCTCGTAAAAAGTTCCATCCTCATTCCAGATGGGTTCAGTAGGGTTACGCATAATAGCCTGTCGGTAAATACCCAGACCTGCCGCATCAATCGGACCATTCTTATGGAATGTCTTTACCATATTGAAATTCACTTTCAACATATCATTTAACATCCAGTGAGAAACATCAAACCTCATTCTCATCTCTTCATTATAGGTCTCAAGCAACACACCTTCCTCTTTGCGATACGTAAAATCCGCAGAATAAGTGGTATTTTTTGATCCTCCGGAAATATTAAAATTATGGTTATGAGTAAATGCAGTACGGGATACCGCATCCAACCAATCCGTATCATACCCTTTATCAGCATAGTTTGTCAATCCCTGACGGATTTCCTCTGCTCCATAGAAATCAAGCGTCTTGCCAAACTTGGAAAGAGACATATACCCGGAATAATTGGCAGCCGTACGCGACTCGCGCTGGCCGTTTTTTGTAGTAATCAAAATAACGCCATTAGCACCTCGTGTACCATAAATAGCTGCCGCAGAAGCATCCTTCAACACATCAATAGAAGCTATGTTTTCGGGGGAAACCGTTCCTAAACCACCTTCTATTCCGTCCACCAATACCAATGGAGTAGAGCCTCCCTGCAATGAAATCACACCACGCAAACGAATTGTAGATTCCGCATTCGGATCACCGGAGCCTTTCGCAATGGTCAATCCTGCCACTTTACCTTTAATCAGTTCGGCTGCATCTCCAATCTTACCTGCTGTAAAGTCTTCGGCCTTCACAGAAGCCACCGCACTGGTTACATCTCCCTTGCGCTGCGTACCATAACCGATTACAACCACTTCATCCATCAGTTCGGAATCGTCTTGCAGGGTAATATCTTTCTTACCACCATTTCCGACTGGAATTTCCTGGGTCTTATAGCCA
>OHEI01000141.1_pt1 | contig 31356 bp, 33 predicted proteins | sample 1567241 | NCBI WGS metagenome assembly OHEI01 (sample SAMEA3879565, study PRJEB24766) | human gut metagenome | biome: human-associated habitat; feature: feces | place: USA | collected 1985/1987 | reverse complement strand
GCGATATAGTCCTTCATCTGCTCCCGCAGCAGTCGGTTTTCCTCTTGCAAGGCGGCAACACTCTTGCTTTCCGTCCCGGCCTTGAGGGAGAAGCGGGCGTCGTCCACGCTGTTGATCTTGGCAAGGCGGTCCGCGTCGTCTCCGGTCTTGTATTCCAGCATCCGCACACCGGCCTGCTCCAGACCGTCCCGCAGTTTTTTGCTGCTGTCATCAGGGATGACGGCGGCCAGCACTTCGTCGAAGCCGACGGCCCGCTGGGGCTTGGCCTCAAAGTAGCCGGTGGGCATTTCCGCCGCCGCCTGGTAGACGGCCTGGATGTCCTGGGCCGTCTGGCTGCTGATTTTGTACCCCTCCTTGGAGAAGGCCCGCATGATAGCGTCCACCGTCCTCTTGCCCTTGGACGTTTCCATCAGGATGCTGCCGATGATGTCGCTCTCGACGAAGGAATTGTCGGAATGAGCCTTGTTTCCCTGCTTGATCTTCGTGATGATGCTGCCGATCTGGTCATCAATGGCCTGGAGCTTTGCTTCATACTCGGCCCCCTCGTCCATGCCCAGCCGCCCGCTGTCCGCCTTGATCTCCTGGATGCTGCGGTATTCCGGCGTCGCCACGGATTGCAGGGTCTTGGCGCTTGCGCCCCAGGTGTTGCCGCCGCGCTCCTCCTGGCCCTCCTTCATCGCCTTGACGATGTTCTCCAGGGTGTAGGCATAGTGGAGCTGCGAGAAGCTGCGGAGATTGCCGGAGGGGGTGTAGGGGTCCTTGCCGTTGTAGATGCCCGCCTCGCCCAGCAGACCGTCCAGTTTCCCGGCAATCCACTCCTCAACGGCGTGGTCATCCACGGCGCTGCGCAGCGCGTCAGATGTAGCCATCCGGTCGATTTCGCCCTTGGTCGCGCCGCCGTCCTGGTACATATCCCATGCGTGGTGAACGATGTCCTCCAGGGTGAAGATGGAAACGCCGTCCATGGAATTGTCGATGCGGGTCTGCCGTCTTTCGTTGATCTCCGCGTCGGTCCAATGCCTCTTGACGGCCATTCTGCGGAGCATGGGTTCGCCCTGTTCCCGGTAGTAGTCCCGGAGAATGCCGCGGATGACCTCGGCATTCTCGCCCAGGGCGTCCTTCACGCTCTCGCCGGTCTCCAGGTTGGCCTCGATTTCAGCCAGCGTGTTCACGCCCAGGCGGTCAACCACCTTTTGCAGGGTGTCGTTACCGAACTTGTCCCACACCTTGTCCATCTTCACCGGCTCCAGGCTCTTGCCCTGGTCTGCCAGATAGGCCGCCCGCACCGTGTCCGTGGAGGCCAGCTTCTCCGCCAGCTCTGCCGTGCTCCTGGTGCTGGTGTCGTCGATGCCCATAGAGCGCAGGGCGGCGCTGTTCCCGAAGATGCCCCCGGCCACGGAGACATCCCCGGCCAGCCGGTGCAGCTCGTGCTCCACCTGGGATGCCTTTTTGCTGTTCACGGGGTAATCTACTCGCGGAGCTGTCGGCGTCCAGGCATCGCCACCGTACACCTTGTTGGCGCGGAATAGCTGCGGGTCGATGGTGTCCTTGCTGAACACAAGGGAGATGGGGCCGTACTTGGTGTGCCCGTCCCTGGCTTTTACAATGGCGATGGAGGGCATGGGCAGGCCGCCCAGCTTGATGGCAGCCAGGATGCTGTTCTCGTCCTTGTTGTGCAGGGCCAGCAGCTTGTCCGTCTCCTCTACCGGGGTCTTGAGAGAAAATTTGGTCTTGACTTCCGCCCCGTTCTGGGTTACACTCTCACCCGTAGAGCGAATGCCATCTCCCACCGAGGCCATGTAGCCGTAGGTCTGGAGAAACGCATTTGCTCTTTTTTCATCGTACAGGACAAACTCGTTCCCGCTGTCGATCTGGTTCTTAATCCATTCCGCCGGGTGCTCCAGGCCGTACAGGCTGTTGATGACATTGACAGGCTTGCGGTCCATATCGGTCCCGCGATCCAGCGCTGCCAGCAGCGTGTAGCCGTCGCCGTCGATGTCGTTCAGAACGATACCGGCCCGGTCTCCGCTCCCAAAGGAAAACAGAGGGGAAGCCAGGTTGCCCATAAGGTTTTTCAGAACGCGGCGGGGGATGTTGTGCTTCTTCTGGGTGGATTTGCGGAAGTCTCCGATGGTCATAGCCAGGGGCAGCGCATCAAAGCCGGACTTCTCCAGCACCGCAGGGGTCACTCCAAAGTAGAACGCATCGCTGGAGGCCATCTTCCCGTCGTAAAACATCTTGAGCTGCTGGGCCAGCGTCATTTGAGAGGTCCGTTTGATAGAGAATTTTGTGCCGCCGTCCGTCTGGGCGGCGTTTTTGTTTGCCGTCTGCTCGCTGGTCGCTTTCAGTGCCTCCTCCCAGAGGCGGGCCGCTTCCTCCAGGGTGTCGATGCTCACGCCGTAGGCGTTGGCGGCAGCCTGGTTCTGCGCGGTCTTGTTGCCCTTGAACAGAGACTTGACCTTGCGGATGAAGTCCCGCACGGCGTCCAGCAGCTTCCGGGCCACGCTGCGGTTTTCCTTTGCCAGGGTCTCAAACCTGGCCGGGTCAACCGTCAGCGCCTCGGTGAAGTCGGCGGCGATCTCGTCCATGGCCTGCTCCGTGGAGAGGTTCACGCCTGCCTCGGCGTAGCGGCTCTTGTACTGCTCCACGATGGAGGCGGTAGAGCCGTCCCGCTCGGTCAGCGCGGACATGGCATAGTCGCGGTACTTCCGGTATGCCTCCGGGGCCATCTCCTGCATCCGGTGGGTGATCTCGTGCTTTGCCACCACGGTGCCGGGGTTCTCGGCGTCGTTGGCAATATGAATGATGCCGTTGCTGTACCATCCGTTTGCGCCGCCCTTGCCGGTGGCCTCTGCCATCTGGATTTTCACCCCGGCGGCACGGGCCAGGCTGTCGTAGAAGCGCACGGTCTCCTTGGGCAGGCTGGCGGAATGTTCGGACTGCACGAAGCCCGCCTCGTCGCCGTACACCGTGGCGCTCTTGACGCCCTCCCGCTCCAGGGCCAGGGAGGCCGCCGCGTCGTTCTGACCGGCGGAGTAGGCCGCGAAGCGCTGCGCCTGGTTGAGCTGCGCGGCATAGCGGCTCTGCACCTTGTCCATGTCGATGCCGGAGATGCCCGCCTCGTAGTAGGAGGCGAAGCCTGCGTAGTAGTCGTCGGCCCGCACGCTGCCGTCGTAGCTGGCGGAGAGGGCCTTGGCCCCGTTCTCGCCCAGGCTGGCCGCAGCGTCCCGCACGCGGCGGATGTCATACGCCTGCTGCGCCGCAGGGCGCTGCTGCTCCACCTGCATGGCGGGGCGCACGGTCTCCTGCGTGGCCGTCTGCCGGGCTTCCGTTGCGGCGGGGGCAGTTTCCCTCGCGTTCGTAGAAACGTCGCTCTGCGTCCTTGCAAGGGTCGCCACGGCGTTCTTGACGGCCTTGCGCTGCTGGGACTTGCTCATGTCCTCGCTGATGTTCAGCCCCGCCTCCTGCGTCAGCGTGTTGATGGCGGTGGGGTTGCTCAAAATGTCGATGGCGGTGTTGTTGGTCACGCGGCCCTTCTGGGTCACTTCCTCGGCGGCCCGCAGCAGCAGGTCGCCGCTGCCGTCCTCCGCGTCGATGGCCTGCACGTTGGCCTGGTACAGCCGCCCGATTTCTGCGTTGGTGAGGGTCTGCCCGGCGTCGAGCTTCTGCTGGAGCTGCACGGCCAGCTTGTAGCTCTGGGTGCTGGGGTCGCTTGCAAGCCCTTCCTGGATGGTTGCCTGCACCACGTCGTCGCCCATCGCCTGGAACTCCGCGCCGGTGCGCCGTGCGCCGTATTCATTCAGCCCCGCGTTGATAGCGATGCCCGCGCCGGACATCACGCCGCCGGAGACAGCGCCGCCCAGGAAGTCCAGGCCCATGTTCTCCGCCTGGTCCCGGACGGCCCGCCAGAACGCCTCCTTCTCGGTCATGCCCTCGGCCTCGTAGGCGTCGATGGAGGTCTGCCACTCGCTCTTGTCCTTGGAAATGAGCACGTCGGCCACCAGGTTGATGATGTCGCTGCCCACTTCCTCGCTGCCCTCGGCCAGGGTGTTTTTGAGGAAGTAGCCCATGGCGCTCTTGGTGAGCGCGGTTTTGTCCAGCAGGGCATCCAGGCTGACCTTCTCGGTGATGATCTCCGCCGCGCCTGCGATGGTGCCCAGGGCGAACGCCTGGTTATCGGACAGGCCCCGGTCCTTTGCGGAGATGGTGGCATCCGCCGCCGCGCCGGTGCCCATGATGGCAAGGGAGAGCGCCTGGTTGCCGCCGGTGATGGCGGTATTCAGCAGGAAGTCGCCCATGCTCATGCCGGTCTGGTAGGCGAAGCTGCCCACACCGCCCCAGTTGTCCTCCACGATGGTGTTCACCTCGTTGCGGATGGCGCTGTTGATGTAGCTGAACTTGTTGTAGCCTGCGTTCTGGTCGATTTCCCCGTCGGAGAGGTAATCCGCCGCCTGACCCAGGTAGGAAAGGCCCTTGAGAGGGCTTTCCAGCACGCTGAACGCAGAGGACCCCACCGGGTGCTCCTTGGCGTAGGCGGCCCATTCCTCCTCTGCCTTGGCCCGCTGGCGGTAGTTGAGGTCGCTGGTCAGGTAGTCGATGTAGGCGTAGGCGTTCTTGTGCTCCGCGTCGCCGTTGGCGCTGTCCTGGGCGTACAGGTAGTTGAAGGTGGCGATCTCGTCATCCGTCATCTCCCGCCGCTCGCTGTTGTCCAGGCCCAGCAGGGACGCGTTGCTCTGGATGTCGGAGAGCATCTGGCGGCTGCGGGCCTCCTCGTTGCGGTTGATGTAGTCGTAGGCGATGTCGTCAAAGCCGCTGTTGGAGTAGGTCCCGCTCCATGCGTTGAATTTCTCCTGGCCGTTGGCCGTGCTCTTGTACTGGCTTTTCTCTGCAAAATCGGGTTTCTCCGCCAGCGCGGCATATTCCTTGCCCCGCTGGTAGGTATTGTAGTCGTTCTCGTCCTTGAACTGGGACCAGAAGTCATACTCGCTGTTCAGCCCGCCCCGCAGCTCCTCCAGGTACTTGCTGCCCTGGTCCAGGGTGGAGAGGACGCCGTTCACGGCATCCTCTCCGTATATCTCCCGGTTGTCCTGGAAGTAGGTGCGGTAGGCGTTGGCCCTGTTCTGCATCACGCTGATGCGGGCGTCGTTGTCATCCCGGTACTTCCCAAAGTCTGCGGCACTCTGGAATTTGCCGTCCCGGCTCTGGTAGTCGCTGCCCAACTGGCTGGAGAGGCCGTTCACGCTCTCCAGCCAGGAATTGAAGCCCTGGGCCTTGTCCGCCTCGTATCTGCCGCTGCCGCCGTAGGCATCCTTGCCGTACTGCTGGTCGATGACGGCCCGGCGTTCTGCGGCTTTGTTCCGCAGAAAGTTGCTCGCCCGCGTTACGGTGCCGTCGTCATTCTTGCCCAGAGGGGTCTTATCGCTGCTCTGGATGCTCTCGGCCTGCTGCCGCGCCGCCGTCCGCTTCTTCAAAAAATCGCTTGCGCTTGCCATAGGGCCGCCTCCTTACTTCTTATTGCCGTTCCACTTGTAGGTGTAGGTGTTGGTCGCGCTGTCGTAGGTCTCGATGACCTTTCCGCTGTTGACGTAGTTCTCCACCTCGTCGTAGGTGAAGCGGCCATGGCCGGGAATATAAATCCAGCTATCCCCGTGCCGGTTGCCGATCTGGGCGTCGCTGCCGCTGTCTCCGCTGCCGCCCTGGTTCTTCATCCAGTCGGCGTAATACCCGGCCAGCTTTCCGGCCTGGGTGGTATTGTACCCAGCGGACAGCAGCCAGGCGTATGCGTCGCCCTCGCTGCGGATGCCCGCCTTGTACATTCCTGCGTACACGTCCTCGCTGGCGCTTGAGCCGCCTCTCTTGCTCCCGCCGGAGCTGCCGCCTCTGGAGGACCCACCGCCGGAGCGAGCGGATGCCTGCGCCTTGTTGTATGCGCTCTTGAGGCCCGCGATCTCCTGGTCCGTGTACCCCAGGGCCTTGTAGCCGGAGAAGTCGCCGCCCGCCGCGAGGGTCTGGGCCTTTGCCAGTGCCCGGTTGTACTCCGTCTCGTCCTTGTAGGTCTCCCGGTTGTAGGCGGTCTCGTCCTCGTAGCGCTTGTCCGCGATCTGGTCCCGGCCCACGGAATAGTTCCACTCGTTGTTGTAGCGCTCGTCGCTGATGTTGTCCCGATGCACGCCGTAGTCAAAGCTCCGGTCCGTGTTGTACTGGGCCAGGAGGTCGGCGTACTTGGCGTAGTCGCCCTGCTCCAGGGCCACCAGCATTTCCAGGTTTGCCCTCTGGGTGTTGCCCTCGTCCTGGTACATGGAGTAGGCAAGCTGTTTCAGCTCCGGGATTTTATCGGCAAGCGCCCCCATGTAGTTGTCATAGGTCTGCTGCGCTGCGCTGCCCGCATAGCTGCTTGCAAGGCCGCCTGTGCGGGCGCTGACCTGCCCCAGGGTGTCCTGCATCGCCCGCTCGCCGCTGCGCGTGTAGCTCTCCTTGTACTGCTGATAGGTGGGGTCCTTCTCCGGGTCGTAGCTGAACGCCTCCCGGTTAAGGATTTGGCGGGTTAGGTCGTCGATCTGGTTCTGGTAGCGGCTGGTGTAGGTGGGGGCCGCCTCGTAGGAGAAGCCGCCGCCTCCGTTTCCTCGTCCGCCGCCGCCCATCTCCAGGGGGATGTAGCGGCTGCCGTCGCTGTCGCCGGAATAGCCGTAGTTGCTGCGGATGCGCTCCACATAGTCGTGGGCGTCTGCCCAGGTCGTTTTGCCTGCCGCCGCTGCCGCCCGGACCTCCGCCGCGCTCCGCAGCTCGTCATTGGAAAAATGCTCCTGGTCATATACGCTGCCGCCGTAGCTGCCCCGGTCGCTGCCGCCGCCGCCCACCGTGTCGGCGCTGGGCGCGGCGGCCTTGCCGGTCTTGCTTCCGGTCTTGATGGCGCTGGTGGCATAGCCGTTCTCGTTATAGCTGATGTTGTAGCCGCCCTTGGAGACGGTCTTGCCCGCCAGGTCTTTGTCCCTGGACATATCGGGTTTTGCCATGTCGGATTACCTCCTCTTTCAGTTGGTTTTCTGCTCCAGCGCCGTCACGCGGGCTGCCAGCTTGTTGTACTCGCTGCCCAGCGCACTCACGCTCTGCTGCACCCCGGAGAGGGTGGTTTGCAGGCTGGAGACCTTGCTGTTCAGCCCCTCCACACTGGTCTGTATGGCGGTCATGCTCTTTTGAAGCTGCCCCAGCATGAAGTCCAGATTTTCTTGCAGGTTTCTGGTGTAGTTGCACAGAGATTTTACGGTCCCGTTCACGTCGTTGCGGTCAAACGAAGGAGGGGAGCCGGGTAGGGTGGTTGCCATGCCCTGTCACCCCCTTAATATTCGCTGCCCAGGGCGAACTCCCGGATGATGCTCTTGACCAGGCATCCGCCCTTGCCGGACAGCCGGATGCGGAAGTTGTCGCACCGCACCGGCAGGATGGGGACTTGCAGGGTCTTGGCCCGCTCGTTGTGGGTGGAGAACACCTGCCGGAAGGGCTTGCCGTCCGTGCTGATCTCCACCTTGAGCCAGGCCCCGGCATCCAGGTCCGCCCGCAGGTACAGCTTGGAATAGCACTTGCGCCCGTGGCTCGTCTCGTCCATCTGGCACAGCGTTGCGCTCCAGTTCACCAGGCCCTCCTCGGAGTAGTCCTGCCCGGTGGTCATCAGCTTGCCCGTGGCCCCGTCCAGGAAGTAGAGTGTCCCGTCCAGATAGGCCCAGTCCAGCGCGTGGGTCGCGTCCTCCCGCAGCCAGATGGCCCGCAGCGTATCAAAGACGTACAGCTCCCAGTCGCCCTTCTCCGTCCGCATGGAGATGTAGTAGCGCTCGCCGTCCGTGCCGCCCACCGCATCGAAGAAGCGCCGGGTCCCGAAGTTCTCCGTCAGCAGCTCCGGGGTCCCGCCGGAGTAGGCGTACACGCCGTTGCGGCCCTTGTAGAACAGCGTCTCATTGATGACGGCCAGGGACTTCTCGCTGCCCTTCTGGATGCCGGGCACCGTGTAGGTGTAGATTTCATACTGCGCCGGATAGCTGCCCAGGACCTTGTGCAGGCAATTCTCTTTCCAGAACAGTACCGTGCTGGAGTAGGCGATGCACCCGGTGAACTCGCCCTCCGTGCCCACGGCCACGGCGTAGCTGTCCGTGGACACCCCGTCGTAGACGTAGAAGTTGGTCGGGTCGCCCAGGGCGCTGGCGTAGATGGTCTTGCCCTCCGCGCCCCAGATGCGGTTATCGCACTCGCAGATGCACGTCAGGTCCGGCACCTTCCGCTCCAGCATCACCGTCCCGGCCTCCACGCCGGTCTTGGTGAAGATGTCCTTGGTGAAGGTCAGCTTCCGTGCCTCCAGGGAGCGGATGATGTGGCTGCCGTTGTTCGCGGCGCAGGTCGTACAGCCGGAGATTTCGATTGCGTCTCCGGCCTTGAAAAGCTCGTCGAAGCCTGGGTATTTGTGCAGCGCCGCCGTGTGCAGCAGATAGGTGATCTGGTAGGTCCCGTCGCTCTGCTTTGCGCTGCTCTGCACCACCATGTACTCCTTGGAGCTGTCGCAGTCGTATTGAATGTAATCGCCCGCCTTGAGCTTGTCTGGGGTCCCTGCGGTCCCGCCGCTCATAGTCAGCGCTCCCGTGGTCTTGTTCACGCTGGCCCCGGTGTAGGCGGTGATGGATGTGTCGGCGGCCACGCTGCCCTTGGTCTCTGCGTTTTCCGCCGCCTGGTCGATGTAGCTCTGCTCCGGCACGGTCAGGGTGTTGGCCGTGAAGGTCACGTCGCCGGAGAAGCCGGGGTATTCCGCCGCCAGCATCCCAAACTTCTCTGCCTCCGTGTCGTAGTAGACCTTATCGGGGAAAATGACGATTTTGGTGTTGATGGTGGCAAACTGCTTTTCGCCCGCAGTCACATGGCCCACCACCTTGCCGTCATAGAGAAAGTCGGTCCCGTCCACCACGCACAGCTTCCCCCGTGCGTACAGCCCCGTGGGGCTGGTGTAGGTCCCGGCGGTCTTGCGCCCGTCCCGCTGACTGAGGCACGGGAAGCGGGCGGAGGAGAGGCCCCAGCTCTCTGCCAGCTCGCCGTCCCCGGCCCCCTGGCCGTAGTTCAGCCCGGCAAAGGCGATGATCTGCTTGCGGTTCTTGCCGGTCGCCGCCGTCATGTATGGCAGGTTCATCTCGCCCCTCCTCCTAAAATAGACCCGTCAGACCCCCGCCGCCGATGGGCAGGTGCCTGCGGTGATACTGTTTCCGCCATTCGTCCAGCGCCGCGTTGTACGCCAGGGCGGAGTTGTTGTAGTTGTCGGCCTCCCGGTTGTAGAAGTCCACCTTGCTCATAAGGTACAGGTCGTACAGCCCGTCGTAGGGGGCCTCCACCAGCAGGGGCTTGTCCCCGTCCTCCGGGAACACCTTGGGAAAGTCCGGCAGGTCGGTCCAGCCGCACGCCGGACACAGGTTGCTGTCCATCACCCGGTCATAGGTGATCTCCGTCCCGCCGCAGGTGGGGCAGACGGCGACGGGTCCCTTGGCCCCGCGCCCGCTCGTGAGCTGGTGCCGCAGGATGGTCTCCCGGTAGAGCTGTCCGTCCAGCTCCAGCAGCCACGCCGCCTTGGTCTCGTCGTCGATGGCGTCCGGCCTCGCCCGGTTCACCCGTTCGATAACTTCATTGATGCTCGGCATACCGCCGCCTCCTCTCATAGAATTTGCCGGGCAGCGGCACGCCGCCGCCCGGATTTCTGGGTGCTTCTCTTACACCGCGCGGACCCACAGGCCGTTGTTCTTCACATACAGCCCGCCGTCGTTGCCCGGCACGCTCTCAACCGTGTAGCATCCATCGCTGTCTGTGCTGTCAGATACAACGATAGAAGATTTAAGATTAAAAGCGGGACGCGGCGCGAAGAAGGCGTCGTACACGTTGCGGTAGTCCACGGTGCCGTCGGTGAAGATGTAGTACGCGTAGTTGACATTCGAGTTCGGGGAGCGCAGGCCCCAGTAGACGGCGGTCGCCGTCTCGTCCAGATAGGCGATGCGCTTTGCGTTGTCGGAGAAATAGCTGAACGCCTTGCCCTCCGTCTGCCAGCCGCTCACGCCCGCCTCCGTGCAGGAGATGGCAAAGCCCTTGCGGTAGATCGTGTGCAGCGTCGCCACCTGGTTGCCTTCCGCCACCACAATGGGGACGGGGACCAGGCACTCCCGGATTTTCTCGTCCAGTTTCAGCGGCCAGATGCCGTCACAGAAGTTGTCCAGGGTGCAGCCGAAGTAACGGTTTTTGTAGCCGTTGCTGTCGGAGGCGTTCCATGCGATCTCACTGAAAGCATCCTTGCGGATAAGGGTCACGCCCGTGCCGGTGCCGTAGTGGTCATTGTCCAGCTTGATGAACTTGGTGGGCTTGCTGTTTTCCGCCAGCTTCACCAGGCTGCCGTTTGCCAGATTGGAAAGTAACTGTCCCATATCGTTTTGTTCTCCTTTCGTCAGGTCCGGGCCGGGCAGCGGGGATGCCCGCCGCCCGCCTGGCCTCGTCTGCGCGGTCCAGAGCCATCAACAACCTGGACCGCATTTCTCTGCGGAGCTGCTTTGTGTCGCCATGTTTGGCGTGTGCCTCCCAGGCGGTAAAGCTCTCCATGATTTTCTCGCGCGATACCTCGCCCGCTGCGTACTGCTTCTCCCACAGCCGGATGCGTCGTTTCATCCGCTTGATGGAGGAGTAGCGCAGCTTGCTGACCACCTGGCCCGTCCGGGTCAGATAGGTGTGGAAGCCGCAGAAGTCGATGCCGTTTTGCAAGGGGAAGATGTTGGTCTTGTCGTTCAGCTCCAGGCCCAGCTTGGCAAATTCAAGCCTTGCAAGGCGTAGAGCCTCAACCGCTGTCGCCTTATCCGGGCAGATCACATACCAGTCGTCCATATACATCCCTGCCAGCGGCAGGTGCAGCTTCTCGCCCACATAGTGCATGAAGGAGCTGACGTAGAACACCGCGTAGATGTGGCTCGTCTGGTGTCCCAGGGCCAGGCCCTCGTCCACGGCGTCGATGTATCGCCACATCAGCGCCCGGATGTCCGGGTCGGGAAACCGGGGTTCCAGCGCGGCCTTGAGCCGCCGGTGGTCGATGCTCTGGAAGAAGTGGCGGATGTCGCCCTTGATGACCCAGCCCTCGGCGTAGTCCCATTCCTCCATGGGCCGGTGGGGCAGACCGGCGGCCTTGCGTGCCACCTCGTCCGCGCCCTTCCGCCGCAGGAAATAGGTCCTCATGTGCCGTTTCAGCATCTCCAGCCCGTAGTGGGTCCCCTTGCCGTACTGGGCCGCGTAGGTGTTCAGCGTGAAGCTCCGGGCCAGCTCGTCGTAGACGATGTAATCCGTGAGCGCGTGCTGCACCACCTTGTCCCGGAACGTCGGGGCCTGGATAAGCCGCTTCTTGGGTTCGTAGATATAGAACGCGTCCAGCGGGTCCGGCTGGTGCGTCCCTTGCAAAAGCGATTTTGAGAGTATCAGCAGCTCCTCGATTGCGCTGTACTCAAAGGGTGCCGTACTCTTTTTGCCCCTCTTGCACCGTCTGGCCCGGTGGTAGGCCGTCCATAGGGTGTCAAAGGAGCATAGTTCCTGATAGGTCATATCACACATCCTTGCTTGGTTTTCGGATGGTGGAGCGCAGGTCCGGCATCGCTGATAGCGGCCAGTATCTCCCTCCGCCGGAGGTGTCCGGGGCTTTCCCCGGTAGCGAGCCTGGCAGCGTCGGTGCCATGTGTTTATCCCCCGTGTTCATGCCCACGGACGACGGGATATAGCCTCCTTTGATGATGGGCCTCTGCTTTCGCCGCAAGGGCTACTTGTACACGGTAATTCCATCAGAGCGGGACGCGGCGCGAAGTTGGCGTTGTACACGTTGTTGTTGTTCACGGTGCCGTCGGTGTTGATGTTGTACGCGTTGTTGTCATTCGAGTTCGGGGAGCGCAGGCCCCAGTTGACGGCGCGAACAGGCTATACCCCAATGAAAGGCAGCTATCGCCGCCGAACATCCTCTCTCGCCTGGGCAGCGCGGCTCCGGTCCTTCTCGTACCAGGCGGCGCACATATAGCGCACCGTCATCACCGCCTTGCTCCAGGTCGCGGCCTTTTGGCCGCTCACGCCGGGGTATTGCTTGCTTTCTGCCATCCGCAGTATCTTCCGCTCCAGCTTCTTGCACGCGCAAAGGGCCTCCCGCTGCATCGCCAGCCGCTCCGCCGGTCTCTCCCGCAGGTCAATGAGGTTTGCGCCCTCAATGCACGAGCAGATGGCCTCTGCACCGTTCATCAGGGCCGTTCCGGTGGTGTAGCGGTATTTCTTGGGGATGACCTTCTCATTGGCGCAGGCGTCTGCCGTGTAAAGCCACATATCAGCCGCCTTGTTGCCCAGCTTGAAGTCATCGGTCTGTCTGTCAGCCATCGGGGCACCCTCGCTTTCGTGCTGCATCCAGCAGCTCGTCGCAGCCCTCTGCCTCCAGCACCAGGTCCGGTCCCAGCCGGATGGTCACGGTCTCGCCGGTGGGGGAGCGCCCGGTCAGCACCAGGCTGTCCTCCCGGCACATCCGGCAGGGCTGCTCCAGCTCCGCCAGGAGGTTGGAGATCAGGCAGGAAGCCTCCGCCCAGTCCTTACACGCTGCCCGCCGCATCCATGGCCTCCACGGGAACTTTGTCAACCACGGTCTTGTCCGCGCTGGGAGCTTCGTCAACCACGGCCTTGTCCGCGCTGTTGGCCTCCAGGGTCATCTTGAGGGTGGTAAGCTGTTCGTTGAGGCGTGCAAGGGCGCTCTGGGCGCTTTCCTTCTCGCTCTGCTCGTGGGACAGCTTTGCCTCCAGCTCCGCCACCTGAGCCGTCAGGGCGGCCACGTCGCTGTCCTCGCTGGTGCGGGTCAGTTTCAGCCCGTGGGAGACCACGCGGAAGGGGCCGGTGTAAGTCGCCGTGGTGCTGCCGTCCTCGGCCAGTACCTCAATTGGACCGGCACAGAACGCGGCCAGGGCCTCGTCGCTGATGCCGCCGGGCAGCTCTGCCACCACGGCCTGGCGGGGGACCCCGCCGATGTTCTCCGTCACCACCGTGAAGCCCTTGTCGCTGACGGTGTGATTGCCTGCTTTAATCATGTTCGTGTCCTCCTCTTATCCGATGTTGATGTAAACGTCGCCGTTGGCCCCCAGGCTGGAGGCGGGAGCGCCGCTGCCGAAGTAGATGTTGCGGAAGCCCTTGGTGCTGCCGCTGGTGGGCGACACGCCGGACACGCCGCCGGTGAACGCTCCGCCCGTTTTGGGCATTTTCTGGTCTGCATAGGCAAAAATGTCCTGGGCCTTGCCCTTGGGGTCATAGACCGCCTTGGTCATGTCGCCGGGGTTTACAGCGTCCGCGCCCTTGGGGATGCCGAAGTCGAAGATGGGGGCAGCGTCCGGGCTTCCGGCCCGCCGCTTCACCGTGGCCGCACTTCCGGCGGCCAGCGTGGTGGTCGTCCCCACCTGGATGTTAGGGGTAGAGCCGTCGGCACCGGCGGGTCCCTGTGCGCCGGTCGCGCCGGTCGCGCCCTTGGCCCCGGTCTCACCCTGGGGTCCCTGGATGCCCTGCTCTCCCTTCGGGCCTTGAGCGCCGGTCGCACCCTGCGGGCCTCTTGCGCCCTGCACGCCCTGGGGTCCCTGCGGACCCACAACCTTACCCAGATCAATGGTAGGCATAGATGGTTCCTCCTTCCGTCAGATGTTTAGGCATAGATGCCCTGCATCGTTGATGTAATAGTCCGGGGCCTCGTTGCCGGTGTAGGTACACAGCAGATGCCCCTCGTCGGTCACGCTGAAATTGACCATGCCAGCCGTCTGCACGGCCACGCCGTCGATGCCGCGCGGTCCTTGCGGCCCCTGCACGCCCTGGGGTCCTTCCGGTCCCGTGGGTCCAACCGGGCCAGCAGCGCCTTGAACGCCCTGGGGTCCCTGGATGCCTTGGATGCCCTGGACGCCGCGCTCGCCGGTCAGTCCGCGCTCGCCCTGGATGCCCTGCTTGCCGGTCTTGCCCTGGGGTCCCTCTGCACCCTGTTCTCCCTGGTCGCCCTTGGAGGCGATAAGCAGCCAGTGGGCACCCTCCACGCCTCCGGCCACGTCCAGCTCCGGGGCCACGCCCTTGCACGCTGCCTTGCAGATGTAAGAACTGCCCAGCCTGCTCACCTTCTGGAGGGGCAGATAGGTCTTTGCGCTGTCATAGGCTTCCCACACCTTCACGGCCTCCTCGGCCTGCTCCAGCGCCTCGATGGCGTTTCCCACCAGGGTGCTCACCTGGGGTACAATGCCGTCGATCTGGGTCTGGAGCTGCTGCGCCTGGGTGGGCGTCGGCTCTTTCGGCGTGGTGTAGGCGTCGTTCGGCTTCACCAGCAGATGGTCCGTCACCGTGATGGCAACGGCGGTTGGGTCGCTCTCCCGGAAGCCCTCAATGGTAAAGCTGCACCAGCCCTCCAGGGCCAGCGGCTCCGCCGGAATGGCCGTGTCGAAGGTCAGCGGGTCCTTCTTTGCCACCAGGTCCTCCACGCTGTTGTACAGCAGCACCGCCACGGGGCTTTCGCCCAGGGCGTTGCGCCAGATGATGCGTTTGGAGAACGCCTCCCAGTCATCGCTCATAACGATGTGCAGGCCGGTCACATTGGCCTCGCCCTGCACGCCCGCGTTCTTGCTGTCCTTGCGGACAAATTCGCCGGTCACGGTCACATTGATGGTCCTGTCCATAGGGGGGTCTACCTCCTTTCTGTATGATAAAAGGCGCGGCGGGGCGGAAGGGTCGGTCCCTCCATACCTCGCCGCGCCGTGTCGCAGCCGCTTTTAGGGTCTCGCGGTGTGCCTGTTCAGTTAGATGTTGCGGGCCTTGGCCTCGGCAGCGTAGGCGCTGCTCTCGCGCTCAATGAGGTTTGCGGTGGCGTTGTCCTGGGCCATGCTCTGCTCCAGGACCTCCGCCACATAGGCGGGCACCTGCACGGTCTCGCCGCGCTTGATCTGGAAGCTGCGGCCATTGACGGCCACAAAAACGTCATCCTTGTACTTGTCGTTGTCCTTGAACAGACGGATGGGCACAAGGTCGTTCGGCTTGGGCGCGGCGGGGGCGGTCTCTTTTGCCGCCTCCAGGGTCTCCTTGGCTTTGGCCTGGGCCTCTGCCACAATGGCAGCAGCTTCCGCCTTGGCCTTGGCGATGATGTCCTCCGCCTCGGTGGCGGGGGTAGCCTGCGTGGTGGCCTGCTGCTCATTGGCAGCAGCTTCTTTCTTGGCAGCCATAGTGTAAATACCTCCTGTTGGTCAGAATGTGGGGCCGCCCGCCGTAAAGCAGGCGGCCCCGGTGATTAGCTGTTGAAGGTGGAGCAGGTCTCGATGCGGACCATGTACGCCTCCACCAGGCGCTCGGCCACCTTGGTGGCTTTCCAGCCTGCGGTGGCGCGCTGGTCCAGGGGGTCGGCAGTACCGGCAGAGCCGAGCTGCTTCACGATGTGCTGGAGACCGCCGCCGGTGATCTCGGTCACGCCGTAGGCGTCCGCACCCAGAATGAGGGTGGAGTACACGTCACGGGCGGATGCCTTGGGGGTGACGGTGCCGCTGGCGGTGGTGCCGGTCTCGTAGTCCTTGCCCGCGTGGGTAAAGACCTTGGCCTCGCTGGTCTCCACGAAGCGGACGCCCTCGATGCGTCCGATCTCGCCCTCGTAGATGCCGTCGGGGTCGGAGTAGGTCTTGACGTTCACCCACTTGGGGTCACTCATAAGGTCGTAGGAGCAATCCGGGTGGATGATGCCCGCGTAGTAGCCGTTGATCTTGGGCGCGTTCATCACCTTGAGGTAACGGACAGCGCGGCGCACGGCGTCCACGGTCAGGTAGTGGTTCTGGCTGTCGGTGGTGCTGCCGCCGCACAGGTTGGCGCGGCTGTCCACCTGGCCCTCGGCGTACTGCACGTTGGTGCCGCCGTTCAGCACCTCGCGGGTGATGGTGTCCAGGGTACGGCCCGCCTGGCTGCCCAGCAGCTTGGTGGCCTGCACCAGGTTGTTGTCGATGGCGGAAAGCAGCAGCATATCGGACAGCTCGATGAAGCCGCCGTACTGCGCCACAGTCGCGGTGATGACGCCCATGTTGAGCTTCTGACCTTCGGGGGTCACACCTTCGGTCAGGGCCGTGGTGGCCTTGGGCAGGGGGTCATACTTGCGGAACTCGATGGTCTTACCGCCATTCTTGGGGATGGGATGCTTCTGTCCGAACTGGTCATGGACCAGCAGCGGCTCCGCCATATCAATGAGATAGTCGGAGTAGAAGGTTTTCATCTCACTGGAAAGGTCGTTCCCGGTGGTTGCGCTGGTCGTCTTGTTGATGACTGCATCAAACAGGTTCAGCACGACGGGCAGCAGAATGAATTTGCGGATGGTGTTCATGTTAAAATCTCCCTTCTGGGGAGAGGCTTAAAACTCGATGCGCTCTCCCCGTGCAGCTCTGCGGATGATCTCCGCGCGGTCCCTCTTGGACAGCTTGGAAACGTCATCCTTCACGATAAATGCACCCTGGGAGGTCGTGCCGTTTTCCTGGGGCCTTGCGCCCTTGGCGCGGATGCCGTCCACCACCTGCTTCTCCGTGGCCTTGGCCTGCATAGCGGCCACGCCCGCCTTGATCTGGTCCATGTGGACCACTTCATAAGCGTGCTGGACGGGAACGCCCGCCCGGAGCATGGAGAGGAACTGGGGGTTCTTGACCTCCGCGTTGAGGTCGAAGCTGGGGTACAGCCCCTTGACCTGTTCGGCCTCGCCGTACCACTGCTGGAGCTGCTGCTGCGCCCGCTGGTCGTTCTGCCGCTGGCGCTGCTGGCGCAAAAGCGCCTCGTTCTCCCGCTGGAGCTTCTGGAACTGCTTGTACTGCTCAACGGACATCCCCGCCTCCTCGGCGGCCTCGGACCAGTATGCGTCATCGTTTTCGATGGCCTGGGACAGCTTGCCCATGTCACCGTCGCCGATCTGGTAGCGCTGCATCAGCATATCAATGACAGGCTGATACTGGCCCACCTGCTGCTCCAGGTTTCTGGTCTCCCGGAAGCGCCGGTCGATGATGCGCTGGGTCTCCTCGGTGTAGATGTCCTTGTACTCACCGTTCACAAGGTCCTGGAAAGCCCTGCGTTTGGCCTCCAGAGTATTGGACGTGGTGCTCGCGTCCGGTTTGTTGTCGCTCCCGGCGTCGGAGGACCGCTGCTGTCCCTCCGGGTCTCCGCCCTCGCCAGCCTCCGCCGGTTTGGCCTGCTTCCCGAAGATGACATTCTGGTATTCGCCCGATTTTCCCCGCCGGGTGGATGCGGGGGATGCCTGGGTCTCGCCCTGTGTGCCGGGTGCTCCGTCGCCAGAGGCCGCCGCCCCTGTGCCTGCTCCGCCTGCGGCACCGCCGCCGTCGAACAGGTTCAGCCGGATGTCCAGCAAATGCTTGAAGTTCATAGGATTGCCTCCTTTTTCGTCGCGGGTGTATCGCCCCCGTGCATCGGTTCCTGACTTCACCAGGGCAGCGGCCCGGTCCCCACCGTGACCGCCGCCCCGCATGGTGTGAAGCAGGAGGACAGTATAAGCGTATCAAATGCTTTTCCGCTTTTCGCCCCGAACTCGGAAAAAATTTTTATTTTTCTTCCCGGCACTCCACCTGGACCTGCTCCGGGTGGGCCTGGGCCACCTGGGCAAGGCCGATGACGGCCATCTCAAAGGCCGCCGCCGTGCCGTCGTCCCCGTTGAAGTCGAGCTGCACGTCGCCGCTCTCCATCCGCCAGGTGTAGACCTCCACATAGCGTTCCCGCATGGCGTTGGTCACATATCCGGCCAGGGCGTAAAGGATGCCGGACACCGCCGCGCACGCCTCTACGCTGCCGGTGGCGTGGCCCTGGGCAGAGAGGATGCAGCGCTGGCCGTCCCGTTCGGCATAAACCTGGGTCATAACACGTCGCCTCCCGTCATTCGTTGCCCATGCTGGGGGTGCTGCGCTTTGCCAGCCGCTCCCCGTAGCCGGTCATGGGATGTTGGGCCTCCATGATGCCGCTTGCAAGGCTGTCCTTCTCGCTGGAGGGCACGGGGCCTGCCGCCTGGCCTCGCTGGCCGCCGCCGGTAGGCTGCGCCGCTCCGATGCCCATGTCCTTGCCCGTGAGGGTCTGGATGATGAGGGCCATCTGGTCGAGCTGCTGGGACATCTGCTGGCAGATATTGAGAAGGGTCTGGCCGTTCTGCACCTGCTCCTTCACCTTGTCGATGCCTTCAAACTCCATCATTTCCAGAGCACCCAGCGCCTCCTGCGCCCGCTCCGGGTTGAAGAAGCCCAGGCCGTACAGCTCCTTGGCCCGCTCGTTCTGCTCCATGCGGGAGAAGGGGTTTTTCTTCTGGGCCTTGATTTTCAGGTCGAAGATGGGCTTGCGGTAGAGGGGGAGGCCGTCGGAGGTCTGGCCCACTTCCTGCTCCTTGATGCCCGCGTTGTTCATGTCGATGAACTGGTAGCTGCCAGGCGTCTGGCCCGTGATGCGGAACGAGCGGGTCTCGTCGTAGAACTGCCGGATAAGCTCAATGCACATCGAATTGATTTTGACGTGGGTGCGGTAGCTGGCAGAGATCATGTCCCGGCTGGCCTTGTTGCCCGCCTCCTGGAGGGCGGCGATGGCAGCGGCGGCGGTGACGCCGGACCCGGCGCTGCCGCTGTTCACGTCGCGGTTGGCCGCCGTGTCCTTCATCTCCTCGATTTTCATTTGCGCCACGGTCACATAGATGTCGTCCAGCGGGTTGGTGATAATCTCCTTGATGCGCCTGTCGTCAAGCTCACCCTGGACGTGGACCAGGGGCTTGCTCCAGTCCAGGAACTCCTCCTCGTTGATGCCCGTGCTGTCGCTGACGAAGAAACGCTTCTTGGTGGTCATCATGCTGTTTTCCAGGATGTTGGAGGACAGCTTGTCGATGTAGAGCTGCGGGTCCTTGCAGATGGCGACATAGCCGAAGCCCACCGGCGTGCCTTTTTCCGGGAACATCACATCCAGCACGACGGGGTAGAGGCCGTGGTCGTACCAGCCCGTGTCCCGGTAGTTGGGGTCGTTCTCGCTGGCGAACAGCAGGGTCTCGCCCACGAACTTGGCGTAGTGCAGCAGCGTCTTGCCGCTGGCAGAGGTTGTCTTGTAGTACCAGTCCACCACCACGCTTTTGTTGCTGGTGTCGATGGTGTCATCGTAGATATACTGCTTCACATCCACGGCCCCGCCGCTCAAATGGCCCTTGTGCTCCGGGTACTGCTGCTCCAGCAGGTCCTCGTCCACCAGGTCCACGATGAACAGGTTGCGGGACTTCTGGATGTCGGTCACGCCCGGCTCCCAAAACAGCTTTAGCAGGTCGATCTCCCGGATGTCCACGTCGCCCAGGCCGTTCTCCTTGGCGCTGTTCCAGAACACGCCATAGGCTGCCGTGCCGTGTTTCAGCTTCTCCCACCAGTTGTCAGAGTAGGTCTGCTCGTAGTCGTTGTACTCCAGGATGACCGGCAGCACGGAGGACAGCACCTTGGCGCTCTCCTCGTCGCTGCGCTCGCGGGGGAGGACCACCGGCTCCGGGTAGTTGTCCATGGCGTCCGCGTGCTTATTGAGAATAGCGTTGAACAGCCAGGCAGAGGACGGCTCCGGCCCTCTGTACTCCGGGTTGTCCGTGCGCTGCTTGCCCTTGCGGATGGCCTCCCAATGGCGCAGCTCCCACCATAGCTCATCCTGGACCACGCGCTCCTCCAGGCTGGCCTTGCCTTTCTTGTAGTCGCTCAAGATGCTGATTGCCTCCGCAATCTCCGCTCTGCCGATGCGCCGCTGACCGGCGGGGGCCGTCAGCAGCATGGCCTCCATCTCCGGGTCCACGCTCTCGTCCTTCTGCACGCCGGGGACGCCCCAGCCCATCGGGGGCTTGCCCAGGGTCGCGTCCTGCTCGTTCTTCCGTCCGAAAAGTGCCATAAATCAATACCTCCTGTAAAAATCGTAACGGTCATACTGCTGGTCCTGTCCCAGGTCCAGCGGGTCATATACCACCAGGGCGGGGGGCTTGTTCCGCCTGGGTGCTATCGGGTTTTTCATGCAGACGTAGCGCAGCTCGTCGTAGATGTGGTCCTCGCCCTCGGTGTTGATGTCCTCCACGTTCTTCTCGTCGTAGACCAGGTTGGGGACCGTGCGGATGAAGTGCTTGCAGGTGTTGAACACATACAGCATGGGGATGCCCTCCTCGTCAAAGGCGAGGCGGTGATGCACCTGCATCTTGCCGTCGATGCGGGCGTGGTCTCCGCGCTCGAAGTACACCCGCTGCCGCTCCATCAGAGCGCCGATGCTCTCCGTGCCGTCGCTGCCCCAGATGGCCGGGTCTCCCACGCGGTTGATGCGCCGGCCCTTGAGGTTGGGGTCCTCGGCCTCGATGCGCCGTATCTCCCGCGCCACCTCGGACGGTTCCATCTTCACGCCGGTGTTGGGGGTGCCGGTGCAGCCGTAATACTCCCGGATGCGGTAGAGCCGCCGGTCCCGGTCCACGGCGTACCAGCCCACGGAGAAGGGCCTGGAGTAGCCCCAGTCCAGGCCGCACCAGATGGCCCAGTCCTGCGGGACCTTGAAGGGGGAGATGACGTGGGTGTTGATGCGGTCCGTGTAGTGGTCGCTGTCGTTGCGCCACTCCGTGAATACCTGGCCTGCGAAGGTGTCCCAGTCGCCGTACAGCAGCGCCTTGCGCTCCTGCTCCGGCATGGAGGCCAGGCTGGTGAGGTAGTCCGGGTTGTTGGCAAGCAGTATCTTGTTGTCAAACACAGAGGACGGCACGAAGATGCGGGACTTCCAGCGCGTCTCCTCGTGGCCGTCAGGGAAGCGGACCTTGAACTGCTCCCAGATCGTTTGCATGGGCTGGGCCGCCGTGATGAAGCGCTCCTTCACCCAGCCGTGGCCCACGCCGCCGGGGTTGGCCTGCGCCCGGATGTAGCAGCGGGTCCCCGGCCCGTTGGGGCGGTTTCGGGAGAACAGATAGCTGTACTCCTCCCAGAGAAATTGCGTCAGCTCGTCAAAGTCGATGAAGTCATAGCGCTTGCCCTGGTAGTTGGTCCGGTCCTTGGTGTACTGCATAGAGCCGAAGAAAATCTTGGCCCCGGAGGGGAAGGTCCAGACGTGCTTGCTCTCGTTAAACCTGGCCTTTTTGTAGGCCCGTCTGTAAATCTCCGTGCTGCGGTCCATCAGCTCCGTGAGCTGCGGGAAGGTCTTGCGGAGGATAAGCCCACGGTAATGCGGTATCTCCACCTGGCGCAGGGCCTCGGCCAGGGCGCAGTCCGATTTACCGTCGCCCGCTGCACCGCCGTACAGTGCCTCGTCCTCAAAGCGGGCCATGAGTGCCGCCTGGCGCGGTTGCGGTGTCCAGATGACGTTACCCATCGTTTGCGCCTCCCTCAGTCGGTGGGCCTGGGTTGTCCATCACGGGGGAGAGGAGCACCACGCCGCTGCCCTCGTCCTCGTCGCCGTCCTGGGCCTCCGGCTTGTACTTCCACGTCTCCGGCTTCCGGTTGGTCAGCCAGAACATTTGCGCCGCTGTATTGGCAGCTACATGGACTTCATCGCGGGCCTCCACAAGGGTCTCGACCTCGCGGATGCGCTTGCCCGTTTCCGGGTCATATTCTACGGTCTTGAGCTTGTAGTGCTTCACGATCTGGGCATTGTAGCCCAGGCAGCTCTTGAACAGGGCGTTTTCCACCTGCTCGTCCGGCACTTCACACGCCTGCGCGAAAGCAGCCGAAAGTGCCGCGTAGCGCTCGTCCCCCTCCTGGCCCTCGTCCAGGTATTTGCGGAAGGTAGAGTAGGCGATATGGAGGTTGGCAGCAATCTCCTTTGCCGTGGCCCCGGCTTTGGCCCACTTGATGATCTTGTCCAGGTTGGGGAGGACATGGGTCTCGTATTTACTTTTTGCCATTCGCTCCCGCCTGCCTTTCTGAAAAATTGGCTTCTCTTTCATCGTAGCAAAGGCAGCTTCTTTTTTCGCCCCGAAGGGAGGATGTTTTTTCATTCTGGTGTTCACGCGTGTGTGGGGGGACCCTCTCACCCTCACCATCCCCCCATACCCCCCTTCCTCTCCCTCTCTCCCTGGAGCGGGGGAGACCATTTTCGTGGCCTCACGAAAAAGATAAGAGACCCCAGGCCATAGGCCCAGGGTCTCTCTGGTATGCTTATGCTTTGCTTTTGCTGTGCTTTTCTATCGTGTAGGTGGCCCCGTAGCGCCGCCGCCCACAATGGGAGCAGGTCACTTTGTGATCTACGCCGCCGCCCACGCGTTTGAGGTCGTAGCCCTCCTGGAGCATCGCGGCGCACCTGCCGCAAAGGTCCTTCGGTTCGGTCATCAGTCGCTCACCCCCTTGAAGCTCTCCCGGACGTGACCGCCGTTCAGCTCAAATTCCACGGTGTGGTAGTACCCCTTCGGATGGATGTACACCACGCGGCCCGCCACAGGCCGCCTCAAGCTCCGCTTGTCCTCGCCGCTGTCGGTGAATGTCTCCGGCAGGCGCATCACCTTGTCGCCCAGCTTCATGCCTTGCCCTCCCATGCCGGGCAGGTGGTGTCCGGCTCCGTGAAGTCTGCGCAACGTGGGCTGTCTCCATTGAAGCATACGCCCTGGAAGTCCTCGTACCAGGCGCAGCTCCCGCAATTCTGCTTCATGCCGTTTCCTCCCGTTCCATCGTCATGCGGGCCAGCAGGCTCTCATACATCCGCTTGTAGGTGTCCCTCTCCGTCTGAGCGATTACCAGGGCCATGGAGGCCGTGCCGTCCTCGGTGTCCCCGCGTACCGGCTCCGGCTCCTCCTCGTCCTCCTGGGGGCTTGCAAGGCCGTACTGGGCCAGCCCCAGGCCGGAGAGGAGGCCGAGGTCCACCTGCTCCATCTCCCGCCGGGTGCAGCGGCCAACGAAGCGCCCCACGCGGCTCTTGTCCACGATGTGCTCCGGCAGCTCCTTCTTGGGGGAGGCGGAGCAGTAGACCACCTGGACCACGGGGCTGTTGTCGTTCAGAGCGTCGCAGCTCACGATGATGGCGGGCCGGTCCTTCATCTGCTCGTGGCCGATGGCGTTCGGTATATCTACCCAGTAAATCTCCCCGCGCCGCATAGCGTTGGCAGGGAATGTGCCTTTCTTTGCCATAATCAAACCTCCGTGATAGTCAGATTGAAGCGTTCCCGCAGGAGCTTCTTTTTCATCTCGTACTGGGCCGTCTTGGTGGCCCGGCTCTTGACATCCTCCACCACTGGCAGCCAGAACACGGTGCCGTACTTGTCCGGCGCGGTGGGGCGCTCGTAGGCGAAGTCGGCCACATAGTGGATGGCCCGGACCCGCTCGCCGGTCTCCGTGATGTAGCTTTCCTGGAGGGTGTACTGCTGCTGGAGGCGCAGGTTGCGTATCTGCCCGGCCTTGAGCATCAGCATCAGCTCGTCGTAGCGGCGGGCCTCCTTCTTGCTGTCGAAGCGGAGGTTGCCCCGGCTGTCCGGCTGGTTGTGGTACTTGGGGGCCTTGGTCTTGCCCACGATGCCCAGCTTCTCCATGACCTGGCGCTGGGCCTCCGGCCCCATGCGTTGCAGGTCTGCGGCGGTCAGTCCCATCTCTCGTGCCTCCTTCCGTTTGGTGCAGCGGCGGGCCGGGCCGAAGCCCTGCCCCCGCAGAAACATCATGGGGTGCAGCAGCTTCCCGGACAGGCCGCAGAAAACTGTGTTGTCCACGACGCGCACATACTCGCACTCGTCGCAGTATTCGATCTGGCCCTCCCGCTCCAGGGCCATCTCCAGCGGGGTCTTATCCAGCATTTGCCTGCGCCTCCTCCGCTATCAGCTTGCGCTTGCGCTTGCGCCGGGCGTAGGCGCTGTCGGCGGCGGCCTGTCCGGGGTGCGCCAGGCGGCGCAGCCGTGCCTTTTCCCGCAGCTCCTCCCGGTGGGCCTGCTGGTATGCCCGGTTCCGCGCCCGCTCCTTCTCCGGGTCCCGGTTCCGGTCTTTCAGCTTCCGGCGCTCCTCGGCCTTGCCGTCAAACCAGCCGATGTGCTTATAGCTGGCCGCGAAGCAGCCCTCGGAGCAGAAGTATGTCGTGGCCTGCCGCTTGCCGTCCCGCTCCACCTGACGCACCCAGGGGGTGTCCGCCGTGGTCACGATCTGCTTTCCGCAGGTGCCGCAGGTGCGAAACAGGGTCAGCCGGTTGGCCGTCTGTCGGCGCACGCTCATAAGTCGGACCTCCGCTCCATCACGCCCAGGATGTACTTGCCGTCCTCGCCGCGCCGGGCGTGTATCTCGTACTTCTCCCGCATCTCCTTGACGGAGAAGAACGGGACGGCCAGCCGCCAGCCCAGGGCCGTCTCCGGGGCGTCCGGGTCCATGGCCCGCTCCCCGTGCTCCAGCACCACAGCGGTGAGCACAGCGTCCACAAGGGTCTGGGTCTCCTGGTTTCCGACATCCGCCTGGGCCAGGGCCTCCCGCAGCTTCTCGTTCTCCTTGGCCGTGTCGGCCACCTTCTTGCGCCAGCGCCCCAGCTCATGCTCCAGGCGCTTGATCTTATCGACGTTTCTTTCCATGTCACTCCGTCCTCTCGTAGTATTTCAGCAGGTTGGCGGCCACCGTGCAGCTTTTCCAGTCCTGGAGGTTGGCGCAGTAGCGGTCCGCGTACTCGGCCAGGGTCTCCCGGTCCGGGAAGCTCATGCAGCCGCCCTCGCAGCGGACGCACAGCCGCTCGTCCCAGTGAAAGAACGGGCACGCCCAGGTCTTGTGTGAGTAGCCAGCCATTTGTCCGCCCCCTTGCTCATTCCGTGATCTGTCGCTGTCCTGCCGTGCTGCCCGGCAGGCCGATGGGGTTCTTCCGCAGCATCGTCTCGTAGGTTTGCTCGAAGCACTCCATCTCGAAGTATTTCTTGTCCGGCGGCATGAACGCGTCGATGCCGCCCATGGCCTCGATGACCTTCTGGGTCCTGGTGGGCATCCCCTCCAGCGCCTGTTCTTTCGTCCGGCCAGCCAGCCGGGCCAGTTGCAGCTCGCTGCGGGCCATCAGGTAGGCGTTGCTGATTTCCGACCTGACCTCGTGCAGAACGGCCTCCGCCGCCTCCCGCATCTCCGCGATGGTCGGAGGGAATTTGCAGGTCTGGCACACCCGGATGACTGCCTGCTGGGCCGCCCAGAAGTCGATGTCCCGCAGGCAGGTGGTCCAGAGCGTGATGGTCGGGGCCAGCTTTGCCTTTAGGCTGTCCTTGTCCGGGGCCTTGAACATCTCCGCGTTGGGATAGGCCATCATCAGCACCGCGAAGATTTCCGTCACTTCCGCCCTGGTCATAGGCCGCTGAACTCGTCGTGCAGGTCTCGCAGGGCGTCCATCTTCTCGCCCGTGCTGGCCTGCTGGGGTCTGCCGCTGCGGCTGGGCTGGTAGGACCTGTCGTCCTTGAGGGCGAACACGCCTGTCCAGCAGTGGTCCTCGCTCTGGTGCAGAATGGCGATCTGGGCATCCCGGTCTCCGGGGGCCAGCTTCTCCAGTTCCGTGACCAAGCGCTTTTTGGCCTGGTCCGTCATCGGCTTTTTGATCCTGTTCCGCATCGCCTCGAAGTCTTGCAGAGCGGAAAGCAGGTCAGCGTCGCCGGAGGCGAAGTCCGCAAAGATAGTTTCCTTTGTTTTCTTTTCCTCTGCTTTGCTTTGCTTTTCTTTACTCTGCTTTGCTTTTCTTTTATTTGCATCGGTTTGCTCTGCATTTGCATTACTTGTGGATGCTCCGCTGCCGTCGTCGGCCTTGCAAGGCTGATTTTTCCAGCGTTTTTGCGCCGCCTCCCGGCGGAGGTTGGAGATGTCGTCCACCTTCCCCATGCGTCGGAGAAGGGAAGCGGAGTAAAGATACTCGCCGTCGTTCACCAAAAGCGTGCTGCCGTTTTCTGCAAACTCTGTGCAGCAGTCTGTGATGATCTGCTCCAGGTGGGATGCTTCCACCTGCATTTGCATAGCAAGCGTATTCCAAATGTACTTGTTCACGGACAGCCGGTACTCCGGCTGCTCCCGGAGTATCTCCACCAGCATGAAGTACACCCCGTACCCCTCCGCCCCGTAGACGGAGCGGAGGGCCAGGATTTTGGGGTCGTTGCGGGCGTTGCAGTCGTGGGAGAAGAAATAGGCGTCTTTCTCGTTGGTCTTGGGCATACGGATGCCTCCTTACGCAAGCGCCCGCTGCCCCGTTGCATCCTCGAAGATGCCGTCGGGCAGCTCCGGCGCGGTATTGCTGCTGGGTTCGATAACCTCTCCCGTTTCCGGGTTGGCCTCTGGAAGGGCCTCTGGCGCGTTTTCGGGTGCATCCAGGTAATTCTTGCTCCCGTCGGTGCCGATGGCCGCCTCGTCGCTTGCAAGGGCTTTCTGGAGGTCAATGGACATGATGCCCCACTTGCTGATAAGCTGGCGCAGCATCGTCTTGCAGGCCATCCCGTCGAAATCCTTGTACCAGAAGGAGGAATACTTCCACTCGTCGCCCTTGGGGTAATTGCCCGCCACGAAGTCGGCGTAGGACACGCGGCTGTACCGGGGGTCCTGGGCCTCGCGGGCCTCCAGGTGGAACGCCTGGGAGTAGCGGTCCGCGTGGGCCAGCATCTTGTCCTTGCTCCAGTACAGCACCTTGCGGAAGCCGTTGTTCAGCTCGAAGTAGGCGTAGTAGCCCACCACGGGGCGGCTCTCCCGGTCTCCGTCGTCCTCCAGGAACTCCAGAATGGGGCGGCGGGTGAAGCGGTCCCGGCCTCTGTACTCGCCCTCCACCACGGGGAACGCGTCGATGTCCAGGTATTGGCCGCTGCGCTCCGCAAGCTGGATGTAGCCCTTGTAGCCGAGCTGGAACTGGGCCACGGTGCCGCGCTTCTTGTCCTTGTAGGGGACCATGTAATACTGGCCGAGCTGCGGGGAGGGGGACAGGTTCAGGCTCTCACCCAGCAGGGCGGCGGTCAGCACCGTCCCGGCGTCGCACTCCTGGAGGGACGGGTTTACGGCCACGGCGGAGCTGATGGCAGCCACGAAGCGCCGGGCGCGGTCCGGGTCTCCCAGGGTGTCGTTCACGAGCTTCTGGTACATCGGCGTCTGGATAGCCACGCTGAACTTGGGCTTGCCGCCGCTGCGGCTCTGCAAAGAATTGTTCACGGCCATGATTAAATCCTCCTATACGAAATGTTCCGTTCTTTCAGCCAGCGGGAAAGCTCCGCCGCCTGGTCCTTTGTCACATGGCACTCAAAGCGCAGCAGGTAGATGGCCTCCTCCACGGCCTCACCGCCGCCGGGTTCCCAGGTCCCGGCCTGGGCCGCATTGGCAGCGGGGTCCGGGGTTTGCTCTGCGCCACGCGTCGCCTCTGCCTCGCGCTGCTCCTCTGCCAGGTTGGCGGCCTGGGCGGCCCGTTGGGCCTCGTATTCCCGCAGGCGCTTGGCCCGCTCCTGGAGGCGGGAGCGCTCCATCAGGGCCTCGTTCAAGTCCAGGTGCTCCAGGTACTTGATCTTGACGGCCTCGGCAAACTCGCTCTCCACGGTAGCCAGAACCTCCAGATCGGACGCGGCCTTGTCCTCCGCCGCGACGATGGCCTCCCGGACCTTCTTCATGGTCACGCTGGTGTTGTACCAGGTGTCCTGCCACAGCTTCTCAAAGGGGAGCAGCGCCCGCAGCTCACCCACGGTCTCCTCGTAAATTTCCAGGATAGCGGCCCGCTTGTCCGCCCGGCGCTTCTCCTCGTACTCCTTGAGCTGCGCGTCGATGGCGGCGATGGGCTGGTCAATAAGGCCCACCAGCTCCTTCACCTTGGCCTCGAAGTCGGTGTACGGGGCCATGCACTCGCGCTTGACCTCCTTGCGCTTGTTCTCCAGGGCCTCCCGCAGCTTGTTCAGCTTGGCGCGGTCCTCCTTGGCACCCTTGATGCCGTCCTCTGTTACCACCAGACCGGTGTACAGCGCCAGGCTCTCCGCAAGCTGGCCTTTCAGCTCCTCAAAGTTGAAGTCTATCGTCTTGGGCAAAGTCTCCAGGCTGTTGCCCATCACAAATTCCATGCTCATGTTGTCCTCCTGTTCAGATAGGCGGGAGCTTGAGGTTTGGTTTCTGCCGCTGCTCCACGCAGCGCCAGAAGGGGACCGCCTCCCGCCGGATGATGGCGATGTCGTCCTCGGCATCCGCCCGTTCGATTTTGTAGTGCCGGGTCTCTTTCCGGTCCTCGCCCTCCGCCGTGGTATATTTGATCTGGGCCAGCAGTTCCACAAATTGCCACCCGGCGGCAAGCATCTGCTGGCACACCTGGGCGTAATACTCCGTGGGGATGCGCCCCTTCCAATGGGTCCAGCCGGCGGAGGAGAGGATTTCCGTGGTTTTGATCTCCAGGCCGCCCAGCCGCCCGGTGGCGGTTTCCTCCAGCTCCCCGTCCGGGGTGCAGGTGATGAAGGGCAGGTCCTGGTGTTTGATGATCTTGTAGGGGGTGAAGCTCACCCGGTATTCCGGGTGGTCCAGGGCGAAGAAGGAGCGCAGCAGCGGCTCCGCGTCGTTGCCGTAGCGCACATAGGGCTTGTCCCCGATGTCCTCCGGGATGACCAGCCCGCACTTTTCCTCCCAGAGCTGCACGTTGGTTTTCCAGGGGGAGAGGCCCAGGAGGGCGGCGGCGTCAGACGCCCCCAGCCCATCCTTGCGGGCCTCCAGCCATTCCGCCCGGTCCTTGCAGATGATGACCTGCGGCTGCATCACATCATCACGACGATTTTGCCGTCCTTAACCTCCTGGGCCAGCTTGTCCTCGAAGTAGGCCGCGATGCTGGCCTTGGCCGTCTGCTGCCACATCCCGCCGTCAGCCTCGAACAGGCCCACGTTGCCGTCATCGTCCAGGCGCAGCAGGAACTCGCTCACCGGCTGTTCCACCTCCAGGAAGGTGCGGAAGGGGCGCAGGGCCACGCGGGGCTTGACCTGCACCAGCGCCTTGAGGGAGACGCCCTGGCGGGCCTCCACTTCCTGGCTCACGCCGTTGTCGCGGGTGGTCACACCGCTGTCCTTGCTCATGCGGGAGAGCAGGTCCAGCAGGTAGTCCACGCCGGGGCCGGGGGAGAACTTGCTCCGCAGCTCAATGATGGCCTGCTCATACTCCCGGAAGCCGTCACGGAAGCCCGGAACGTCGCATTTCGCGGTATAGAGGCTGTCGCGGCACATCATGTCGTCGTAGGTGGTGAACACGGAGACCGTGCGGGCATCGTCCACGCGGATGAACACGGGCAGGTTCTCGAACATATCCAGCTCGTTGCGGACCAGCTTCACGATGCTGTCCAGGCCGGAGACGGAGAGGTTGGCAGGGCGGTCAATGTGGGGCTTGATACGGACCAGGTCGTGGTCAGAGTAGGTGTCGCCGTGGATGTTGTAGGTCTTGTTGTCCTTGAGGGACACGAGGTACTGGGCAAATTCTTTCAGCATGATGAATACTCCTTTCAGATCGTGGCGTTATGCCTGGCGTTTGAACTTCAAAATTTTGGGGTGGTCCTGCTCCTCACCGTCGAGGGCTAACTGGCCGGGGACCTGGGGCACCATTTCGGCCACCATCAGTTCGCCGGTGCTGGGTGCGTTGGTGATGTAGAGGCTCGTGGTCACGGGGTCCGTCGGGGTCAGGGAGCACTTGGCCGTGCTCTGCACCGTGATGGTCCGGCGGTCCGCGCTGGGGATAAGCTCCAGGGTCACGGAGATTTTGCGCTTGGCGGTGGCCTTGGTGTTGGGGTCCAGGATGTTGTCCATCACCTTGCCCATCTCATAGTCCACGCGCTCCAGGATTGCACCCATTGACATCTCAAGGATGCTTTTCTTGTCCAACTGGTCACTCATGCGGTTTTTTCCTCCTTTTTGGTGGCCCGTTTCCGGGCCGCATATTCTCCTAACAGCCGCTTGAGGGCTGCGTCATGCCAGCTTTGCCAGGACGAATACCCGCACACCTGGAGCAGGTCGTCCGGCAGGCTTGCCGCAAACTCGCGGCTGATGCGGTAACACTTGCGGAAGCGCCCGGTGGGTGCGGTGGGCGGTGCGGTCTCCGTCTCGCTGGCCTCGCTGCGGCTCTCTGCTGTCGGCAGAGCCCCAAGCAGGTCCAGGTCCTCCGCGTCGTAGAGTTCCGTCCTGGACGCTCCCAGGACATCCTCCAGGGCCTTGAGCTGGTCCGCCGTCGGCAGGCATACGCCCTTCTCATACCGGCTTACCATGCCCACGTCAGCCCTGGGTTCCGTTTCTTTCAGTCTGGCGGACACCTGCGGCTGGGTCAGACCCAGCGCCATCCGCCGCTCTTGTAGTCGGTTCATGCTCTGCCTCCTCTATCAGTCTGATTTGTTGGAAGAAGGGGAAGAACTGGGGCGGGCACACCGCGTTTCCGAGGCATCTAACTCTGTCCATCCAGTTGGGAAGCCCATCAACCATTCGGTCCATTCCGGGTTCAGATTTCCAGTACCCCCCCCCCGCCAGGTAAGCCACTTTCTGGCATAGAAGCAACGACCTGGTGGATGTCGCGTCCCTCCGCAGGTGCCGGGCCAGCCCCGCCGCGTCCATCGCCGTCGGCGTGGGCCACGATTGCAAATCGGTATCTTTGGTGCGGAGCGCCGACGCCGCGAGCTGGAACCATAAACGCCCGTGCGGTGTAGCCTTTACTTTCCAGGTCAGAAAGCACATCGTCGAGCGCCAAATTGAGGATGTTAGCAACATTCTCTCCAATGACCCAAGTGGGCCGCAACTCGTCGATAACTCTAAGCATCTCCGGCCAGAGGTAGCGGTCATCGCTCTTGCCTCTGCGCTGTCCGGCTTTGGAGAAGGGTTGGCACGGGAAGCCGCCGGAAATAATGTCAACTGTTCGTAGTCCGGTCCGTTCACAGAAACTCTCCTTTGTCAAAGTCCGAATGTCCCGCCAGCGTGGAACGTCCGGCCAATGTTTCTCCAGGACCCTGGTGGGGTAGTCGGCCCACTCGCATTGTCCCACGGTGTGGAAGCCTGCCCACTCGGCGGCCAGGTCCAGGCCACCGATGCCGGAAAACAGGGAAAGGTGGGTCAACTCCATATCAGCTATCCCTCATACGGGCTTTCCAGGGACCAGTCCCAGGTCTGCCCGCCTTGCCATTCCGTGGTGAAGTAGTTGTGTGCGCCGTCTCCGGTGAAGTACAGGTACTCCTTCGGCAGCACCCGGCCCACGCTGCCCACGCACTCCTTCTCGGCCATCCAGCGGGCCAGCACATCCTCCACCAGGGCCAGGATGTCCGGGTCCACCGGGTTGCTGGGGTCGTAGCCGTAGAACTGGCAGGGCTGGGTCGTGATGCCCTCCACCGTGTCGGCCCAGAAGCGGTCCCCGCTGTCGTAGCGGTTCAACACGCACCAGATCGTGGCCGCCTGTTCCGTGGTGG
>OHEI01000077.1_pt1 | contig 41297 bp, 52 predicted proteins | sample 1567241 | NCBI WGS metagenome assembly OHEI01 (sample SAMEA3879565, study PRJEB24766) | human gut metagenome | biome: human-associated habitat; feature: feces | place: USA | collected 1985/1987 | reverse complement strand
ATCCACCAGCTTGTCCGGGAAAAACAGGCGCAGCACGCCGAACGCCACCGCCGAAAGGATGGCGCACTTGATGATGCCGCTGAAGCTGTCCAGCCCGCCCGTGAACGCGCGTCCGAGCCACATCGCCGCCACGCAGATCAGCGGGATCGGGGAGGGCTTGCGGATCTGCTTTTTTTTGGGCGGATGCGGCTTCTTTTCGATCTGTATCGGCTTGTCGTGCGTGTTCTGCCCTTCGCGGGCGTCCTTCTGTTCGTCCCGCGAGATATAGACGTACTTTCCCTTGCCGGAATCCCAGCCGACCTTATAGTTATGCTGCCCGTCGCCGGACTGATATGTGAACTTTTTTCCCTTGTCTTCGCCCATAGATACGCTCACTTTCGTATAACCGCTCATCGCCTATACTGGATATTATATTTTATAATAGCCCATGCGGAAAGTCAAGATAAGCCGGAGATCCCGCACAAAAACGAAACGTGCGCATTGACACTGTACAGTGAAGCACTTATAATAGCGTTGTCCAATGGGGCTGCCCGAAGGCAGCCCCTATCTTAAGCGGCCGCCCGATGCGCGGGAGGAGCCTTGCGCGGGCCGCGCCGCACATTCATTACTATGCGCCGCCCACATTCTTTGGTGCGGATATTCTACATTTTTCACGTGGAGGTATTCCTTTGGTAAAAGTTTCCCCTTCTGTTTTGTCGGCAGACTTCGCCAATCTCGGGCGCGATGTCCGCGGTCTGGCCGCGGCGGGAGCCGACTATGTTCATATTGACGTGATGGACGGCCTGTTTGTTCCCAACCTGTCGCTCGGATTTCCGGTCATCTCCGCCATTCGCCGGGATACGGAGCTTCCGCTCGATGTGCATCTGATGATCGAGCGCCCCATCCGCTATGTCGAGCGCTTCTGCGAGGCCGGCGCGGATATTCTGACCATCCATGTTGAGGCCGATACGCCGGAAAACACGATGCAGGCGCTCGAGAAGATCCGCGCGTGCGGCGTGCGCCCTGCGATCTGTGTCAAGCCGCGCACCCCGGCAGAGGCCGTGCTGCCGTATCTGCCGCTGTGCAGCCTGATCCTTGTCATGACGGTGGAGCCGGGCTTCGGCGGCCAGTCGTTCATGGCGGACATGATGCCGAAGGTGCAGGCCATCCGCAGTTACATTGACGCCCGGAACCCTGCGTGTGAGCTGGAGGTCGATGGCGGCATCAACGAGCAGACCGGAAAGATCTGCACCGCCGCAGGCGCGAATGTGCTCGTCGCGGGAAGCGCCTACTTCCAGGCGCCCGACCGCGCCGCGTTTGTCACCGCGCTGCGCGGCTGAGAGGAAAAAGCTGTGAAACAGGCGGCCGCCCATGCGGGCAGCCGCCTGTGTTTCTAAAGAGCGCTTTTCCGGGCGCGGAACATTTCTGCGCCTCTTTCGTCTGAACATATGATAAATAAGAAAAGGAGGCGAACACACGATGGGTTTCTGGTTCTTTATGCTGGCCATGGTGCTGCTGATCCCGCTGTCGATGCTGTTTCTGGGGCGCTATTTCATCAGGCATTCGCCGACAAAGATCAATTATGTCTTTGGCTACCGGACGCGCATGTCGATGAAAAATCAGGACACATGGCAGTTTGCACACCGCCACTTTGGAAAGACATGGTACGTCTGCGGCCTTGTATTCACACCGCTGAGCGTGCTGGGCATGCTGCTTGTGCTGGGCAAAGACGAAAACGCCGTCGGCATCGCGGGCACGGTGCTCTGCACGATACAGCTTCTGCCGCTGCTGCTTTCGATCATCCCGACCGAGCGCGCACTGCGAAAGACCTTCGACAAGGACGGCAACCGCCGCTGAGGTGCGCCGCTTTGCGCAATGTCCCTCTTCCATTTTTGCAAAAATGCGATATACTGGAACCATCACAACGATAAAAAGGAGCGTTATCATGACGGTTATTGAACGGTTTTTGAAGCTTGTCTCCTATGAGACGACCTCGGATGAAAGCACCGGTACCTGCCCCTCCACACCGGGCCAGAGGGTGCTCGGCGCAGAGCTTGTGCGCCAGATGCAGGAGCTTGGCATCACCGACGCACACATGGACGAGCACGGCTATGTCTACGGCACCATTCCGGCAAACTGCGAGACGAAGGCCCCCGTCCTCGGCCTGATCGCCCACATGGACACCTCGCCCGACGCCAGCGGCAAGGACATCAAGGCCCGCATCACCGACGTCTATGACGGCGGCGACATCGTTCTGAACGAGGAAAAGGGCATCCTCCTGTCCCCGAAGGATTTCCCGTCCCTGAGCCGCAACGTCGGCAAGCACCTGATCGTCACCGACGGCACCACGCTTCTCGGCGCGGACGACAAGGCGGGTGTGGCGGAAATTCTTGCGGCGGCCGACGTGCTGCTGCACTCGGATGTGCCGCACGGCGTCATCCGCATCGGCTTTACGCCCGACGAGGAGATCGGCTGCGGCGCGAACCTGTTCGACGTCAAGGGCTTCGGCGCGCAGTATGCCTACACCGTTGACGGCGGCACGCTGGGCGAGCTGGAATATGAGAATTTCAACGCCGCCTCCGCAAAGCTCGTCATCCACGGCCGGAGCGTTCACCCCGGCAGCGCCAAGAACAAGATGATCAGCGCCATGCTCGTCGGTATGGAGTTTCACGCCATGCTTCCGGCGGACGAAACGCCCGCCCACACCGAGGGCTATGAGGGCTTCTTCCACCTGAGCGACATCTCCGGCAACGTGGAGCAGGCGCGCCTGAGCTATATCATCCGCGACCACGACCGCGAGAAGTTCGAGCGCCGCAAGCAGCTCATGCAGGAGCTTGCGCAGAAGATCAACGAAACATACGGCGAGGGTACCGTAGAGCTGACCGTCCGTGACAGCTACTACAACATGAAGGAAAAGCTCGCCGGATGCATGTTCCTCATCACCCATGCCGAGCAGGCCATGCAAAAGACCGGCATCACGCCCATCATCAGCCCCATCCGCGGCGGCACAGACGGCGCGCGCCTTTCGTACGAGGGTCTGCCCTGTCCCAACCTCTGCACCGGCGGTGAGAATTTCCACGGCCGCTTTGAGTACATCCCGGTCGAGGATATGGAGTCCATCGTCCGGATGCTCGTTGAGCTTTGCCGGAGCTTCACCGAATAATTCCATGCACCAAAAACCGCCGCCTGCGGGCAGGAAACCCGCAGGCGGCGGTTTTACTTGACGCTGCCCCCGTTCGGTGATAGAATGTCTTGTACGCTGATGTGGTGGAATCGGTATACACAACAGACTTAAAATCTGTCGGACGTTCGTTCTTGCGGGTTCGAGTCCCGCCATCAGCACCAAAAACAGAAAACCCGCAATCCATTGAGATTGCGGGTTTTCCCTTATATATCAATGCTTCCCGGCATTTTTGCCATTGCACGAACGCATAATTTATTGCACATTTGCGCAAGTGTTTTTGCATTAACGAAACACAAAACGCTAACTAAAAATGCTAACGCCCGCGCTCCACGATCCCCCTATAATACGCGCACAGCTTTGCCTCCGGACCGGGGCCGTCCTTGTCCATCAGAAACGCCTCTGCCAGGGCTGCGTAGAACTCCGGGCGGTTCACGCCGAAGTCCACGGCGACGCCGTAGTAATCGGAGTACATCATGTTCATCGCCACGCCCCACGCCCAGCGTGGGACATCACGCCCGATGCCGCGCGCATCCGCAACGGCGGAAGTCTGATCCATCGACCAATGCGGCCCGGCCGAACCGTCGGCATTCTCCATCTTCGCCGCCCATTCCTCCGCGTCCTCGCGCGTCAGCCCATTGCAGGCTCCGTGCCGCCCTTCCAGCTTTTCCAGCGCACGGATTGTGCCAGCGTATACACCGGCCTCCTCAGCGCGGCAGAGCGTCACAGGGCGCTCCGTGACGGCTTCCAGCTCCTTATACAGCTTTTCAATATATTCCTTCATCCTCACGCCTCCTTGATGTATCTGTACAGCTTATCGAGATCGCCCACATCAAAGCGCAGCTCGCCGATGATCGGCACATCCACCGGCAGCTTCTGCCCGTCCATCTTCTGGCGGGCGGCATTGTACAGCCGGTCGACATCAATGTTTCCGCCATCGTCCATAACGCCCATGAGCTGCACCGCCGGATGCTCCTTGAGCTTCAGCAGCCGCTCCTTGCCGCCGTCCATGATAAGCGCCAGCGCAATGCCCGCGCCGATGCCCTTGCCGGTCGGCAGGTGCGGAATGATCTCACTGTCCGCAAACCGCATCGCGCCGCGCATGGCCTGATCGATCGTTACCATAAGGATACCTCCATCTTATTTTTGGGGCGGCGCTTGCCGCCCCTTTTGCATTAGGTGGTCGCCGTCGCAGGCTCAACCGTCACCTTCGCAGCACCCCAGCCGGGGCATACGGAGGCGTTCGGCACGACGAGCTTCGTCAGCCCGAGCAGCTGATTCACCTGGTTCTGGATGCAGCCGATCGTCGCAGTGGTGGTGCCGTTGTACACGGCCTGCTGCATGTTGATGGCTACCTGCTCATCCTTGTTCGCGCGTACTTCCGCCGCAAGACCGATCAGGCGGTTTTCGAGCTTGCTGTAGGAGTCAGAGATCTTCCGGTTCGTCTCGTCTTGTCCTCTCCAATAGGCGATCTCCATATTCTTCTCCGAGATCGCTTTCTGCTGTTCGAGCTCGTAGCGCGTCACCGGCGTGTTCTCGCTGCACGTCGGCTCCTGCTGGCGTGCGGCGAGCATGGCGGCGACCGTCATGGCAGGCGTGACCGCCGCAGCAACATCAGCGACCTCCGATCTCTTGTTCTGGTTGAGGCCGCCCAGCAGATTGCCGAGCCCGCCGTTTGCCAGACTCATCGCGGCGCCGCCGATGCCAAAGCCCAGCGCAGTCCCCGCGAGCCCCTTGCTTGCGTATTCCATAAATAAATCCTCCGAATCAAAAAGTAAGCTGGCCAGCTCCTGCTATCATTATCTCGCACCGCAAAAATCTAAGGGTTGCACTTGCGTGCATTTATGCTGCATTTGTGTGCAAAAATTTTTTTGCTTAGCCTATTGACATACCACCATTTTGGTGGTATACTAGTGCCATAAGATAAAACAAGGCGAAAGCCAAGGAGGAACACAAAAATGAAAAAGGCTTACATTCAGTTCAACGAGAATTCCACTTCCGCGTTCCTTTCCCGCCACGATGGCAACGAACAGTTTTCACTTTACGCAGATATTGATTCTGTCGACGGCGGCTGGCTGCTGGAAACCTCCGGCTCCATTACTTGCCTGAATGAGCTCGAAGCAGCAGGCAGCGAGGCAATGATCAACGCCATTTCTGAGATCGTCGACGATCCAACAACCCCGTGGGAAGAGCTTAGCGATGAGGACGCGGAAAACATCCGCGACACTCTCGCCGCTTGGGGTATCGCGTGATGGATCGCATTTGTTCGCAATGTGGCTGTACTTTTGACGGAATTTCAGCGGATACCCTTTGCGAGGCATGCCGCATGGTTGCAAAGATTTTCCTCAACAGCCGGATTTGTTCTGCGTGCGGCGCAGCGTACACATCGCGCTCTCCACGTTCCGCCTATTGCCCCGCGTGCCGTAAGCACCACCAGAGCAACGCACCAAAAAGAAGCATCGGTTCATCCGATAAGTGCGAGCTTTGCGGCGCGGAGTACACCGTAAAAGGTTCGGCGCAGCGCTATTGTCCAGAATGTGCAAAAGGTCGCGCGCGCCGCGCGTATGCGGAGCGTAAATCCGAGCGTATCATCGCCACCGCAAATTGCATCGTGTGCGGAAACCCGTTCCCGCTGGATGGCCATCGGCGTAAGTGCTGCTCAGAGGAATGCGCGAAAGTGCGCCAAAAGCAGATGGGAATGCAGGCAAAAAAGAGAGATCCGGAAAAAGCCCGCGCGTATGTACGTGCATGGTACGCCGAGCATAAAGAAGAATACAACGAGAAGCGCAACAAAAAGCGCCGAGAACAGCAAGCATTAAAGAGAAAGGAACCCGCAAAATGACTGACAAACAATTCAACCTCTTATGGTCTGAGGCACTTGCCTCGGACGATCTCGAATCATTTGTCTCCGACTGGGCGCTGTCGTCCATCTGGGGCGACGAACCGGAGACCGACATCCCCGGAGACCGTGCATACCATCTCGATGAGCTGTGGCGCGTTGCGCACATGTCGATCCGCGACATCCGCGACGCCGCAGGGCTGACGCAGGCCGCATTTTGCGTGCGATTCTGCATCCCCAAGCGCACGCTTGAGAACTGGGAGGGCGGGCAAAGCAAATGCCCTGACTACCTCCGGCTCCTGCTTGCGCAGGCCGTCGGCGCATATTTGAGGCCATAAAAAAAACACCCGGTGCCAGCCTGTGGCACCGGGCGCTTTTATACCATATCCAGCTTTTCCGCCGTCCTGCGCGCTTCGATCATGATCTTATCCATGTGCCGGGAGACCGTTGAGCGATGCATGTGCAGCTCTTCCGCAATATCGATCTGCGGCATTCGCTCCAAGATGTACATCCTCCCGATCTCCCGATCCTCTCGGCCAAGCATCGCCTGCCCAAGGACGCGCTCCCAATCGCTTGCCAGCAGATTTTTCAATCCATCCGGTAAATGTACGCGCCCTCTTGCCATTCGCGCCTCCTTTCGGCGCGCAGGACGGCGCAGGCTTACTTCGTGCTCAGCACGGCGATATTGCCCTTATTGCTGACTTTCAGACCCAGCGCGGCGGCAATGTCGCGCACCTTGACATAGTTTGTGCCGTTTTTCAGGATGCGCTCCACGGCGACCTCTTTGCCGTCCACGATCATTTTCGACTTTTCAACCACTTCATCATCGATCCTTTCCTTAAATCTCGCCCACTGCACGTTGCCGGACGTGTTGTAGTGGGTGTTAATATCGTCCCCGACGAAGGGACGCGGGCACATCTTGCCCGACACGTCGTAATGCCGGATGACGTTCTCTGCGGGGATGTTGTACTGCCTCATGAGCCGCCGGATGAGCCACACGGCGTTTTCAAGCGTCTCCTCATCGAAGTACCAGTCCGTATCATACGCGCCCAGACGCGCCTTGTTGACCTTCCTCGGGCGCACCTCCACGCCGATGGAATTCCAGTTGCGGCACTCCGGGTGCTTCTGTCCGTCTCCGCAGTGCCACGCAATGTCGGACTCCTTCACGCAGCGGTAGATGTTCCCCTCGTCAACGGCATAGTGGGCGCTGGCTCTGGCCTGCGGATTCTTGAACCACTCGGCCACGCTGGCCGCCGTGCCGAGCGCCCCGAAATAATGTACAACGATAAACTTCGGGCAGCAACCGCCCTTGCTGTGGTTGCAGCTCGTCAGAGCGTCCTTAATTACCGGCATCTCCCGCACCGTCCTTTCCCTCGACCGCATCCTGAAGCTTCTGGCTCTGCGTTCCGAAGTAGAACGCGATGATGACCGCGTAGATGGTCATGAAGTCCTGCGAGATCTTCCCGGCCACCGCCATGTAGGCGAACACGCCCGTCAGCACCAGCGTCACCAGCGACTTCACGCTCAGCAGATTCCCCAGCCGTTTCTTGATATTATCCATCGTATGTACCTCCATCGTCTTTATCATTTGGTTTTGCAAATACACGTTTTACAAGCAGGAGCAGCAGCTCCCCGCCGAAGGCCGCGCCCGCGAACACCAGCACGTCCGAAAGGTCGCACGTCCGGTCGAGCAGCAGCGCCGCCGTCTTGACGACCATCGCCCACGCGAGCGCCGCCGTCAGCGCCCAGAGGCAGTAGTACACCAGCTCCCGCGCCATCTTGCCCTTGGTCACGCGCGACTTCTTCACGATCTTCGGCATTTCATCCACCCACCCCCAGCTTTGCCAGTGCAAATCCGATCAGCCCCGCGATGAGCGCGGTAATGACGCCCTTCACGACCGCCTCCCAGCGGCTTGCCGGCAGCGCCTTGAGGCTTTTCACATCGGCCTTGATCTCGTTCACGTTTTCCTCGATCGTCTCCTGCTTGGTGGCCAGAACCTCCACCGAGGTCGCCAGCTGATGCAGCGCCCGGTTGTCCTCCTCCAGGTCGTTGATGCGGTGCGTGTTCGACTTGCACCGCGCATCCAGCGAGGCGATCTGCGCCTGAATCCCGTCTTCCATCTTGTGCTCCTTTCTCGCGGGCATTGCCCGTCATGTGATTTCTTCGTCCAGTGTTACGATCAGATCCGCGCCCTTGCCCTTGGCAGACACACGGAAATACTTCGCCCCCTTCGGCGGTGCGACATTTTCGTCCGTAGAAAATGCCGCAGCGGCGTTCGGGTCCTCCACCTTGGTCGGGTAATAGATGCTGTTCCCGATCTGATTGTAGCCAAGTACGTTCCCCTTCAGCGAAAAGTCGGCATTGTACCACGCCAGCCTTGCGCCATATTCGTTCCATGCAATGCCGTCACCGCCGATGCGATAAATATGAACCGCGCCGCCGTCAAATGGGATAAAGCCGGTGGTCGTGAAGTGGCTGCTTGCCGACAATACGCCGCTGGAACTGAGCATCTGCCCATCCGTATACGGCGCAGAGGCCCCGCTCGTGTCCACAGCGGTCGGGACAAGGTTATGATACGATACAACCTTTGCCGCCTTCGCCGTAATGACCACGTCGCCCGTGACCTTCGCGATGCGGATGACACCGGAGCTTTCCGTGTAGGCGGAGGCCGTGATGTCCACGCCGCCCATCGTGACCGAGACCGTCTCCATCGTGTAGCCGCTCACCGCCGAAAGCGCCGCCGTATATTCCGTGCCGTCCTCGGCAGCGACTGCGTCATTGCTCGTCGTCACATGCGTCAGCGTGTTCGTGATGCTGTGATAGACCGTTGCCGCGTACCCGATGGTTCTGTCCGTTCCTGCGCCGTAGCAGAACGAATAGATCACCTGCTCAGACGGATTGATGACGTTAATGTTGAACGCCGTGTCTTTGCCCGTCCCTGCCGTCTTGTCATATGCCACAGGATCACCGAATGAGATTCCGTACATGGTGACGACGCCGGAGTTGTTGCGGTAAAAGCAGGCGTTCGGCGTGCACATCCGCCATGCGTCAAACTGTGTGCCTTTTCCGTTTTCCACGCTGTGGAGCTTTCCGAACTGGAAGCAGTGATTGTGCCCGTGGACATTTGCGATGAACTTCGCCGCATTTTTCCCCTGAAAATTGATCCGTTCTCCGCCGACAATGGCTACTTCTCCATTCACATATGCCTTTACGATGTTTCCCGCGGGATACGCGCCGCCCAGATCGAGCGGATAGTGTGCCAGCACGAGGATGCCCCACTTGGCGGCATCGGCCTTGCCTCCCACATCGCTCAGCGTCTCCGCAAACCACATCAGCTGCGCATCGGAGAAGATTTTCGGAGCACTTGCGCCTCCCGTCGTCTCGCCCTCGCATGCGTTCAGACAGATCACGCGCAGCTTTCTGTCCGGAAAGTCCCGATAGCAGTAGCCGTATTCCGTGCTTCCGTAGACCGCGCCCTCGTTGTATTTCCAGATGTTGTTTTTCAGGAATGCCGCGCCGACAAGCGTGCTGTACTCTCCGGTGTCGTGGTTTCCGACCGTTCGGAACTGCGGCACATCGCGCCATGCCTCACCGAGCCAGCCGTTGATCTCGTCAAACTGTGCCTGCATCAGTTCGGTCGTGGTCTTTGCGTTGCCGAACGTCACATCACCGAGCATACACGCAAAATCGAGCCTCGGCAGACTGTACGCCAGCACCTTGAGCGCCATGCAGGCGTGCAGATTTCCGGCGTTGATGTTCGTCTGCCAGCCGTCTGTCTGCGGCCCGGCGTGGTGAAAGTCGGAGACCGCCGCAAATACAATGCTGTCGTCTTTCAGCACTGCTTTGACCTTCTCCGCCACCGAAAGCGCCTCCGCCTTCACATAGTCCGGAATCTCCGCGTGCTGTATGCTTTCTTTTGCCGAAATCGCATCCACCGCATCTCCGAAGCCCTTTGCGTCGTCCCAAGTGAGCTTTGCCGCCGAGCCGGTTTTCGCGCGAATCCGGTCTGCCGTGTGGGTCAGCGCCGCACTGTTTGTCAAATATTCACTCAAAACGACGCACCTCCCGCCGAAGGAACGGCCTCCGCCGTCCAGACTCCGTTCACGACCCGCAGGAACTTTCCGTTGTCCGCCGCCGTCACCGCAGGCGTCCCCGGCTCTCCTTTCGGGCCTCGTTCTCCGGCAGGGCCCTGTTCACCGCGCGGCCCCTGCACACCGGGGTCTCCCTTCGGCCCTTGTGCGCCGTTCATCACGTTTGCGGACGTCGTGCCGTTCCTATCCTTGATGATGATCTTCGCGCCGCCATTGATCTGCGTGACCGTCGCCTCCGGGCTGTATCCGTCGCTGCCGTCTTTGCCCGGTGCTCCGTCAGCGCCCTTTGCACCGGGATCGCCCTTTTCACCGCGGGACGGCTTCCCGGTATCTTCGTCGCCGAGATACCAGTTCCCGTTTGCTCCGATCGTCGGCGTGATGCCGTCCTTTCCGGCGGGGCCGGTCGCTCCGCCACCGCCCTCCGGCACGACGTACACGTCTTCCAGCCCGGGGAATTGGATCGATCTTAATTCTTTTTCTGCCATGTCTCCCACCTCACACTCCGTATACCGACACAACGAACGGTCCTGAGAACTTCGTGCCCTGTAGCGAGCTCATGATGATGATCTCATCCTGTCCGACCAAACAGCTCAGGTTTTCGTTGTATGTCACGATTGCCTGGACCCCGTTGTGTAACGCCTGCTTGACAAGGCTTTTACCATCTAACCAGAAAGCGGCGAGCACGACACCGCTCTCCGTGACCTCCTCCAGCTTTGTCTCGCTGAGTACGCTGCACTCAAGTATGCTTGTAAAGCCGTCCGTGTTTGGTATTAGCAGCCCGTTTCCGCCGCGTCCTTGCATGACGAACCTCATGAATTTAATCATATTTTTGTTCGGCTCGACGTGCACGGACGAGAATCCGATATTATCTCCGGACGGCGTGATGTTCTGCTCTGTGTCTTTCGGCGTCACGCTGCACGCCTGAAGCTTCGCGCCCTCCACTGTCACTGTGCCGAGCCCGTAACACGCGGCATCCGTCTTGCTGATGGTCTGCCTGCTTGTCGTCGGCTTTACCGTCCTGTCTTGCAGCCTTGCCGCTTTGATCGTCATGTCGCTTGCGAGATAGCGCCGGCCTTTGATGGTCGTCGGCGCCGCGGACGGCGCAACCTCCCACCCGCTGAAGCTCTCGATCGCCCCCGTAAACTTGCCTCCCGCTCCGTATGCGGTGTATCCCGCAAGCATCTGTTCCGCTCCGCCCGTTGCGTCCGCCGTGTTTGTCCCTACGTTGATTCCATCCACGGCCTGTGTCAGCTCGTCGATCGTCTTTTTCCCGCTCACCCCGGCCTTTCTGCGCACGGCATCTGCCAGCGTCTCCAGCTTCGCCTTTGTAACAACTACCTTCGCCATCAATACGCCTCCGTGTCTCCATTAGGCAGCGCTGCCAGCACCGCCTGCACAAGCTCCTCCTTGTCTGCCTGCGTAAAATAATCCGTCCCCTTCACCGGCGTTTTTCCGTTCGTTCCCGCAGGCCCTTGCTGCCCATTCGCTCCGGCCGGTCCCTTGATGTTCACGGGCTCCGGATTCACGAGCCCGCCATCGTTCGTCCAGCTGATGATGCCATCCGGGCTGACGGACGGCGTGAACGTGTATCCGTTCTGCCCGCTCGTTCCGGTCCCTTCGGTCGTCAGCGCCCGGATGGTGATGTTGCCGTTTCCGTCGTCCTCGACGACTGTCTGGAAACTGTCTCCCTTCGGCCCCTGCGCACCCTGCGGCCCGGTCTCGCCATCCTTTCCGTCTGCTCCGTCTCGTCCGGCCGGCCCCTGCGGTCCGGCTTCTCCCCTTGGCCCTGCCGGGCCTCGGATGTCTCCGAGATCGATCTTCGCGCCATCCGTCAGCGTAAAGATCAGATGCCCCGCGTCCGATACCTCCACGGCCTGTATGCCGCGCGAGATCAGCCCGTGGATCGTCACCATCACGCTTTCCGGGATCTCGATTTTCATACCCTCGCCTCCTTACTCAACGTGTACGATGTTCCCGCTTGCAAGCGTCGTTTTGTCTCCGTGCGTGTACAAAATGTCGTATCGGTACAGCCCCCGCGGGAACTTCGCGCTGACGTCCTCCGTGAAGTCGAGCGTCACCGTGTTTCCCACAATGCCGGAAAAAACGAACTGCTGCACCTGCGTCCGCATCCGGTCGTAGAACGTGATCTTCACGCTGTCCGACGCGCCGACCGTGACGGCCGCGCCGTCCTGGTCCTCCAGCTCCAGCCGGAGGCGGAGGGAGAACGTATCTCCCTCATACCAGCAAATACACCCGTTCGCAATGCGCGGGCTGACCCGTGCCGCCGGGATCACATTGCTTGCGCTCACTTCTGCGCCTCCTCCCATTTCTTGATCTTGTTCTCCGCTTCCTTCTTGGAAAGCCCGCTCGCCATAAATGCGTTCCGCAGGTATCCCTTGAGCCGTGCCTTCCCGGCTGTGTCTGCCGCCAGATACTCGTCCCGGAACATATCCGTGATGGCAGCGCGGATCTCCTTCGGCTCGTATCCGCCCTTTTCAAGGCCCTTGAGCGTATTCCGCAGGTCCTTTCCGGTCGAAATGGCCTTGTACAGTCTGTCGTGGTTTTCCGTCCAAGGCTCAAAGCCCGTTGGCGTGTAATCCTCCTTCGCCAGCTCCGTTTTCTGTTCCGGCGTCAGATTGAGCCCATCGATGAGCGCGAAGGTCTCCGCTTTCACGCTTCCGGAGATCGTCTTGCCGTCGGCATCCTTCTCGCCGGTCACCCCGGCGGCCGCCTGAATGTATCTCAGATACTCTCCAACGTCCGCGCCGTCCGCCAGCAGCTTGTCGATCTGTGCCTTTTCCTTTTCAGTCGCCATCATGTTGTAGTAGTACAGCACCTTTCCGCTGTCCTCAATGTCAAAGGACAGAAGCATCTGCATCTTGAGCTCCTTCGCTGTCGCGTCATCGGTCTTCTTGATCTTGGACATGGCCTTGATGAGCTCATAGCTGTCTCTCTGGTCAACGCCACCGGCGCGCATCGCCTCATACGTCTGCGTCGCCTTCTCGCTCAGTGCGCCGAAGCCCGCCTCGACCCACGCCTGCGCCTCCGGCGTCGCGCTCTTTCCGAACAGCATCGTCCGCCAGGCGGCGTTCGCCTTGTCTCCCTCGCGGTCGGTGTAGATCGGATACTGAAGCCGCCCGTCCGCCGTATAGCTGCCCTGCCGCTTCAGGGCGCTGATGCCCTGCCACATTTTTTTGACCTGCCCGCCGCCGAACGGCAGCAGCCAGTATGCCGCCGGGTTTATAAGCTCTTTTCCGACCTTCGCCAGCTTTTCCTCGTCCGTCGCGGTCTCCGAGTCCAGCGCCGTCAGAATGTTCTTTACATTCGGCATGGAGCTGGAGAAGGGGAGCTTGCCGCCGCCCATCAGATTCCCGATAAACGGCGCTTCCTGCCCGACGTTCACCGCCATATCCCGAATGGTCCCGATCGCGCCCTCCGGCTCCGACTCCTTGATGAGTCCGCCGCCAAATGCCGCGTCCACCAGATTATTCAGCTCGTACCCCGTCAGATCGCCAACCGTGTCGTTGACGATCCCCAGCGGATCGAGCATCGGGCGCCTGCCGATGAGGTACTCGTATACCTCGTTGTACAGGTAGCCCCCGATCAGGAACTTGAACAGCGCCCATGCCAGATATCGGACGCCCTTCTTCCGCTGCTCGCGCGGCAGATCCTTAAAAAGATACGAGAAGGTGTTGTTCACCTCCAGCTGGAACTGCGTAAACATTTTCATAAGCGGGTTTCGCGACTCAAAGATCGTCGGCATCGCGCCCTTCGAGCGGTCCGCCATCACGTTTGCCGCGAAATCGTCCGCCTCGCGCATCGCCTCCTCCTCGCTCATGCCGCGCGCGATGTTCTCCATGTACCGCGCCCGGACAATGGTGTCTGCCGAGAACGTGTCGATCCAGTCCATCGGCTTTGACAGTACCGCGCTCGCGCTCTGCTGCCAGGTGCGGACAAGCGGATCACTTCCGCGCCGGTTTACGAGGAAGTCACTCCGTTCTACAAAGCCGTCGTCTTTCGTCCATCCCTTGAGCGTCTGCCCCATCGCCTTGAGCACGGATGTCGTCTTGAGCTGTGCTCCTGCCTGCGTGATGACGCCGAAGTTTGTCAGCCACGACGCCGGGTTGACCGCGACCATGTTTGCCGCCACGCGGTTCTCCCATGATTTGAGCAGATTGTATACCTTGCGCCCGGCAAGACTTTCAATGCCTCTGTCGTATTTGCTTTTCTTGTTTGCCAGCAGATTTGTGTATTCGTCCAGCTCGATCGCGAAGTTTGAAAGCGAAAAGCGTCCCTTGTCCATGATCTCCTTGATCTCCAGTTCCTTCTGGTGCTCTGTCAGATCGTCTCTTGCCCGGACGTCGTCCACCCGCTCCCGCAGTCCCTCGTCCGATGTTCGGTATCGCACCTGCTGCGCAAGCGCCCGCAGATTCTGAATGACGTCTGTGTAGCAGATCACGCTCGCCGCGCCCTCCACGTACTTGTCAAAGCCCTCCACCGCGTCATACGCCGTGTCAAATCCGATTCGCTCCAGCGCATTCCCGAAGTAGGCGATACCAGGCTTGAAAGTGTGCGTCAGGCCGCTGATGGTCGTCGGCAGGGCCGATACCTCCGCGTCGATGCCGAGCGCCTTTCCCATCAGCCCCAGAATGCCGTCCGTCGTCCCCGGCTGGAAGTGCGGGAAATAGCCCTGCCGGTAGTTGATCGGCTCATAGCCGTTTCGGATGCGCACGTCATTCATCTGTTCAAAGAGTCCGTCATAGATCTTCCGGAACGTCTCCACGGCGTTTTCGATCTTCGCCCTGTCCAGCCCCGGACTCGTTGCCCACAGATCCAGCACGATCTGCCGCCATTCGTTCAGCGTCTTGCCGTCCCGGTCCTGCGCCCGCGGGTGCTGCTCGAGATACCGGATGTTGTCCTGCGCCTCGCCCAGCAGCTGCACCGCATGGGCCTCGCTCACGGCGTCGCCCTTGTTGGCCTTCCGGCTTAAGTCCAGCGCCTTGACCTGCTCGCGCAGCTGGTTTTTCAGCTTGTTCGCGTTCGCGCTGGCCGTCCGGACGGGCTCAAAGTACGTCCTGTTGATGATCTCCGCGTCCGCCTCCGGGAAAATGTCCCGGACATTGCGCGTCATCGTCTCCCGGCTGTACTGGATGCCGGCGGCTTTGTCCTTCGCCTGGTCCGCGTTCTTGAGCGCCGCATCGGCGACCGCGAGCCTCTGCGCCTTCTGATAGCGCCTCCAGTCCGCGATCTTCGCAGCCGTCGCGTCATAGTCCGCCTTCGCCTCGTACATCGCGAGAATGCCCTTCGCGTTCTCCATGCCCTGCACGTCCTCCGGCGCGAGATCACCGCGCAGTAGGCGATTCAGGACGCTGTTGTCCTCCGCCGTCAGAAGATTTTTAGAGGCGGCGCGTTCATACGTCCGGCGCAGCCTCTTGAGCTCTGCGTAAAGCCCCTTGACCTCATCCATCGTCGTTGGCACGGCCCGCGCCTGCTTCTGCCGCATCCGCGCCTCGGCATACCGCCGCGCCACGCGCAGCGAGCCCAGCATGTTCTCAACGCTCGCCTCATAGTCGTTCTTGGCCCAGCGTTTGAATTCCTCCGCTTCCGCCCCGTGGAACTCGTCCAGCGACCGCTGCACCCTCTCGATGCGCTTGGACACCTCGAACATCTGCATCAGCTGATCCGCTGGGTGCGTGATGCCCGCCGGGAACAGCTCCGGCGCCATCTGCTGCATTTCCTTGTATGCCACGTCTACCGGCAGGCCGCCCTCGTCTGCAATGCGCAGCCGCCCCGAAGCCGCCCTTCTGAAATCGTCAAAGTCCGCAATGTCTGCCCGGTCCGTCTCCGACAGCGTGACCTTCAGATCGCGCAGCCGCGTCTTCACGTCCTTGTACTCGTCGTAAAACTCCGTGTCCATCTCCACGCCGCGCCTGTACGATTCCTCAAAGCTCCTGTCCACCGTCTCCTGCGAGATCCTGCCGGTCTGGAGATATTCGTTCATCATTTCTTCAATGGCAGGCTTCAAGACCTCCTTCCGCGCCGCAAACGGCATCGAGAGCGTCTGCTGGATGGCCGCTGCCGTCTGCCCGCGCACCCCGCGCAGATAGTCCTGCGCCTTCTTCGGAATGCTGTCCAGCGTGAAGGCGGTCGTCCCACCCGCCCCGGCGTCGGATTCCGCCGCCTCCTCCGCCACCGAATAGCGGAACTGGCTGACTGACGGTGCGTTGCTCACTTCCGGCAGTGTGCCGTCGTTAAAGTAATTGCGGATGTCCTGCAAAACCTTGTTTGCGTGCGTGCCGCGCGGATACTCCGTGCTGGAGATCGTGTTGCCGCTTGCGTCGTCAATGTCCAGAATGACCTCGCCGCGCTCCTTGCTGATGAAGTCGCTGAGCGAGTCCATCTGTGCCTTCGTCGGCATGACGGCAAGGTTGATGCCGCCGCTTTCCGGGGAAATGCGGATGTTGCCCTCCTGCATGAAGCGCACCATGCCGCCCGTGTAGTCTCCGCCGCCGTAGTCCTCGCCGAGCGCGTCAATGATGTCCCTGTGATCGACGCTGCGGTATCCGCCGGAGCCGCCCTCGTGCCGTCCGGAGAAGTCCAGCCGCGCACCGTTCAGCAGAACATAGCCCGTTTCGCTCCACTTGTACGTCCTTCCGAAATAGGCAAGCGCAGCCTTGTCGTTTTCCTGCGGCGTTGCTGTGGTATCGTCAGCAGAAAATTTTTCTTGACTTTTCTGCTCTGTTCTGCGTATACTGGTATCAGAAGAGTTAGCGTCGGCGGCATTGTTGCCGTTAACCCCGGCAGCGAAAGTCCGGGGGGCGTTGTCTCTTCTTTTTTTCAGCGCAAATGTGTATACAAAATTCCCATCCTCGCGCTCCATGACGTCTAGATTGAAGTCATACACGCCATTTCTCGACGGCTGCTGCTCGTCAACGTAGTTGATTGCATTTACGAAATAATGCCAGCGTTCGCTTCCGTCGTGCGCAAGCGTTTCTTTAATACCTCCCTTGCTGGCATCATAGGTCGATTCACTTGCGATCTCCCAGATATCATCCGCAAGGTTCAGAGAAATAAGGCGCTCCGTCCTTGTCCCTCTGCGATTGCCGAACGCCATCTTCCCGGCGAATTCCTGACCGTTGGATTCCCCGTCAAACCGTGCAGAGATCGAGCGCTCCTTGCCGTCCTGTAAAATCGTAAGCTGGAGAGGCTTCCTTGACCAGACAGACTTAATCAGGCGATAAAGATACTGCTGTTTTTCAGTTGCGGTCATATCGCTGCTAAAATCGCTCTTATAGGTCTTTAGCCCATTCTCCCCATATCCGACCATACTGTACTTCTCCGGCGGTCCTCTGGTCCCGCCGTTTTCTTCTGCCGCCTGCTGCGCGTCCTGCGCCTGCCGGGCGGCTTTTTGTATGATCTTTGCCTTTTCCTCCGGAAACCGGTCCATGCCTGCGTAGGCGTCCGCGCAGATCTCCTCGATGTACGCATCCAGCTCCTCGCCGTCGTAGCAGCCCTCGTATGCCTCGGCATACCGCTGTGCAAGCTCCCGAATGCCGCTATCTCCCAGCTCGTCTGCCAGCACCGCCCGCACGCTGTCCAGTAGTCCCGGCGTATCCTTCACCTGCCGGTGGAACGCCTCGTGGTCTGCAAGCTGCTGAACGCTCCATTTCTTCGCCGTCGCGTTGACCCATACCGAATTGCCTGCGGCCACGCCGTCGGCGTACCGCGTGACCTTCGCCCGCTGGTTCTCCACGCTGATCGAGCCCACCGTGAAATGCACATCCGCAAAGCCAGCGCTTTTCAGCGTCCCGGCAGCGGCCTTCATGCCCTCCGTCCATGTGCTCTGCGGCGCCTCGCGGAAACTCCGCTGCGCAGAGCCCTTGCTCAGCCCGATGTCCTTGCCGCTCAGGTACGGCTGTCCAGCAGCGCTGACGCGATTTTCGAGGCCAATTCTTTCCGCGACTGCTCTCCCCGCTGCGGATCGCGCCGCTGCGCCGCCTGCGCCGCCTGCCACTGCTCCAGCCTGCTTTCCGGAATCCATACCTGCATTCCGTTTGCCGCCGTCATCAATACGCGCGGCTCCTGCTTTTTCGCCATTTGCGATCTCCTTTCCGGCGCTCCACGCCTCGTCTGCCAGTGCCTTGTCAATGCCCTGTGCGGCTCTCTGCGCCGCTGTGCGGCTCATTCCGCTTTTACCGTACTCGTAAGCCGCGTTCACCGCCTCGGCGTACTGCTGCGTGCTCTGCGCCCCGCTGTACCCGGAAAGCAGCACTCTCGTCATCCGCTCGTCATAGCCGTACCGCTGCGCAGCCTCGCTCAGTGCCCGGTCCGTGTCCTCACGGCTTTCCACCTCAAACTGCCGCTCTGCACGGGCATCCTCTGCCTGCCAGCGCGCCTGTGCGTCCAATGCGCCGCTGACCTCCGCCTTGTTCAGCTTCTCAAAAGCCGCATCCGCTGCGCCGCCTGCGCCGCCTGCCACTGCTCCAGCCTGCTTTCCGGAATCCATACCTGCATTCCGTTTGCCGCCGTCATCAATACGCGCGGCTCCTGCTTTTTCGCCATTTGCGATCTCCTTTCCGGCGCTCCACGCCTCGTCTGCCAGTGCCTTGTCAATGCCCTGTGCGGCTCTCTGCGCCGCTGTGCGGCTCATTCCGCTTTTACCGTACTCGTAAGCCGCGTTCACCGCCTCGGCGTACTGCTGCGTGCTCTGCGCCCCGCTGTACCCGGAAAGCAGCACTCTCGTCATCCGCTCGTCATAGCCGTACCGCTGCGCAGCCTCGCTCAGTGCCCGGTCCGTGTCCTCACGGCTTTCCACCTCAAACTGCCGCTCTGCACGGGCATCCTCTGCCTGCCAGCGCGCCTGTGCGTCCAATGCGCCGCTGACCTCCGCCTTGTTCAGCTTCTCAAAAGCCGCATCCGCTGCGTCCGCCTCCGCGTCGTTGATCGCCTCTGTGTATTCCTGCGCGCGCACCTGCGATACTTCCTCCTCCGCCGCCCGCGCCCGCGCGTCCCGCTCCTCTGCGTACCTGCTGTACGCCCGAAAGTTCTCCTCCCGCTGTGCCGTCTCCGCTGCGCCTTCCTCTGCGGTCACCGCTTCACGCACCTGCTCCACGTCAACGGTTTCACCCGCCTGATCGATTGCATCGAGCACCGCGCCGATGTCCGCCGCGTCCGGTGTCACGCCGTAAGCGATCTTGTCCCGTATCACCTGCGCCGCCTCCTGCACGGGCGCGCTGTCTACGGTCTGCGCAATGTCTGCCAGCTCAGAGCCTGCCGTCCGCAGGACGCGCTCATAGCGCGCCTGCCGGATCTGGTTTGGCGCGTCGGCCACGTTGCCGACCACCGAGAGGAACACGCCGCCTAGAAATGCGTTGCCGATCGACTCCGCATCCGCAAACTCCGTGTTGTTTCCGTTGTAGATCGCCCACTCCGCAACCGGGTCGAGTACTTCGGTCACGACCTCCTCCAGACCTTCCGACGCAATGTCAAACGCCTTGCTGTTTAGGATCTTCATGATCGTCTTGTTGTCCGTCAGCTTGCCGACGGCCCTGTTGACCAGACCAGCGTCCGTGTCGTAGATCGGGTTTCCTCCGAACAGCTTTTCGGAGAACACTTCCAGTCCGCCCGCGACCACGCCGTAGGCCAGCGCCTGCGCATCGCTCGCGCCCTTCTCCTTCGCATCCAGCGCCGAGTTGCCGCCGGCTGTCACGCCGAGCGTCGCAAGGTTGTTGACGCCAACGCTGCCGCTCACGCCCGCACCGAACAGCATGTTTCCCAAAGACGGCATCTGCTGCTGAATCCAGAGCGGAACGCCCTTGTACTTGTCTGCGATCTCCGCTTCGAGCTTTTCAAGCTCCTGCCGGTGCAGCCGCGCTATCTCCTCGTGGCTCGTCATGCTCTCGCCCGTGTAGTAGCTGTTAAAATCGTCCGCGAGCGCCAGCATTTTGTCTTTCAGCCCGCCGTCCGGCACGGCCTTTGCCAGATCACGAAGCGCCCAAGCCGCCGCGCCGTTTGCGCCCTGCTCCAGATAGCCCAGCACGGACTCAAAACCAGTCATCGCCTGCTCAAAGCCGCCTTTGAATACGCCGCGCCCGAGGTCTACCGCGTACTCTCCCAGCCTGCCGGACACGGACTTTTCCATCACAGCGCGGCGATACCGCTTTTCCCGCAGCGCCTCGTCCATCTCCGTCAGCGTCATCGGCTCTGTGCGCCCTGCGTTCACTGCCTCGTATGCCCCGCGCAGCTCCGGAAGCCCCTCCGGGTCGCCGGCCTGCATCGAAAGCGCATAGTCACGCGCCTTTTCAAGCTGATCGATCTGCCGCCGCAGCTCGTACTGTGTCCTCCGCTGCCCGCTCTCCTGATCGTGCTCCACCGTTTTTTCAGCAAAATTTGGCTGCTTCGTAGGCCGATCATCCTGCCTCAGCGGCTGCTGCATCGCCATCAGATACCCGCCGACTTGGCTGCTGCCCACGGCGTCCGCCGCGCGGCTGTAGCGTTCCTTGGCTTCCGCCGCGCGCTTGTATCGCTCATACGCCGACTCATACATAGCCCGCGTCATGGTTCGGTAGTTCGGATTGAACTCACCGTTCTTTACGTTCCGGCCGCCGCCGTTTGCCTCGAACTGCCGCAGCGCATCAAGGCCGCTGCGCCACGCGCCGCCGGAGCTTCCCTCCGTCTGAGCCTCGCTCTGCGTCTGCCGTCCGCTTCGTGCCTCATATTCCCGGAGCGCATCCAGCCCTGTCCGTTTCTTTGCCATCTCGTTCTCCTTACTCCAGCGGGATACCGTACCCCGCCTTGTTCAGTATTGCCGCAAGCTCGTTGTACTGTTTTCTGCCCTTCGCATCGCTGAGATTCAGCTGCCCCGCCATGCTCACAAACAGTTCATACGCCTTTTCCGGCTGTCCTGCCGCGATCCACTCTCTCAGCCCTCGCTTGAGCTGATCGTATGTCTTCGCGGCCGCGCCGCCCGCGCCGCCGCTGTTGTAGGTGTTGTCGATGTATCCCTTGCCGTTTCCGGTGCCGGCCTTGCTTCCGCTTCCGCCACTTCCTCCTCCGCCGCCGGAGGCCTTCGCCTGCTGCGACTGCCAGAATGCCTGCTCCCGCGCGGCCTTCTGCGCCCAGTAGCTCAGCTGATCGGAGTACTGCGTGTAGTCGCGGCTCCACTCGGAGTCGTATGCGCTCCGCGCGTCGGCAAGGTCGCTGTAGTAGTCAGATACCGTGTCGCGGTACCTGCTGTAGTCCATGCTCTCGCGTCCCTCGACCAGCCCGTACCGGTTGTAGAGATCCTGTCCCTCGTCCCGATACCGGCCATACGCCCGGTCGTAGAGATCCGGCACGATGTCGTTGAGGCTCTGGAGGTATGCATTGTACGCCTGCTGGCCCACCTGCTCCGAGTAGGTCGATCCGTAGCCGCCCGTCAGGCTCGCCGCCTGCCCCATCGTGTCCTCCATGGCCTGCCGGCCGAGCCTCTGGTACTGCTCCTTGTACTGCTGATAGAGCGCATCCTGATTGAGGTCGTACTGGAAGGGCTTCCGGTTCGTGATCTGGTCGTAGAGCTTATCCAGCTCCGCGTCCCAGCGCGACTGATATGCCCCCGGCCTCCGGCTCTGCACCTGCTGCAAATACGCCTTTGCCTGCGATACCGCGCCGGAAGGGGAGTAGCCCCGTTCGAGCGTTCCGAGCCTGCCCGCCGTGTAGTCCGAATATCCCGGCAGCGTGTTCCGGCTCGCATAGCCGCCCTGATAGCTCTGCGTGGTCTGATTTCGGTTCACGAGCGTCGATTTGTACTGCCCGTCCGGGCCGACGCTGTCAATGCGGTACGTGCCGCCCGCTGTCACGACCTCGTCGCCCACGCCAAGCCCGGCAGGGGCCTTGCCGTTCTCATTTACCCTGTAAAGCGCCATCGTCCTCCGCCTCCTTCCTCTCCGGCGGCGCCGCCGCTTCCGCCGCCTCCTGCATCTGCACGATGCGCTCCAGTTCTGTCCGGACGCTGTCCAGCACCAGCTGCGCCACGATCGGCGGCAGCTTTGATTCATTCAGCGCCTCGGCGACCTTCCTCCGCAGCGTCTTTACCTCTTTTACCATCATGCTTCCTCCTTCGTGGTCTGCGTCACGTTTCCCGCAGTGCCGATTTCCGCGCCGTTGAATTTCAGGCTCGTCCCCTTGATGCTGATCGCGCCGCTTGCCGCGATCTGGATGTATGCGCTGTTGTCGCTCAGCGCCAGATACACCGCGCCGCTGTCCGCCAGGATACGCACCGCGCCGTAGCTGAAAAGCTCCATCGCCGTGTATGCCGTCGATGCGCCTGTGATGCTGATATAACCGCGATTCCCGATGTTGAGATCGAGCGACGTGAGCGAGCCGTACTTGTCTACGCTTACCGCCGCCGCCAGCGCGGAGAGCTCCGCCACATCGTCCACCAGCGACCGCAGCTGCGTTTTAATGCTGGAATAGCCTCCGGCCGCACTTCCGATCAGCAGGTCGTTCGCTCTTACCGTTCCTGTAATGTCCGCGCCCGTCGCGGTCAGCTTCCCGTCCGCGTCCACCTTGAAGGCGGACTTGATGGAAAGCCCGCTCATCCCGAAATACAGCCCCGCGCCGCCCCATGTGTTGTCGGTGCGGTATATGCTGCTCTCTGAGATGCTCCACGGCCCGAAGCTCGATCCGGCCGCCGCCGTGATCTGGCCCGTCAGCGTCGCGTTGTATGCCTCCAGCGTGCCGGCAGGGAAGTGGATCTTCTTTTCCGACAAATAGGCAACCTCGCTCCCGTCCTGCCAGAAGCTCACCCTGCCCGGCGTCACGGTCACAAGCTCGTTGCGGGACTTGTCGATCACCTCGTTCTCGTTCGCGACCGTCGTCTCGATGTTTCCGACGCCCACGCCGTACACGGGCTTCACGCCGTCGTAGTACAAAAGCCCCGTTTTCACATACTGCTTCGAGTTCACCGTGAACGCATTGTTCACGCCCGCCGCGTATTCGTAGAGCTGCCGGATGCCGAACTCGTTGCCGTCCACGGTCATGCTGGCCTCCTGCCAGTACTTTCCGAAGTCGGACACCGCCACATAGTTCCCGCTCAGCTTGAGCCGGAACGCCTCGGAGTTCTCGGCCGCGAAGTCCGCCGTCTTGATGATCAGCGTCTTGAGCGCCGCATAGCCTGCAAGCTCCGTCTGCCGCTCCTGCTCTGCAAGGCTTTCTGCGTCGATCGCCTGCGAGATCTCCGTCAGCACCGCGCCCGCCGACCAGTCCGCTCCGTTGAGCGTGTCGGTCATCTGCATCAGATACCGCCGCAGGCCGTCGAGCTGCTGCGCGGCGTCCCCGCCGCTCATCGGCGGGTATTGTAATGTCAGACTGCCCATGCTGCCACCTCAGAGCCTGATGTACGGTGCAAACATGCGCGGCATGTTCGTGCGGTTGTAAAAATCCTGATACGCCGTGTAGTATGCGTTGTACTTTGCCATGGCGTTGTTGTACCGCGTCATTTCTCCGTTTGCGTCCGCGATCTTCATTTCCAGATACCAGCGGTAGATCTCGTCATACGGCCACGGCACGCGCAGCACCGTGTCCAGATCGACTGCCTCCGGGTATCCTGCGAACGTTTGTTCTTCCTGCACCGGCTGCGTGCATCCGCACCATTCCCGGTCAAACGGATCTCGCGTCCGCACCCAAGGCTCGCACACGGGATTCCCGCTCGCGTGTGTTTTTTCTATTTCCAGATAAACGACGCCGTCCAGCTCGCTCAGCCAGCGGACCTTGTCGACGTTCTCGTATTGATTCGGCGTGAGCCGGTCTACGGCTTCAATCGCCTCTCGGATTGTCATTGCTCACTGCCTCCTTTTTCTGAAAAAGGGGCGCTTGCGCGCCCCTCCGTATCACTGCTTCTGCATCGCGCTCACGCGCTCGAAAAGCTCTGCCTCCTGCATCTGCGCGTGCTCCAGCACCTCGGCCACCGCCAGCGGCACCTCCACGGGCTTTCCGCGCGGCACCTGATATGCCTTGCCGTTGATGCAGACAAATTCAAACTGCTGCTCCGTCTCGGAGGCACGCTGCAAAAACACGGTCTTCGTCGCCGCTGCCTTCGGCGCCTTAACTTCTTCCTTCGGCTCTTTTACCTCTGCCATACTTGCCCCTCCTTAGTTCTTCTCGTCGGTTTCGGAATATTCCGAAGTGCTTTCCACGCGCACCATGCGCTCCGGGTACAGGATCTTCGTCGCGGTCGAGAACTTATAGCCGATCGTCGAGAACTGGTTCAGCGGGCCGCCGGCCTGCTCCTTGCTCTTGATGATCATTTCAAGGCCGCCGCCCTCCGGGTCGATCATACCGAATGCATCCTTGCCGAGGAACAGCGTGGAGTACACGCAGAGGTTGCCGCCGGTCTTCGTCGGGCAGGTGCTGTCGCACCATACCTTTGCCTCGGTGGTCTCGACAAAGCGCACGCCGTGCAGCTCGCCGATCTCACCGTCAAACAGCGGCCGCACGTCCGCGTACTTGTGCGCCTCGATCCAGTCCTTGTTCTCGCGGATGTCAAACGTCACGGACGGGTGGATGATGGCAATGTACTTGCCGTCGATCTTCGGTGCCTTCTGCTTCTTCAGCGTCGTCACCGCCTTGTTTACCTCCGTCGGCGTCAGACGGGAGGTCTTGTCCATCGCCGCGCGGCTCTCCACCTTCGTGTGCTCGCCTGCGGCGCTGACCTTGTCGCAGTACTGCACGTTCTTGCCAGCAGCCAGCGTGTCGCGGACAAGCTTGTCCTGCGTGGTGCCGGCCGACGCGCCCAGCTCCTCGGTCGCGCCAAGGATCACGTTGTCGATCGCGTGCAGCTCCAGCTGGTCGGACACCGTGACATACGTACCGTGCTGCACGATGGCGCTCGTCATGCTCGACTGGCCGAACTTCTGGCCTGTCGGGATCACGCCCTCCTGCAGCGCCGGCGCATCCGCCAGCGTGTTCCACTTGCGCCACTCGACGCTCTTGCCGCGGCCCTTCGGCAGCGGCTGCTTTCGGGCGAACTGCGCGTGAATCAGATTCGGCCGCGCGTTCTCCAGCAGCTCCGTGTCGTAGTAGGTCTTCATCGTCGACGAGAGATCGTTCGGCGCCGAGAACGCCGTCTTGTCTCCCGTGTATGCGTTTACGTAGGTATCGGTCGCGTTGACCAGCGTGCCGGCGTCCGGCGCGTAGAATACCTGAAATGTTTTGCCGAAAAGTGACATTTATACTCCCTTCCCGGGGCTACAAAACAATGTTTTCGCCCCGTCTCACCCTTGCGCGAATTTCCTCGCGCTGCTGCCTTGTGAGCTTTCGAGGATCGAACTGTACAGGGACTCCGGCACCAGCGTTTGCCGCGCCCTCCTGCGGGCGCATGCCGTTTGCCTGAATCCCGGCCACGGCCTGCTGCTGCGCCGCCTGTGCAACGGCGCGCGTCTTTGCCGCGTCGATCTCCGCCTTGTGCAGGACTTCATACGCCGTGCGCGCCGGAACGCCGTTTGACACGAGCCTTCCGAAGCTCGGGTTTGACAGCTCCACCGCCAGATCTGCGCCGGGGTACATCGCCTGTACCTCCGCGAACTCTCCGACGATGCGGTCAAACTCCGCCCGCCGCTGCATCTCGCCCTGCGCCATCGCGTTCTCACGCTGGAGCGCCGCGTTCTGCCGCTCCACCTGCTTCATGTGCATCAGGGTCTCCAGCGGGATACCCTTTTCCAGAGCCTCCTGCTCATAGAGCCGCTTGTCGTCGGTCAGCATCCTGGTCAGCGCGTCGTAGTCCACCTTTTCCGGGTCGGAGACGTCGATGCCGTACTGCTGGCCGAGCACATCGAGAATGGGGGAGAAGCGGCTGATCGTGCGCTTGGTGCCCTTGAGCCGCTCCGAGACGGCAGCCTTCACGCTGCGCTCGTAGTCTGCCTTGTACCTGCCCTTGATCAGATCCTCAAAGCTTTCTGCCTGCTGCACCTGAGCGACGGGTGCTGTCTGGCCGCCCGCGGGCACTCCGGATGTGCCCTGCTGTCCGGCGGCTCCGGCCTGCGCCGGATTGCTGCTCATGTTCGGCTGGGCGGGTGCCGCAATGCTGCCCGTGCCGCCATCATCGGCGGCGAAAAACTGGAATGTAAATCTGTGAAGCATAGCGCTCCTTTCTGCCCGTCGGTGGGCGATCCCGTGAATTTATCTCGTCGCGCTTTGCGCGGTCGATACGTTTTCTCGCCGGCTACTCCGGCTGCGTGCTCTTTTGTGCCTGCTCGCGCGCGTTCGTCACGATCTTTGCCTCAGCCTCTGCGTTCGGCATTCCCACTGCCGCGCTTCCTCCTGCCACCGGCTGCGCCGCGCCGCCCGCTCCCATGATCTGCTGTGCCAGCCCGTCCGCCATGGCCGGGTCGTACCGCTCCGCGAGCGCCAGCGCCATCTCCTGCCACTTTGCCAGCTCCTGCTGGAGCGTCCCGTTCTGCGCGATCTTCTGGCTGATCTCGTCCTTGCCGTCAAAGTCCATCATGTCCAGCGTCGCCAGCGCCTGATCCGTTCGCGCCGGATCGAAGAAGCCGAGCTGATAGAACTGTAGCGCCAGCTCGTTCTGGCTGAGCCGCGTGTACTCCGAGGACTTCTGCGCCGAAACCTCAATGTCGAAAACCGGCTTGCGCCACACGGCGTCGCCGCCGAGCCCGAGCATTTCCTGCTGCTTGAGATTCTGGTTGGAGTACGTAACGTATTCCTCCGTCCCGAGCTGCCCGCGGATGCGGAACCTGCGCGGCAGATCGTAGAACTGCCGGATGCGCTCGATCACCATGCGGATGAGCCGCGCGTATGCGCGGTACGCCGAGCGCGTCGCGTCCTTGGAGCTCCGCCCGGACGCCTCCTGCAAGGCGGCAATCGCGCTCGCCGCCGTCACGCCGGAGGACACCGAGCCGTTGTTCACGTCCGTGTTGCCTGTCGTCCACTTGAGCTCCTCGATCTTGTTCTGCATGACGTTGATGTAGTTCCCCGAAAGCGGCGTGATCGTGATCGGCAGCACGGAGTCCTGCCCGAGGTTTCCGTCCGTGTGGACAAAAGGCTTCCGCCAGTCTGCGTATTCCTTTTCGTTGATGCTTCCGTCGTTCCGCACGAACCAGCGCGGCGTGGACGCCATCACCGAGTTTTTTATGATCGCCTGATTGAGCAGGTCGATCTGCGCCTGTGCGCTTTTTCCGATGTCGATGTAGCCGTATCCGGCAACCGATCCCTTCACCGGGAACAGCGCATCGACCACGAAGGGATAGTCTCCATCGTCGTAAAGCCCCGCCTGCATGTTCGGGTCGTTCTCCGTCGCCGAGAGCACCGTCTCGCCCACGAACTTGCAGAAGTGCAGCACGCTTTTCCCGTTTACGATCTTTTTGTAGTACCAATCCACCACGAGCGACTTATTCGACGTGTCCACCTGATCGTCCGTCTTGTACTTCGCGATCACGCTGCTTCCGCCCTGCAGACTGTCTCCGACCTGCGGGTATCGCTGCCGGATGATGTCGTTGTCTACCAGCTCCGTGTAAAACAGATTCCGGCTCTTTTGGATGTCCGTCACGCCAGGCTCCCAGAACAGATTCAGAATGTCGATCTCCTTCACGGAGACGTCACCCAGCCCGTTCAGCTTCCCGGCATCCCAGAACACGCCCCAGATCAGCGTGCCCTGCTTCATCTTCGTCCAGCACGAGTCGGAATAGACTTCCTCAAAGTCGTTCTGCTCCAAAATCACCGGCACGATGGATGTCAGCATACCGGCCTCCGCGCGGTCGTCCGGCTCCCTCGGCCGGATCGCAGGCTCCGGGAACGCCGCGACCGCGTCGGCGTGCTTTCCCATGATGACGTTAAAGAGCCACGCCGAGCGCCACTGCGGATCGTATGGATTCCCGCTCGGGTCCATCCTCTGCCAGTGCTGCATCTTCCACCACTGCTCCGAGGCGATCACGCGCTGCTCCAGCGCGCCCTTCTTCGCCTTGTACTGTTCGAGCGTCTCCATCGCCGTGCGGATCTGCGCCACGCCGACCGGCTGCATGGCCTCGCCCGCTCCGTCGGCGCCGAGCACATCCGTGATGTGCGTCATGCCCGTGTCTTTTTCCATCTTTCCCTCCTTATGCGTCGCTGCCGCTTTCCAGGATGCGGCTGAGGCTGAACAGCTTTACCGGCCCCGTCCCCGTCATCCGGAACCGCAGATGATCGCATCTCTGCGGCCGGATCGGAAGCAGGAACGTCCGGATTCCCCAGCCCTCCATGTGCCCGGCGTGCACCCACTGCCCGCCGGAGTCGTACTCAATCCAGAAGTCGCAGCGACTTCCGACCGGCAGCTGCATCCGGAGATTCAGCCGCGAAATGTACTTTTTCCCCGTCAGCCCGCAGTTCATGATCCCGCTCGTCGCGCTCCATGCCACGGCTTCCTCAAGCGTTCCGCCGCTTCCGTATGCCGTCATGAGCGTCCCATCGTCTCGCAGCATGTAAAGCTCGTCGTCCAGCGCCGCGAACTGCGCGATATGCAGCACGTCCTCCCGGTGCCACAGCCCCTTGAGCGTGTCGTAGACAAATAACTCCCATACGTCCTGCGCATTTTGCATCGAAATGTAATACTTCCCGCGCGCGCCGCCTGCGGCAGCCCTGCGGTACAGCTCCGTGCCGAAGGCATCGGAGATCAGATAGGGGAGCGAGCCGTCGTAAACGCACACGCCGTCTCGCGCCTTGTAGTAGAGCCTGTCCGCGATCACCGTGAGGCTTCGCTCGCTGCCGCGCTGGACGCCGCGAGCCTTCTGCTCCACGACACGGTGCGCGCCCTGAGCACTCGGGTAAATGCGGTGGAAGCAGTCCTCCTTGAAGAAGATCGGGCTGTCCGCCAGCGTGGCCGCGCCCGTAAAGCGCCCGTCCGAGCCGCAGCTTGCGCGCCAGGAATCCGTCGCCACGCCCTGGTAGCACTCCCAGTTCTTGAAATCGCCCAGCTTGCAGCAGTACAGCTCGTTGACGGTTTTCCCGTCCGACACGCCGTACCGGCAGCCCCAGAGCCGGTTGCCGCTTTCGGTTACGTAGTCCATCTTCGGCACGCGCCGCGCGGCCTTCACCGTCCCTGTGTTCTGGCTTGCGTCCTCGTCTACGATCCCGATGATCACAATGTGGTTGTCTCCGACATCCTGCAAAACGTGCGAGCCGTTCAGCTTCTTCACCTGCTCCGTCCCTTGGAGCCCGCTCACCTGCACGCCGTCTGCCTTCTTAAAGCCCGTCCCGATGCCGTTTGCCTCCAGTTTTACGTACACCGTCGGGATGCTCACCCACTGGCTCTGCACCGCGCTCCACTGCTTGAGCTCGTGCTTGCCCGTGTCGAGCCAGTACGCATCGTTCGCCGGATTCTCCGGCATTGCCTGCTGCCGGTGCGAGATCGTGATGATCTGTCCGTCCACCGTGCACACCTTGATCGTCAGCGCCGTCTGCTGGCAGTTCACCGCGTTCTCGCGGCCCATAAAGCCGTTGTCCGTATCATCCTCGGTGTTGAAATACCACCCGTCCGGGAACACGCAGATATACGCGCCCATTGAAACCATCTGCTTTTCTCCCGCCGTCAGCGTTACACCGTACATGGCTGGCTCCATGGATAGGCCGTTGTAGTACAGGATCCCGTCCCTGACCCACGCCAGCGCATCCTTTGCAAGCAGCCCCTGCACGCCTGCAAGGCTCATCACGGTCGCCCGCCGCTCGCGCTGCGACAGCAGGGGATAGTAGCTGGATGTGAGATTTTCCATCTCGTAAAACTCCCCATCCCCGATGCGCAGGTTGTGGTTGTAGCCCGCGAAGGTGTCCGTCACCATCTCGCTCTGCGCCGGCGCGGTAAGCTCCGGGTATCGCATATCTCATCCTCCCATCATGTTCAGCGGATCGATCCACTGCGGCTTGGCCGGCGCCGCGATCATCGGCTTGATCGGCCTTGACATGCAGAAATACCGCCACTCATCCGCGCAGTTGTGGGAAATCACGCCGCCCTGTATCACAAAGTCGTGCGTCTCCTCCACCTCCATGTTGTAAACGTCCGCGCATCCTGCGCGCCTAATCGCTTTTACCTTCATTGCGAAGCCTCCTCCGTCGGAATGCCGCCTTGCAGTTCGGCCCGCAGAAATGGTTCGAGTCTTTCGGGTAAACAAACTTTGTCTGAAATGCTTTCCCGCAGAAGCTGCAAGCATATGTTTGCACTTTCCGCTTCTCCCAATTTTCAAGCCCCAGTTTCGAATGAAAGTCCCGGCCTGCATCTGAGCCATGCCACACGCGGGCGGCTTCTCTGGCCGCTCCGATGCAGGCGGCGCTTTCTGCGCGCCTTTCCGGCGTGCTCATGTGCCCGCTCAAATGTTCGTGCCCTTCCAGCAGCTCAAGATTTGAAATGTCGTTGTTGTTCCGGTCTCCGTCCTTGTGGTGAACGTGATAGCCGTTCGGTATCTTCCCGTTGTGATGCTCCCACACAGCCCTGTGGAGCCGGCGCCCCTTGCGCTGAAAATATTCGCCGCATAGGTAATACGTCACACCGTCAAACCTTTGCGCCGTCGTGCTGATTCTCTGAACTTCCATATGTTTTTACCTCCATCCCTGCCGACAGATCCTCGGCGCGTATCCACTCGCCGCTTGGAAGCATAAATCTGTGGTCATCGGTGCATTGAATTTTCGTCCCGTCCTCCAGCTCGATCTCTAAGATTTCCGCATTTTTGCGCGTTCTTCGCACATCTCCGTACCTGTGAAGCCGTCCGTCCGACGACATCACGCGCCCCGTAGTCCCAACGAGACTTTCCAGCGGCCGGTATCCGTGCTCCGTGAGTACCAGCGTATCGCCTGCGAGGCAATGATCCTCCATCGCCGTGTCCAGATCCTCCGGCTTGTGCGCATCGTACACCAGAAGCGGGATCGTCCGGATGAACGCCTTGCAGGTGCTGAATACATACATGCGCGGGTAGCCGTTCTCATCGAACTGGAGCCGGTAGTGGCACTGCATCCAGCCTGGTATGCGCTTGTTGTCGCCGGGCGTGAAGTAAACGCGGTATCTCGCCGCCGTCTGTGCCACGCTCTCACCGCGCGATGCGTCCCAGATCGACGGGTCCGCGACGCCGCGGATCTGCTTTCCAGCGAGCCACGGGTGCTCTCGCTCCATCTGTGCGATCCTTGCAAACTGCTCGTCCGGCGACCACTTGATTCCCGTGTTCGGCTCATCTGTGCAGCCGTAAAGCTCCAGTATGCGATAGATCACGCCGTCGTAGTCCACCGCCCACCATGCGCAGGAGAACGGTTTTCCGTATCCAAAGTCGTAACTCCGGCAGATCGTCCAGCCCGGATCCGGCGTGAACGGCTCGATCACGTGCGTGTTCTGCCGCGTCCGGTATCCGTCCGGATTGTTTATGAAATCCTCGAAGAACTGCCCCTCGTAGATGTCCCATCGGCCCTCAAGCCATGCCTGCCGCAGCTTTCCCGGCAGCTTTTGCAGCGTCTGCAAATACTCCGGCTGCGCCTCCATGAGCGCCTTGTTGTCGGTGACAAGCGCCTGAATAAACGTGTAGTTCTCCGGCTTCTCGTTCTCCTTGAACATACGATCGATGAACAGCCGCTTGAAATAGCCGTGGCTCTGACCGCCCGGATTGAGCGTGTAGTAGGTGCGCTTTGGAAAGTTGTTCGTGCCGCGCACCGTTGCATCGATGGCGTCGAGCCATTCCTTCTTGAGCTGCGCGGCCTCGTCGATAAACACCACATCGTACTCCGCACCCTGATATTGCAGAATGTCCCGGTCGGTCGCGCAGTATCCGAACCGGATCGTCGAGCCGTTCCGGAATGTGAGCGTTTTCCGCACCTGCGAGTATTTCGCGGCCCCTGCCAGCTCCGCGCATAGCTGCTCGATGTGGTTGTTGAGCAGCTCCGGGTATGTCCGCCGGACGATCAGGATCTTGATCTTCTTCCAGTTCAGCGCCAGCAGCTTTGCCTTTGTCCGCACGGCCCAGCTCTTTCCGCCGCCTCGTGCGCCGCCGTATGCCACATACCTCGCCTGCGCCTCCATAAACCGGCGCTGCTTGTCGGAGATGCGCGTGAGATCGATCGTTACTTTTCCCATCCGGCCACGCCCTCCGGCAGCTCAAACGCAACATCCGTTCCGCCGTCCTTCGCCTCGTCCCACCCAAAGCGACGCTCCAGGTGGAACTTCGCGCCGTTCGCGTTCGAGCTGTCCAGCCGCTGAATGTTGTAGATCTCGATTCGCGCCCCTGCGCGCGCGCACGCTTTGCCAAGCTCCTCCGATGCGCACATCTGCGCCCATCTCTTTTCATCCACGCCCAGCGCCGCCAGCAGCTCCGGCAGGCACGGCGGCCGCGTCCATACCTCGCGCATCAGCGGCTTCTTGCCGCGCATCACCGTCTCCACGGCCATCTGCTGGTGCCCGTACTTGTCGAGCGCCGGGCACTGCATCACGACACGCTCTCCGTTTTTGATAAACTCGCGATCCTCCAGCACAGGGACCATCCTTGTCACCGGTTCCCTGTAGCAGATCGCCGCAAAATAGCGGTCTACCGCCGAGCGAAGCTCCCGCTCGCTCTTGTAAATCTTTTCGTTCAGGCACCTCGCCCCCTTTCTTCCAGAGGCTCTGCCAGACGCGGAGGTCCCCAGTCTCCGCGCCCAGTAGGAGGTAAAAACATGGCCTATGCCGTTCGGGCTCGCGCCCGGCACAGCCTCTGGATCAAACAACAAAAAAGCCGGACCCCCGCTGTTGCGGAGATCCGGCTTTTGGCATATCCAGTTTTTCCTCGGATGCACAAGCAGCCGACGACCTCCGCAACAGCGGACAGATCATCGGCTCTGGCTCTTAGGCTCTGGCTCAGTATTCACGATCGTTACCTGCCTGCAATTCTTGCAAAACAGGGGGAAGTCCCGGAGCCTCGTTGACTCCAGCAGCCTGATCGCCGTGCGTCTGCCGCATACCGGGCAGACCACGCGATCACCTTCCAACATCAGATTACCACTCTTTTTCCCACTTTGCAAGTACTTCTTTCGCCTCCCTCTCCCTTCGTCCTAAAACGCTACACATTTACAAGGCGTAATGTAAGCGGCCCCCGCTCCGCTCTTTTTGTTCTCTTTTTGGATCCAATACATATTTGAAATATAGGAAGCCGTATTGCGTCGCGCGTGCCTCCACCAGCACATAGCCGCGCGGCGCGACCGGCGGCCGCTCCGTGCTGTAATCCCGGACGGCCTCCGTTGCAGGCTCCGCCTCCGGCTTCACGCAGTTTCGGCTTGCCTTCCAGCGGTGTCCGCCAAACTCCTCTCGCCAGTGCCCGTGCAGGTAGTTCGCAAGCGACGTGTAGTCCTGTCCGTGGTCTACCTTGTTTCCGTTTTTATCCAGATAATAGTTGTTCTTCCGCAGCGCCTTGGACTCTGCCACGCTGCCAAGGCCCCAGAGCCGCGCGAGCTCGGAGGCCGGAATGCCGTCCGTGATCATGTGCAGGTGAAATCGGCTCGTCGATTTTCCTCGCCCGTAGACCATCACGATCTTTGCCTCTGGGAACCGGTAGCAAAGCCTTCTGTAGTAGTTGTCACGGATTTTGCGCATCTCCTGCGCAGTATGTACCTCATATTCATCCGCCAGCGTCAGCGTGGAGTATAGGCTTGTCGGCGAGAAGTTCGCGTTCACGAGCGCCGCAAACTTCCGCTCCGAGTTCTTGCGATTAAACTCCGCGCGCTCTGCCTTGTTCGCAAAGCGCGGCTTCCTTGGCCGGCTGGTCTTCAGCTCTGCGCCTGCTGCCACGCTGTAAACGATCTGCTCGCACACGTGCCCGGAAAAGATCCTGCGTTTATGACGTCTTGCCATCTCAAGCCCTCCACGTTCGTCTGCCCCGTTCAAAGCATGGCAGGATACCTCCTGCCATGCGTTCAGCGCGCAGCGCCTTCTTTCAGCTCATCGCATTCCTGCATAAACCCGTGCAGAAACAGCCCCAAAAGATTCCCCGCACTGTTTACCATCTTTGTCAGATCTTTCTTCCCGATTTGCAGTTTCCCACTCGTCACCACCTGCATCTCCGGCCGCCCGATGATCTGGATCAGGCCGCGCCCGCCCGGCGTCTCATCCTCTCCCTGCGCGAAAAGCGGCGGCTCCACGCGCTCCATCACGATCCGGGGCGGATATTTCTCCCCGTGAAAATCCACCCGCCAATACTCCTTTTCGTATGCCTTCACAAAATCGGCCAGCTCCGCCGAAAACAGTTCCATGATTTGCGCCATGCCTTTTACCTCCTATACCTCAATACATTCGTTTCTGCGTATGTTTATCCGCTTCCCGCCGACCACGATCACATAGCCGCCGACCGGCGACGTGTACGACGGCCACCGCTCCGCATCATATACCGCCCCGACCGTCGGCCGAAGCTCCGGCAGCAGCTCCACCGGGCTTGTGATTCGGATTTTTACCGCCGTCGGCGTCAAAAATCGCTCAGCGGTTTTTCGCTGGAATGTCATTTTTTCCCGCTCCTTTACTGTTATGATGTCCTGCGCACGGCCTTTTGCAGACGACCGTGCGCAGGATGCAAAGCCGGTTTCCCTTCCTGCCGTCTCATGGCAAAGCGGCAGGCCATAAGTCCATCAAATTTCTTTATCTTCCGGCTGATTGCCGTTTCCAACGTGCCTGCGCCGCAGGCCGTCCTCGTCCTCCACCAGCGGCAGCGCGTGCCGCCGCTCCTGCTCTGCTGCCATCCACCCGCATCCGTGGCACACGTAAGTGTTTCCGATTCCACCTGCACAGCAGCGCATGTCCTTCGGCAGCGTGCACGGATCCTTTGTTCCCACCAAGCCTCACACCTCCTGTATATCGATCCCGTACTTGGATCGCATCATCTTCCGGTTGCGCAGATACTCCTTCGTCCGCGTCGGCCCGCTCTTTACATCTTCCACCACCAGCTTCCCGCCGAACCGGTACGAAAAGTCCGCCGTGTAGCGGATCGCGCGGATGCGTTCTCCTCGCTCCGTGAGATAGCTTTCCTGGAGCGTAAACTGTGGCTGCAGCCGCAGATCTGTAATGATCTCCGCGCGGAGCATCACCATCAGCTCGTCGTAGCGCCGCGCCTCCTTCTGGCTGTCAAAGCGGATTGTACCGCGTTCTGCCTTCTGGCTTCCGTATTTCGTTTTCCCTTGGCTCCCCTTCGCAAGGGGAGCTGGCGCCGCAGCGCCTGAGAGGTCGCGCGCCTGCCTCGCGTAAAGCTCCCGCATCCTCGGCGGCATGTCCGCCATGCTCTCAAACCGCAGCCCGCTCATTCTGTAGCGCCCTGCCTGCAATAGTCATCCGGGCTGACGTCGGTGCTATCATGCAGATAGCACCAGAGTCCTACCTGCTCCCCGGTGTGAAAATTGATGGTTGGCCTCACATATTTACAGCTTGCACACCGCACCACCTCCACAACGTCGGCGGCGGGCATTTCCCGAATTTCGGCATATGCGCGTTCCAACCGTGTTAGTGCCGTCATTCTTCCACCACGTTCTGCTTTCCGTAACGCAAATAGCGCATCCTCGCGCCGGATACAATCAGCCATCCTTCTTGCCCTCCATCTTCTCGAAATAGAACTCTATCGGTTTTTCGTTCTCAATTACATTCCCGTAGACAACACCGACCTTGTAGATGTAATTCTCGCGCAGCTTGCGCGGAATCTCTGCAATATACCGCCGGAACGTTTCCAGAGAATTTGCCCGTTTGTAGTGGTTGCACATCCGGCATGCTGGCATGAGGTTTGAAATATCATCCGTTCCGGCTTCTTCAATGCCCCACGCCCGCAGCGGATGAAAGTGGTCGACCTGCATATCCTTGATGTCGATAGCTCGTCCACAATAGGCACAGTGACCGTCATACTTCGCATAGACCGCTTCCCGTTTTTTCTTACTGAAACTCATACTCCGTCCACTCCTTCAAAATACCGTGTCCGTTCTTCCTGCGTAGGCCAGTCTGGGTCGAGGCAACGCTTGCGGCGGTTCCGTTTCCATCCGCTGTAAATCTTCGCATCGCGCCCGTCGATGGTGTACCCAACGCCGCGTTCTGCCCGGTTGTGAACCAGAAGTGGTCGCGGATAATTCGGATTTCGTGCCCTCAGAACCTCATACTCGCCGACAGGTTCTTCGAGTTTCCAGCCACTTTGCTTCAAGTATGCTCTGAGGTCGGACAGCATCCCGTGTCTGACCGCCAATCTATTCTTCATCTGCTACTCCATTTCCTGCAAAGCCTTCTCGGCTTCTTCGTGGGTGAGATAACGGAAGGAATAGCCCCTAGTTCTTTTTCTCTTTCCTTTGCAAACGGCGGAAACTTTTGAACTGCCAACCATGACGTCTTTTGCAGCCTCTTTTACGCTGCAATAAATAACCCCGTCATCTCGCATTACAGGCTTTTCCCGATCAAACGGTTTCCGGTCTACTGGAATACCACGTTTGACACGCATCCATACAGCCGATTCGCTGATTCCTATACGTCTACTTGCTTCCGCTAATGTCATTGTTTCCCCATTGCATTCAACGAAGACGTTTGACCGTTTGTTTGCCTGCTGCTCAGCCATCGTTACCCATCTGCAATTATTGGGGGAATACCCTTTATCAACGTCAATTCTGTCAATGGTCAATCCATTCTTATATCCAGTAGAGGCCGCCCATTCAAAGAATTTTTCTGGATTCGATAGCCATTCATCACAGATATAAATGCATCTCCCGCCATAGTTTCTATACTCGCTGTTCTTTTGGTTGTAGCACCGTTGCTTCATCCCGTTGTATTTTTTTGCGAGTACCCTCCGCAGTTCTTTATCCATGCCGATTCTCCCTTTCCAGCACCACCACGCGCCCGTCCTTGTCGGCCTCGGCAAGCCAGCGGAGGCGGGCAACGCCCTCCTGCTCCGCATCACGCATTACGATGTACCGTCCTTCCGCGTCTGCTCGCGCGAATTCGGCACAGCGTTCCGGCGTCATCCCCGTGTCCTCGTAGGCTTTCAGCCGCGTCCAAACCTTCTTCTGGCTGCACGCGCCATCCTCGCAGAAGCTTCCACCCGGAACATTGCAGCACTGCGCGATGTCGCAGAAGTTTCCGTCAAACGTTAGTCGTTCCATATTTGTTCCTCCACATAGCACCAGCTCTGCGGCGGGCGTCGAATCTGCAAACTACCATTGCCGCAGGTCCCGTTATACTCACTGAACATAGCGCAGCTCTCACACCACCAGTCATTTTTACATGCCCGTCTGAAGTCGTCCAATTCGCGCGGGGTGTCGTAAATCTTGAGATTGGAGATGTGCCAGCCATACATCGGCGACTGCATTGCATATGCCGCCGCATCGTATGCGCTCATGCAGGCTTCTCTGTAAAATTCTTCATTGTGCCCATACGTGCGATCTTCGATGATCTGATCGCACAGAAATTCCCCGATGATTTTTCCGTTTCCGCATTTGTAGATATAGCACTTAAACGGCGTATTCATCTTCGGGCGCGTCTTGCGCACCTCAATCGTTTTCTCACCGCTTATGATCTTCTCGCACCACTCCGGGCGAATGCTGATCAAAACCGCTTCCCTCATGCCTTGTCTCCTTCCTCCGGCGCGTCCGCCGTAGTCAGCGAGTGCAAAACCTCATACTGGATACCGGCTTTGCCCGCCAGATGCAGCAGCACGTCCGAGTCCTTGCCACCGGAGTACGTAATCACAAGTGGCTGCTTGTACAGCGGTTTGTTCTAAGTCCATCGGTTCAGCTCCTCCATCAATGCCTTAAAAATCGGGTATGCCTGCTGCGGCACTACGGCGTTTCCGAGGCATTTAAGTCTGTCCACCCTGGCGGGAATCCCATGAGCCACTCGACCCACGTCGGGTTCAGCTGCCCAGCAACGTCCGTCCGCAAGCTCCTGTGATTGTCCCCACCGTGCGTCCCCTGCGCATCCGCTGCACATGGCGCCGTAAACAGCTTCACTGCATTCGCCAGCTGGCGCACGTGATGGTTGTTCCCCGGCACCTTCGGCTGCGTCAGGTGTTTCAGGCTGTTTGCGCCCTTGCAGTCCCGAGCCGTCGGCGTCGGCCATAGCCCTTTCGTCCGGGCTAACACGTGCTCCCGCAGATTGCTCACCCCCCCATGTACGCCCTGATTGCTCGTAAATGTCGTTTTCCCGGCTGCGAGCAGGTTGATCCTCTTTTCTGATGCTATCGTGCAGCCAGCCACCGTCTGTGTCGGCCACATCTGCGAGGCCGGTGAAGAATACCCTTGATCGTCTGTGCCAGGCTCCGACAGCCGCAGCCTCAAAATTAAACACGACGACGTGATAGCCAGCACGCTCCAGATCCTTGACCACCTGCCCGGCGGCAATCTTGATGATTCCATGTACGTTCTCACCGACAACGCAACGCGGGCGCAGCTCGGTGATAACTCGAAGCATCTCCGGCCAGAGGTATCGATCATCCCCTTTGCCCTTTTGCTTTCCAGCCACGGAGAAGGGCTGGCATGGGAATCCGCCGGAAATAACGTCAACTGTTCGTAGGCCTGTCCGCTCATAAAAACTCTCCTTTGTCAGCGTCCGGACATCACGCCAGCGCGGCACGTCCGGCCAGTGCTTTTCCAGCACCTTCGTCGGGTAGTCGGCAAACTCACACTGCCCGACGGTCGTAAATCCTGCCCACTCGGCAGCCAGATCAAGCCCGCCGATCCCGGTAAACAGGCTCAGATGCGTCAGCATCGTGCCTCATCCCTCCCCGTCGTCAGCGCGCACGATCTCCGTTGCCTCTTGCAAATATCTGTTTCCCATGTTATACTCTCCTTGTCATCGTTCGGCCTTATGGCCGCGCCCTCGTCCGGCTCCTTCCGGTCGAGGGCTTTTTTTATCCGAAAAAATCCGGCTTGCTGTGCAGCTTGTATGCCTTCGCGTTCTGGTGGTACTCCGGGTGCGAGAACTTGTACCCCCAGTGCTTCGCCGCCACGAACAAGGCTGCGAGCGTGTCCGCCGCGTGCACAGTCACGGTCTGCGCCCCGTACACCACAGAAAAGTAGTTCCTTCCCGTGTAACCGTCCTGCTCCACGATCCGTGTCCTGCGCTGCCCGCCGTCGCCGGAATAGTCCACGCTATTTTGCCGCATAAAGCCTCGGCCTCCTTTGCCCCTTGACTGCATCGTTCATTTGCTTGTTTGCCTTCCGGTTCATCTCCAGCGCCGCCTTCCCTTGATGGTTCGCATCGTAGATATGATCCCGGATGGACTCATAGAGCGTCCACGTGCAGCACATCGCGCTGCATCCTGCCGTCCTGCCCGGGCAGTCCTTCCCGCATGGCGGCGGCACCGGCCGCATCGCCGGGTCATACCGGCGGCTCACGCCTCTGCCTCCTCCATCACATGCTGTAGCCACGCCGCGAGCGTGCTCAGCCGCTTCCGGCTCTCAGCAAGCCCCTCGATGACCTCGCGGTCCGGATGCGCCATGCTGGCAAGAATCTCAATGTCCTCCGCGTCCTGCTCCGCCGCCCGCACGACCGCCTCGATCACCTCCTCCAGCTGCTCCGGCCGGAACTCCACCGTGATCTTCTCACTCATAAAGCACGCTCCCGGCCACAGCCACGACCGCCGCCACCGTGCCGAAGATCAGCGCCGGGAGCTGCGCCCCGAACGCCAGCAGCACCAGCGCCATCCCGGACAAAAACGCCCCGCCGACCCAGCAGCACGTCAGCCCCTGCCGGCGCACCCGCTCGCGCCGCTCGCGCAGCCGCTCGCGCCGCTCGCGCAGCCGCGCGATCTCCGCATAGCGCATCCCAAGCTCCCGCTCTCTTGCGCGCCGGTGGTTCATCTCCGTAATAAATTCAATGTCGCTCATAGCCCTCTCCTCCTAGTATGGATATGTGATCGTCTCCCGCACCTTTTCGATCGGGATGGACAGCCCGCGCATCAGGCGCAGCGCCTTGTCCATGTACGCGGTAGGGGAGTCGAAGATCTTGTAAAGCGTGTTCACGCAGCACCCGGCGTACCGGCTGGCCTTCTCCACGCTGACATTCTGTGCGGCCATCTCGCCGCGGATCATCGCCGTCAGGCGATAGTCCGTCGAGCGCTCGACCTTCATCTTCGGCATGTCCTTACTCCTCCTTCCGTCCCGCCTGCATCAGCTTCGCCGCCGTTGCCATACCCTGCATATATGTGATCATGACCTCGATCTGCTGCGGGTTCATGTGCTTCATCTCGTGCAGCACGCCGTCGATCTTCTTCTTCTGTTCTTCTGACATATTCCCACCCCCTTGACGCCTCCCTTCCGTATGCTAAAATACGGTCGAAGGGAGGTGATTTTATGACATATCTGGTTTCCTATGATCTGACTGAGCCGGGACGAAACTACGCTTCGCTTCGTGAAATGCTCAGTCTGCTTGGCGGCGATACGCTCAGCCATCCGCTCGAGTCTGTGTTTGTGTTCTCCTCAAATCTTCCCCTTGCGAAGATCTATGAGATGCTCTTGCAGCGCATGGACAGCACAGATAAGCTCTTTGTTACGGAGCTGATCGGCCAGACCCGAACGAATGCTGAGCTTGCCCAGCCGCATTTCGGCTGACCGCTTAGAACGTCTCGCCGTTCGCGGCGCGCAGGACCATAAGCAATGCGCTGATCTTGCGTACCGTCTCGTCCAGACGTTCTCCGCACATACCGTCCTGTGCCAGCAGCTCCACCTGCTTGCGCAGGGCGGTTTCCGTTGCGGCTTTCAGCGTCTTTTCCTCCATGTCCCTCACCCCCTTCCAATCGACATTTCTTTTCTCGGTTACGTCCTCTGTAACTTCTAATTCATTCCTCGGTTATACGTTAGCATACCTCAGAACCGTTGTCAAGCATTATTTCATTTCTGGGTTATGTTTCTTCTTGACATTTTATTTCCGGCGTGTTACCTTGTGGATAGAAGGTGGTGAAAAGTGTGAGCACAATCAACGATCGAATCGCTTATTTAATCAAAGATCTCGGCATTACAAAAACAAAATTTGCCGAAACCATCAATTTAAGTCAGCCGTTCGTCTCCGCTATTTGTTCTGGCTCAAAGGTGCCGAGCGACCGCACAATCTCGGACATCTGCCGCGAGTTCAACGTATCTCTTGCATGGCTGGAGACCGGGGAAGGGGAGATGTACGTCCAGCGCAGTGAGAACGAGCGCATGGCCCTGATGTTTGCCGACGTTCTGTCCGAGGCCGACGAATCCACCAGCTTGTCCGGGAAAAACAGGCGCAGCACGCCGAACGCCACCGCCGAA
>OHEI01000056.1_pt1 | contig 49418 bp, 40 predicted proteins | sample 1567241 | NCBI WGS metagenome assembly OHEI01 (sample SAMEA3879565, study PRJEB24766) | human gut metagenome | biome: human-associated habitat; feature: feces | place: USA | collected 1985/1987 | reverse complement strand
TATCCATTTTCCACAAGATGGGCCGCTCTTTCAATGTCTTCCGGGCGGGCGTCATCCACAACCCGGAGCTGGCGGTCCACCGCCCCGCACACAGCACCCAAAGCAGCTGCATAATTTATTCCAGTATAGTTCGTTCCGGGTATCCCCGCAGACATCGCGTTCTTGATGATATTCGCGCTGGCCCTGACCTTGATATGCTCCAGCTCTCCATCCAACTGCTCTCGGGCAATGGCGGCTGTCAGCGCAATCGCGGCAGGCTCTGTGCAGCCGGTGGCCAGCATCATCTCATGATTCAATATTTGACAAATCAGTTTCCGATTCATAGCGATACGCTCCTATTCTATGATCCCAACCAACATTTGATTCTACAAAAGCGGAACACTTCGTGTCCCGCTTTTGTAGATGATATGGCCTTTACAATCAGAACATTTTGGCAAATACGCTTGCAATGATAACGGACGTGATCGTCACAGTGGTAAAGCCGCCGACAATCATGGGCGGGAACATCTTGCTCATCAGATATTCCTTTTCCTCCGGGGTCGCCGCCAGAGCGTTGCAGGTGTTTTCAGTGATAATTGCATTGGGCGGGAACCCATACAGGGCAGTCAATGCGGTGGCAAAGGCCAGCAGGAACGGGATGATGATTTCGATAATGACCAAAGTGCTGGTCAGGTAGTAAGCTCTGCCAGTCAACCGCAGGCCAAAGTACAGCGTGGCCGGGATAACCAGCAGAAATATCAGGAGCGTGGCAATGTGAGATTTCTTCATTTTGCTGCCTCCTTGTTTTCTTTGTAGAGACGAATCACGTCTTCCGCCGTAACGGCCCCCTCAAACACATGGCGGCTCATGCGGTTGGCGGCGGTGGTATAGAAGCTGTTGCCGGAGAAGAAGGCGCGGGGAGATGCCTCCGTCACCACGCTGCCGTCAAAAAACAGGGCGCAGCGGTGGGCATAGCGGGCGCAGAACTCCACGTCGTGGCTGACCATCAGCAGCGACACCCCGCGGGCCAGCAGCGTCCGCAGAATCAGGGCGAAGGCCTGCTTGAACTCCGCATCCAGGCCCTTGGTGGGCTCGTCCAGCAGCAGGATCTCCGGCTCCAGCAGCAGCACCTTGGCCAGGGCCGCCCGCTGCTGCTCGCCGCCGGACAGGTCGTAGGGGTGCCGGTCCAGCAGGTCCTCCAGGCGGCACAGAGCCACCATCCGGGCCACCCGCTCCTCCTGCTGGGGGCGGGGCGTTTTTGTGCCGGAAAATATCTCGAACAGGTCCTCCCGGACCGTTTTTTTCACAAATAAGGTCTGGGGATTCTGGGGCAGCATGCCCAGGGTCCCCTTTACGGAAATGTCGCCCCGCTGGGGCTTTTTCATGCCGGACAGCAGCTTCAGCGTGGTGCTCTTGCCCGCGCCGTTGCCGCCCAGCAGGGCCAGAAACTCCCCACGGCCCAGGGTCAGGTCCAGCCCCTTGATGACGTCGGGGCTGTCCGGCTCATACCGGAACCACGCGCCCTGCACCGTCAGCACCGGCTGGCGCCGGGGGTACGTCTGCTCCCGGGGCAGCGAAACCAGCGGATGCTCCGCCGCATAGCTCCGCAGAAAATCCCGGCCCTCCCGCACGGTGACGGGACAGGGGGCCTCCGTTTCCACCGAGGCCCAGACGCGCATGGCGGCGGGCATGGCCAGAAACATCCGGTGGCCCAGGGTCTTTAGCCGGCGGCCCACGTCGTAGGGCGTGCCGGTGCACAGCAGCTGCCCCCGGTCCATTACCGCCACGGCGGTGGCCAGGGGAAAGGCCTCCTCCAGCCGGTGCTCCGTCAGCACCACGGCGGTGCCCAGCTCCCGGTTGATCTTTCCCAGCACCGCCAGGAAATCCGAGGCGGCGATGGGGTCCAGCTGGCTGGTGGGCTCGTCCAGAATCAGCACGTCCGGCTGCATGGCCATGACGGAGGCCAGGTTCAGCAGCTGCTTCTGGCCTCCGGACAGCTGGGAAACGTCCCGGTAAAACCAGTCCTCGATGCCGAAGAATGCCGCCATCTCCGCCACCCGGCGGCGGATGGTGGGGGTGTCCACCCCCAGGCTCTCCAGCCCGAAGGCCAGCTCGTGCCAGACCTTGTCGGTGACGATCTGGTTTTCCGGCGACTGCTGGACAAAGCCGATGCGGGCCGCCAGCGTCCGCTGGTCCACCTGGTCCAGCGGCATATCCCGGAACAGGATGCGGCCCTGCCGGGTCCCATGAGGGGCCAGGGCGGGCTTCAGCTGCCGCAGCAGCGTGGACTTGCCGCAGCCCGAGGGACCGCACAGCACCAGGAACGCGCCCTCCGGCACCGTCAGCGACAGGCTGTCAATGGCCCGGGCGGTCTGCCCCGGATAGGAAAAGGTCAGATTTTCGACGGTGAACAGCGCCATACCCGCGCCTCCTTTCGGTCTATGATCACCGGCGTCAGGCACAGGGCCAGATACGCCAGGTAAAAGCTGATGGAAAACGGCTGGGCCATGGCTCCCTGGAGCATGGGGAAATACCACCATTTCAGGCCCCCGGCAAGGCTTCCGCACAGCAGATACATGCCGCAGAAGCCCAGCCAGCCCAGGGCGTATTTGTCCCGGTCCTCCATGCGGTAAATGGAAAAGGCCGTCCGGCCCCGGAGGCCGTAGCCCCGGCTTTTCATACTGTCGGCGGTTTCGATGGCGTTCTCCAGAGCCCAGGTCACCATGATGGAAAAGATGGTGACGGCCCTTCTGGCCCGCTGCCATGCGCTGCCGGTGGAGGCGTCCCGCCCGATGCAGAACTGCGCCTGGCGCACGGTTTCCAGCTGGCGGCGGAACAGGGGCACAAACCGCAGGGTCATGCTCAGCACCAGGGACAGGGCCGGGATCACCCGGCCAAACAGATACACAAATTTGTCCGACGTGATGACCCGGTTGAAGCACACGAACCACAGCACCACGGCGCACAGCATGGTCCCCGCCGCCAGACCATACAGAATACTCTCCAGCGTCAGGGGGTTGCCGGAGGGCAGATAGATGAGAATGGTGACACCCGCGTGGTTGAAGGCGGGATTCACCAGGGCCGCCAGCAGCAGCACCGGCAGGGCCACCCGCAGGTGCCTTGCCAGGGCCCGGCGGCCCTCCAGCTGCCCGGCATACAGCAGCGCCCCCAGCAGGGACACCGCCAGGCAAACCGGGTGCATCAGCACCATGGAATAGGCCAGCACCAGGGCGAAAAACAGGAAGTTCACCAGGGGGTGATAGCGGGAAAAGGCGTCGCCCACGGCTCCGGCCTCCTTTCACAGAATCGTTTTGGGGACAGGCTCAGCCGGCTATGTAGCCGCCTCCTACATCATACCCCAGGTCGCAGGTATACACCCAGCAGATCACGTCGCCGGGCTGCACCTGGTACCGGGAGCAGCCGTAGTTGGGGAACCAGTCGTTGACCTTGTACATCCAGCCGGAGCCGTCGCCGACGTCGAACTCGTACAGGTTGTAGATCCCCTCGATATAGGCGGAGTTGTACATCGGCGTCCAGCTGAACTCCATGGGGATCTTCTTTTCCTTGCACACCCGCTGCAAAACGTCAAACACGCTCTCGCCCTGGGAAAACGTCACCGTAACGGCGGGCAGGATCACCCCGTCGGCGGGCACCAGCCCCCGCTTGGACTCGTCGCACTTGTCCATATTGTTGAGGATGGTGGCGCAGGAGATGGAGATGGTGCAGGTGTCCTGGTGGGACGTATCCGGCTGAGACGTTTCCGGCTCCACGGGCTTGGGCTTGCCGTCCGGCACCGGGTCCGTCTGGTAGCGGTCCTTGCCGCCGGTGGAGGAGTCGTCCGTCCCGGGCTCCTGGGGGGCGTCGGGCGTCTCCGGCGTATTCGTATTCCCGGGTTCCTCCGGCGTATCGGGGGTATTCTGATCGCCGGTCTGCTCCACGCCGGGAGGAATGGGTGCTTCCGGACCAGTGCCGACCATCAGGTCGCAGCCGGAAAGGGACAGGGCCAGCAGCAGCGTCAGCAGCAGGGTCAACAGGACTTTGGGGAATCGATTCATCATCGAAAAACACCTCCTATCAGAGCACCGCGCGCAGGGACGTTGTGACAACGTCCCTGCGCCGGTGTATTTCCTTGGGGTTACGCGGGTCTGATGCGGGGCTTATGCCCGCTTTTTCTTTCTCTGCATCAGCAGCACAGCGGCGCCGGACAGGGCGGCCGCACCCATCCACAGCACCAGCAGGCTCTCGTCTCCGGTGCGGGGGGTATCGGGCTTTTCGGGCTTGGCGGGCGTCACGGGCTGGTCGGGGGTCACGGTGACGGTGACATCGCTCATGTCGTACAGGCTGGTCTTCTGGGCCAGCAGGCGATAGTAGGCCGCCAGGGCATAGTAGCCCTGCTCGGTGGCCATGCCGTCCACGGTCTTGTCGGCCATCAGGTGGCGGAAGCCGCCGCCGGTGACATAGAAGCCGCACAGCGCGTCCACGACGCTGACGCCGCTCTTTACGAACCGGCTGTCGGCGGTGGGATCAATGCCCAGGGCCGTCAGGGCCACGATGACCTGGGCCGTGGACTCGGCGGAGGCATCGGTGCCGGGGATCTCGCTGAAGGTAGCGTCGTCGTTCTGCACGCCGGCCAGGAAGGTCAGGGCCGCGTCCACAGCCGCCTTCACCTGAGCATTTTCATAGTAGGGGGCCAGGGCCTGCACGGCCATGGCGGTCATGTCCACATCGGGGACCTGAGAGGAGGCGATGACAGGCCAGCTGCCATCCTCACGCTGGGTATCCAGGATGGCCCGGACCAGCTTCTCCCGGGTCACGTCGCCGGAGGTGGGATAGCCGTGGCTGTCCAGCGCCAGCAGAGCCCACACGGGACCGTTGACGCTCTGCTTGGTGATGAAGCTCATGGAATCCAGGCCGTCCAGCAGGTTCCGCCCGGCCACATGGGTCACGTCCTTGCCGATGGCGGTCAGGGCCAGGATCAGGCGGGAGTTCTCGGTGGAGCGGGAGCGGTTCAGACGGCCGTTCTCGTCCATGGCCTTTTGCACATACTCCACCACGGAGGCGTAATACGCGTCCGCACCGGGGACGTCCCGGCCGGAACGGGCCAGGCCCAGAACCGTCCACTCGCCGCCGATGGAGCCGGTGACGGGGGTACCCTTGGCGGCGATATAGTCGCCGGTGGTCTTATAGATGTTCTCGGCGTTCAGCTCCGCCAGGCGGGCCTCGGCGGCCAGCAGCACATCGTAGTTGCCCACGCGCTCCTGGAGCTTCTGGGCCAGGGCGTCGTAAGCGGCCCGGGCGGCCTCCACGGCGGCGCGGGAGGCGGGGGTCACAGGCTGGCCGATGGCGTTGATCAGCTCCTCCACGTTGGCCACGGCCTCGTCCTGAAGCTCCGCCAGCCGGGCCTCAGCGGCCACCAGCACGTCATAATTGCTGACCTGGGCCTTGCGCTGGTCGCTCAGGGCGTCATAGGCGGCGCGGGCGGCCTGGATGGCCTCCTCGGAGTCCAGAGTCACGGTGCCGATGGCGGCGATCTTCTGCTCCACGTCGTGGACGTACCAGCCGGTCAGAGGCAGCACCAGCTCAGGCAGACGGGTCAGGACTGCGGCGGTGGCGGAACCGTACTGGCGGTCCATGCCGGAGCGGTAGGACACGCCGCGGTGGGTGGGAATGCCGCCGAAGCCGCCCACCCGGATGGTACCGGTCAGGTCATAGCTATAGCCTTCGGCGGTCTCGGGGATGGTGACGCTCAGCAGCTGGCGAACGGGGTTGCCGCTGAAATCATACTGGCCGAAGGGGGTGCCGGGGTTGGTCTGATACTTGTTGCCCTGGGCATCCAGGTACAGCAGGGAGAAATTGAAGTTGTAAACGCCGGAGATCTTCTCCTGGGGGCTTACCAGGTCGTGGAACTGGACCTTTACGGCCTGGCCGGGGACCAGCTCAGCATCCTGGGGCAGGACCTTGCCGTCGGCGTCGATGAGGTCATAGCTGACGCCCCGGGCGGTGACGACCTGGTAGGCGGCCATGCCGTCCTTCTCGATGCGGAGAATGTGGCGGCCGGTGGTCAGGCCCGTAACGGTGACCTGGCCGTTTTCATCCACGGAAACGCCCTGGCTGGTGAAGCCGTTGAAGGTCATCTTATCGGTGACGGTGGAGCGGGCCACGGTAACGGTGCAGCCCTCCTGGGGCGTGAAGCTGTAGCTGGCGCCCTGGGTACCCACATAGAACAGGATGTCGTGCTCGGCGTCCAGATACTTCTGCTCGTCCTTGGTGATGTTCACGGTGGGACGGTCGATGAAGGTGTTGGTCTGGATAGAGGAGCCGTCGGCACCCACGGACACCACGAACACGCCGGTGAACTCCGGCCAGATGGCGCTGAAGTCCTTGCCGCCCATACCCTGAACGAAGGTCATGGCGTCATAGGTCACCTGGACGATGGCGGTGCCCGGGTGGTTGGCGGTCATGGTGGCCAGGCAGGAATTGTTGGCGTCGGGGGTGATGGTCACCACGTCGCTGTCGCCGCCGTCCAGGCTCAGCACCTGATAGTGCGCGTCGGGCAGGGCGATCTGGCTGTTCATGAAGCTCTCGATGGCCTGCCAGTTACGCAGCACGTTCAGCTCGTAGGTCTGGCCGGCATCCATGTTCAGGTAGCCCTGGCGGTTGATGTTCAGGTAGATGTTGCCCAGGTCATACACGTTCTTATCGAAGCGGTTGACGGAGGCGGCGGTGACATCGTCGTCCATGTGCAGGTCATCCCGGGTCACAGCCAGCTCCTGGCCGCCGGTGAATTTGCCGAAGGTCCAGTAGGTGACGCCGTCGGGATTCTGGGCCCGCAGGAACTGCTGACTGCCGGTCTCCGGCAGGCGGAAGGAGGCGGTCATGGTGTCGCCCTTGGTCTCCTGGGAAATGGGCTCCAGGAAGGTATAGCTATAGTAGCTGCCGAAGGTGCCCATCCGCAGGGTGGAGCCGGCGGGGGCGGTGACGGTCAGGTCCAGGGCCTTGGGAATGGTCAGAGAGAAGCTCTTGGCGCCGCAGCCCACGGTCTGCTTGCTGGACATGGCGGTGGTAATGGGCAGATAGCCCGCCGCCTTGTCGCCGATGGGGGTCAGGGTGATCTTCAGGCTGCCGCCCTCCACAAACAGGCAGGCGGTGTGGGTATTGCCATAGGTGGTGGAGACGCCGGTCTTGGCCTGGAGGTCCGTGCCATCGGGGCCGGTAACGGTGACGTCGATGGTGTAATCCTTGCCCTCCACCCAGCTGCTGCTGTCGTTGGTGGCATAGATGGCGTAGGCCCGGACCAGGGTAAACACGTTCTCCTGATTGGCCTTCACGGTCAGCACCAGGGTGCCGTTGCACTGGCCCTCGGTGTTGTAGCCCTCCACCAGATAGTCGCCCACAGGCAGCTTGGTGTTGTACATCAGACCATAGCCGTCGGGCTCAATATCCACATTGGCCAGCAGGTTCTTTTCGCCCTTCACACCATCGGCATAGGTATACACCTTGATGTCGGCCAGCTGTGCATTGTGCAGGCCCTTGAAGGAGACGTCCAGGTCGCCCTGGGGCGCGTCACCCTCCTGGGACACGGTGACGGTGTAGGTGGTGGGGGTGATGGCGGGGGACCACTCGGTGGCCGCCGCCTTGTCGCCGCAGCGGATGGTCAGGACGGTGCCGTTATGGACGGGCACGGTCTCCACCCGGCGATAGTCGGTGCCGTCGGCAGAGAGATACACCTGGTTGTTCTTGTTGGAGGCGGTGGCCGTCATCCGGATGCCGGTGACGCCCTGGGGCAGGGTCAGGGTGTAGGCGGTCTTGTCGGAGGCGAAGTCGGGAGTCAGGACGCCCTCGCTGAAGGACAGGGCCGCCAGGCTGGTGTCGCTCTGGGTGTTCCAGTCGCCGCCGATGTCCGCGCCGTAGCCGTTAACGGTGTACATCACGCGGATGATATCCCCGGCGAACAGCTTGTCCCCGGCCTTGATGTCCTTGAACCCAACGTTGGTGAACCAATCGTTCAGGGTTCCCATCCAGCCGGAGGCTTCGCCGCCGTCACCGGCGGACAGGCCGTTGATCTCGCTGATGTAGCCGGACTCCGCGCCGGTCTGGGAATAGGTACCCAGGGCGCTGACGATGCAGTCCATCATGGAGGACCCGGGAGCCAGGTCCACCCATTTGTCCACCAGCGTGCCATCCCAGGCAGCGCCGTCGGCCTTTGCGTAGGTCGTGTTTTCCACGATGACCCGAACCTGGCCGTCGTGGTCCTCTGCTGCCCACACGGTGGTCGGTACCAGGCTCAGTACCATCACCAATGCCAGTAGCAGAGAAACGATGCGTTTCTTCATATGCATTTTCCTCCTGTGAAATATTTATGCCCAGCCGTTTCCGGCAAGTCAACGAAGTGCGCACCGGGGCATTCCGATGAACGGGCGCACTTCCGCCGCAAAAAAAGCCGCCGGTCTCCCCCAGGGGATCACCGGCGGCGCATGCTTTCACCCGCGCACAACGAAGAGAACGCCCGCCGCGCTTTTGTCCTCCGCCGTGCAATTCTCCTGCCTCGCGCCGTGGAGCCGATGGCTCCTCGTCTGCATCCTACCTTCTCAGGAGGTTTCTCCCAATGGCGGACTTTCGTCCCGGCGGCCAAGGCCGCTTCGGTGCATTCTTGCGCCCACAGTGCCGTTCGCGTGGGGTTCCTTCGCCCCGTTTCTTTTAGGCAGGCACCTGGCCGTTTTCCGGCCTTTGCGGTACCCGCCGCACAGCATCCTCGGACATGATTCGATTATCCGGCTCTGCGTTCTCGCAAAGTCATTCTTATCATACAGCATCCGGCAGGAAAAGTCAACGGTCCGCCCCATGCAAAACGGCAGTGTATTGCAGGACTGCAAAAAACCGCCGCAGCGGCGCGGAGTCCCCTTGTTTTGCCGGAAAAAAAGATGTATAATCAAGGCCAGCGGGACAGGGCGAGAAAACCGCGGGATGCTCCCCGGGAAAACCTGTCCGCATCCGTCAAAGAAGCAAAGGAAGAGCACTGTCATGGAAATTTTGCACGAGATCAACCCGGCGCTGGAGGCTCTGGCGTACTTAGGCTCCCGGGCCAACGGCCATACCCTGGACCGGCTGGAGGAGCGCTTACAGGCCCGGGGCGTCCGGAAGGCGGAGCCCTTCCATCGGGCCAGCGCCGCCCTGCGGGAGCTGCTGCAGGACCTGGACGCGGAGGTTTCCGTCCCGGCAGAGACCCTGCAGCGTCTGTTCGGCGACATCAAGGGCTTTTCCTACAGCACCATCGGGTCCTATAGTCCGGCTTTTCTGTTCTTCTATCCCATGCTGTCCCGCCGGCAGGACTTTGAGACCCTGATGCAGCGGATGGAGTGCCTGACGCCGGACGAGACGGCGCGAAACATGATGATCTCGCTGAGCCTGGAGGAGCAGTCCGGCCCTGCCGACGGGGCCGCCGCAAAGCTGGTTTCCCGGGTGCTGGCGCTGACGATCCCCACGGAGAGCCGCCTGGCTCTGCTGGAGATCCACCAGAATTACCGGACTCTGCTGCCGGAGATCGCAGCCTGTCTGCGCCCGGCCATAGCGGCGCTGGAGACGGAGTCCGGCCGCATTCAGGAGATCATAGAGGCCTTCTGCCGGGAGGTGGAGGGCCTGGGGACGGAGAGCTATCTCCGGGAGACCTCCAGCCTGGCCATCACGCCGGAGGTGCAGTATCACCTGATCCCCTTTCTGATGGGACCGGATACCAACCTCTCCATGGAGCAGGAGGACGGCAGCGTGCTGATCTGCTGCGGAGTCCTGCGGCTGTCGCTGCGGCGCACCCTGGCGGAAAACAGCAGCGCCTCCCAGGTATATGACGCCATCCGGATCATCGGGGACAAGACACGGTTTGACATTCTCTGTTATCTGAGGGATCATCCGGCGGTCTACGGTCAGCAGCTGTGCAGCCATTTCGGCCTGGCCCGCAACACCATTCACCACCATATGAGCAAGCTGGTGAATGCGGGGCTTGTTACCTGCCTGGTGGAGGGAAACCGTATTTATTACACCACGGACCGGGAGCACCTCTCCTATTTGCTGAACCAGCAGCGGCAGCTGCTGATCGGCGGAGAGGATACGGAGCAGCAGGAAAAATAAAACCGGTAGGAATGCCGCCGACGCAGGGTTTGCCGCGCCGGCGGCATTTTTTTTGCAGGGTAAACACATGGCCGCACCTGTAGGCGCGGCCATGTGTTTACCAGCGCCGCTTTTTCTTTTCGCCCTCCCGGCGCTGGAAGGGCTTGTCGATGAGGATGATGTCCTCTCCGAACCGCTGGACGCAGTCCCAGGGGATGTAATAATCCTCGCCCCGGCCGAACAGACCGAAGAACCGGCAGGGGCCAAAGACGATCAGGGCCTTGACGGTCCCCTCCGGGATGCAGAGCTCCAGGTCTCCCACGCAGCCCAGACGGCTGCCGTCGCAGATGTTGATGACCTCCTTGCGGCGCAGCTGTGAAAATCGGCACATCATGGTCTCCACCTCAGCTCCAGCCTATGCGCCTTCCGGCGCGTCCTATGCCATCAGATCACCGCGTCCACGGGAATGCCGCCGCCCGCGGCCGCCGTGAACCGGCGGGTGACAAAACTGTTAGATCATCTTTAAGGAATCTTAAAGGTTCCCCCCTTGTTTCTTTAACTGTTTTTCTTTATACTGAATTTTGTGAACAGGGACAGCTGATCGGAAGCTGTATCGACAAAAAAAGAGCCGCTCTTGACAGGAAGCAGCAGATCATATATACTAAGTGTATCAATCATCTTGATACAGTTGCGCCTGTGCGCACAGAGAAAGGAAAGCGCCTATGGAGACGTTAAAGACCATCAATTTTATCATAGCGGTTATTTTCTTCGTCTGCTATACCTATCAGTTTTTGTATATCCCGGTGCCCTGGCTGCGGAAGGAGAAGCCCCACGGCCCGGCCAAGGCCAACCGGTACGCCGTTCTGATCTGCGCCCGGAACGAGCAGCGGGTCATCGGCGACCTGATCGCCAGCCTTCGGGGGCAGACATATGACCAGAGCCTGCTGTCCATTTTCGTGCTGGCGGACAACTGCACCGACGACACGGCCATGGTGGCCCGGGTGGCCGGGGCCCATGTGTATGAGCGGTTCAACCAGGTGCGGGTGGGTAAGGGCTACGCCCTGCAGGAGCTGCTGGAGCATCTGGAGCAGGATTATCCCCGGGGCTTTGACGGATACTTCGTGTTTGACGCGGACAATATTCTGGCTCCCAACTATGTGGAGGCCATGAACCGGACGTTTTCCGACGGACACGAGATCGTCACCAGCTTCCGCAACAGCAAGAATTACGGCGACAACTGGATCAGCGCCGGTTATGCCCTGTGGTTCCTGCGGGAGAGCCGGTATCTCAATCACGCCCGGTTCCTGCTGGGCACCAGCTGCGCCGTGTCCGGCACCGGGTTCCTGTTCAGCCGACAGGTGCTGGAGGAGACGGGGCCCTGGCCCTTCCACCTGCTGACGGAGGACATCCAGTTCTCCGTGGACCAGGTGACCCGGGGACGGAAGATCGCCTTCTGCCCCGACGCGGTGCTGTATGACGAGCAGCCCACCACCTTCCGCCAGTCCTGGAACCAGAGGCTGCGGTGGTCCAAGGGGTATTTGCAGGTATTCCGGGGCTACGGCGCCAAGCTGCTGCGGGGCGCGGCCGGGGGGAGCTTCTCCTGCTACGACATGGCGGCGGCCATTATGCCGGCCTTTGTCCTGTCGGCGGCCATCGTGTGCAATGTGACGGCGGCGGTGCTGGGAGCCATTCGGGGGGCGGATCTGACCATTGCCCTGTGGTCTGTGGGGCAGATGCTGCTGAACATGTATCTGACGCTGTTTATCCTGGGGGCCATCACCACCGTTACCGAGTGGCGGCGGATCCATACCAAGGCGGTGAAAAAGGTGATCTACGCCTTCACCTTCCCGCTGTTTATGTTTACATACATTCCCATCTCCTTCGCGGCGTTCTTCTGCAAGGGGGAGTGGAAGCCCATTGAGCACCGGGTCAGCGCGGCAAGCCTGCGGGGCCGGGGCCGGGAGGAGCTGCTGCCCTTCTGACGGAGCGGCCTGAGAGAATGGAGAGGCGAACACCATGTACAACATTCTGGTCTGTGACGACGAAAAGGATATCGTATCGGCGCTGCATATTTATCTCAGTGCCGAGGGCTATCGGGTGCTGACGGCCTTTGACGGGCTGGAGGCCCTGCGGCTGCTGGACCGGGAGGAGGTACACCTGGTGCTGCTGGATGTGATGATGCCGGGAATGGACGGCATCACCGCCATGACCCTGCTGCGGCAGAGCCGGAATCTGCCGGTGATCCTGCTGACGGCCAAATCCGAGGACACGGACAAGGTGCTGGGGCTGAATATGGGAGCCGACGACTATGTTACCAAGCCCTTTAACCCCGTGGAGCTGCTGGCCCGGGTCCGGTCCCAGCTGCGGCGGTATATGACTCTGGGCGGCGGCCATGTGGCCCCCACCGCCGTGACCATCGGCGGAGTCAGCCTGGACGACAATGCCAAGACCGTCACCGTGGACGGGGACACCGTGAACCTGACGCCCCTGGAATACGACATTCTGCGGCTGCTGATGCAGCATCCGGGGAAGGTGTTCTCGCCCCACGAGATCTATCGCCGGGTGTGGCATGAGGACCCGGCGGCGGACAATCCCGTGGCCGTCCACGTGCGGCACATCCGGGAGAAGATCGAGATCAACCCCGCAGAGCCCCGGTATCTGAAGGTGGTGTGGGGCAAGGGGTACAAAATGGAGGGGGCGGCGCAATGAAAAAGCTGCTGGAAAAGCCGTGGGCCAAGGCCCTGGCCTTTCTGCTGACCCTGCTGCCGGGCACGGCGGCGGTGTATGGCGGCGTCGAGCTGGTATACATATATGTCTATAACATGCATACGGACAGGCGCCTGGATATGCTGTGGGCCGTGACGGCGGTGTGCGCCGTGGCGGCTGCGGCATCCCTGGTGTTCTCCCTGTCGGCGGCGGGACACTGGCCGGGCCATGAGGGCATCCATCTGACCTGGGTGGAGAAGATCCCGGTGGACCTGTTTGTGCTGGGACTGACCTGCGTGTGGTACATCTATCTGGACGCCGTGTACTATCCATCCGCCACGCTGGGCCTGGCGGTATTTGTGGCGCTGGCGTATCTGTTCGTGCTGGAGTTTACGGCCCGGTGCAAGGCCGGGACCGTGCTCAGCGACCTGCTGGCGCTGCGGCTGCTGCGGCTTTTCAGCCGGGGGGCCGTGTGGACCTGGCGGCACCTGCGGCGGCTGTTTCTGGGCCTGCCTCTGGCGTGGAAAACGGCGGCGGTGCTGCTGGCTGTTATGGCGGCGGACCTGCTGATCTTCGCCTATGGCATGGACGGGGGGCAGGCGGCGCTGTATGTGACGCTGCACCTGGTGCTGCTGGGGGCGGCTATCTGGCAGGTGCTGGCCCTGCGGCAATTGCAGCGGGGAGGCGAGAAGCTGGCGGAGGGGGACTTTTCCCACCCCGTGACCCTGAGCCGGGGGGCGCTGCCGGAGCTGAAGCGCCATGCGGAGAACCTGAACTCCGTGCAGGCGGGCATTCAGCGGGCTGTGGAGGAGAAAATGAAGTCCGAGCGGCTGAAAACCCAGTTGATCACCAACGTGTCCCACGATATCAAGACGCCGCTGACGTCCATCGTCAGCTATGTGGACCTGCTGAAAAAGGAGGAGATGCCCTCCGACGCGGCGCGGGAGTATCTGGCGGTGCTGGACCGGCAGTCCCAGCGGCTGCGGAAGCTGACGGAGGACCTGGTGGAGGCGTCCAAGGCATCCACGGGGAATATACCGGTATCGCCGGCCCCTACGGACCTGAACGTGCTGCTGAGCCAGGTGTGCGGCGAGTATCAGCAGCGGCTGGAGGACCAGGTGCTGGAGCCGGTGCTGGCTCTGTGCCAGCCGGGGCCGGTGGCCATGGCCGACGGGCGGCTGCTGTGGCGGGTGCTGGACAACCTGATGAGCAACATCTGCAAGTACGCCATGCCCGGGACAAGGGTGTATCTGTCCACGGAGGCGGGAGAGGACGGCGTGCGGATGGTGGTGAAGAATATCTCGCGGTATCCGCTGAATATCTCCGCCGACGAGCTGACGGAGCGGTTCGTCCGGGGGGACAGCTCCCGATCCACCGAGGGCAGCGGGCTGGGGCTGTCCATCGCCACCAGCCTGACCGCCATCCAGGGCGGCGACTTCCGACTGACCATCGACGGCGACCTGTTCAAGGTGACGCTGACGCTGCCCCGGGCGGAGCAGGAGGAAAAACGGGAATAACGGCGCATGAAAATACCCTCCGGCGGAGTGAAAACCGCCGGAGGGTGATTTTTATGTGTTGGCACAGCGGGACAGAAACTGCCGGGTGCGCTCCATCCGGGGATGGTCCATGACCTGACGGGGGTCCCCCTGCTCCACGATGACGCCGCCGTCCATGAAGATCAGCCGGTCCGCCACGTCCCGGGCGAAGGCCATCTCGTGGGTCACCACCTCGCCGGTAAGCTCCGGGTCCAGGGCGGAGGTGGGCTCGTCGAAGCACAGCACGTCCGGCTCCATGCACAGGGCCCGGGCGATGGCCACACGCTGCTTCTGGCCGCCGGAGAGCTGATGAGGGTAGTGCCCGGCCCGGTCTGACAGGCCCATCTGGTCCAGCAGGTCCAGCCCCCGGTCCCGGATGTCCTGCTCCGTCTCGCCGTCCCGCCGGGCCAGCCGCCGGGCCAGGGTCACATTTTCCAGGGCTGTGTACTGGGGGAACAGGTTGAAGTCCTGAAAGACCAGGCCGAAGTGCAGCCGCTTCCGGCGCAGGTCCCGCTCCCGGTCCGGAGGCCGGGACGCATCCAGCAGGGGCTCTCCCCGCAGGGAAATGACACCGCCGTCGGGGCGCTCTAAAAAGTTCAGGCACCGCAGCAGGGTGGTTTTGCCGCTGCCGGAGGAGCCGATGACGGACAGCGTTTCACCCTCCGGCAGCTGGAAGCTCACATCCCGCAGCACCCGGGTGCCGCCGAAGGCTTTCTCCAGGTTCTCGACGCTTAAATATGCCATGGCGGCCTCCTTTACCGGAAATAGCTGAGACGGCGCTCCAGATACCGGAACAGCAGCGTCAGCAGCCCCACGAACAGCAGATAATATATCCCTGTATAGAACAGGGGCCAGGTGATCCCGGCGGACTTCACATAGTCCTCGCCGGCCTTGGTCAGTTCCACAATGGCGATGATCCGGGCCAGGGAGGTGTCCTTTACCAGGGTGATGATCTCATTGGACATGGGGGGCAGGATCCGCTTGACCACCTGCAGAAGCGTGACCCGGAAGAAGATCTGCCGCCGGGTCATGCCCAGCACCTGTCCTGCCTCCCGCTGGCCCGCCGGGATGGCCTGGATGCCGCCCCGGTAGATAACGGAGAAGTAGCAGGCGTAGTTCAGCACAAAGGCCACGATGCACGCCAGCATCCGGTGGCTGCCCCAGATGTTCCGGCCCAGCCACAGGCCCGGACCGTAAAAGATGATGATCAGCTGCAGCACCAGAGGCGTTCCCCGGATCACCCACACCAGGGCGTCGAACACCGCCCGCACCGGGCGGCACCGGCTCATGGACCCAAGGGCCACCAGCAGCCCCAGGGGCAGGGAGAACGCCAGCGTCAGCCCGAACAGCACCGCCGCCTGACGCAGCCCCTGAAGCAGGGAAAGGGTAACGGTCCAGAACATGGCGTTATGCGGCGGGAACCACCACCACCTGAGCATTGCGGCAGTAGGCGGGGGTGCAGGTCATGGCGTTCTGCACGCCGCCGGTGAGGGTCATGCCGTTCCACACCACGTCGATGGCCTGGCTGTTCAGCTCGTTGACCTTCTGGCCCCAGTCGATGACCACAAATTCCACCTCCACGCCCAGGCGCTGGGCCACCAGCCGGGCAAGCTCCGCATCGAAGCCGGTCCACTGGCCGCTGTCGTCCTTGTAGTCCATAGGCGCAAACTCCGTGATGCCCACCACCAGGGTGCCCTTGTTCTGAATGTAGGCCACGTCACCGGCGGCATCCTGGGTATAGCTGGTCTGGGGCAGCTCTGCCAGCAGGTCCTCCCGAACGCCGAACTGCCGGGCCAGCTTCTGGGTGGTGCCGTCCCGATAGGCATCCCCCAGGACCTCGGTGATGAAGTCCGCCAGGTCGGAGCCCTGGCGGCAGCCGATGCCGTATTCCTCCTCCGTGAGGCTGTCGGTATAGGTGAGGTTGGGATAGCTGGTGTCGGGACCGATCATGGCGCCGGCCATCAGCAGGTCAATAACGGCGGCGTCGGAGGTCCCGGCGGCTACCTCCATCAGGGCGGCTGCCTGATCCTGAACACTGTTGACGGTCCAGCCCTTTTCCTTGGCCACCTCCTCGCCGGCGGAACCGGCCTCCACGGCATAAATCGTGTTCTTGGCGCCGCTCTGGCCGCAGGCGGACAGAGCGGCGGTGACGGCCAGCAGCAGGAGCAGACAGACTCCGCGTTGAATGATGTTCTTCATGATTTCCTCCATTCCCCGGCCCCTATCGCCAGGCGATTTAGTATGCTAATACACTACCACACTACCGAGATAAAGTAAAGACGGAATAACCACCAAATTTACCCCTATGGGGCCGGGGTGTTTTGCACGGAAAACACAAAACGACAAAATGTCCGCACAAAGCGGACGTTTGACTGCGATTGACGGCGGCGGCCCCGGGGCATGCTAACCGGGAGAGGAGGCGCACATGGACATTTTTGACGGATTGTCCGCTCTGGGCGGACTGTGCCTGTTTTTATTCGGCATGAGCATCATGGCCGAGGCTCTCCAGCGCCGGGCAGGCGGACGGCTGGGGGGACAGCTGCGCCGCATGACCCGCAGCCGCTGGGCGGGCTTTTTCACGGGTCTTGCGGTGACGGCGGCGGTGCAGAGCTCGTCGGCGGCTATGGTGATGGTGGTGGGATTCGTGAACTCCGGACTGCTGCCCCTGGGTCAGGCGGTGGGGGTCATCATAGGCACCAATGTAGGCACCACGGTGACGCCCTGGCTGCTGAGCCTGGGCGGACTGGAGGGGGGCGGTTTTCCGGGACGGCTGCTGCGGCCTGCGGGCTTCGTGCCCCTGCTGAGCCTGTGGGGCATCATCGCTTATCTGTCCAGGAATGGCCGCCGCCGGGATACCGGCCAGGCCCTGCTGGGCTTTGCCACATTGATGCAGGGAATGGAGCTGATGTCCGGCTCTGTGGCAGGACTTGCCCAGGCAGAGGGCTTCCGCCGGCTGTTTACGGCCTTTACGGACCCGCTGCTGGGGTTGCTGGCCGGGGCGGTGCTGACGGCGGTGATCCAGTCCAGCTCCGCCTCCGTGGGGATATTGCAGGCCCTGGCCGCCAGCGGTCAGGTTACGGTGGGCGCCGCTGTGCCCATCATTATGGGGCAGAACATCGGCACCTGCATCACGGCCATGCTGTCCTCCGTGGGGGCCAGCCGCAATGCCCGCCGGGCGGCGCTGGTCCACCTGCTGTTCAACCTTACCGGGGCCGGGGTGTGGCTGGCGGTGTTCTGGCTGGTGAAGGTGCTGGCGGCTCCGACGATGCTGGCCCGTCCCGTGACTCTGCCGGGGGTGGCGGTGATCCACACGGCCTTCAACCTGCTGTGTACGATGCTGCTGTTTCCGGCGGCGGGACTGCTGGAGCGGGCGGTGCTGCGGCTGCTGCCGGGTGAGGAGGGGGAGAAGGGGACGGAGCTGGACCCCCGGCTGCTGGCGGCCCCGGCGGCGGCCCTGGAAAAATGCCGGGAGCTGGCCGGGGACATGGCAGCTCTGGCCCGGGACAACCTGCGCCGGGGCGTGGCTGCTCTGACGGAGGTGCAGCCTGCTTCGGCAAAGGAGCTGCGGCGGCAGGAGGAGCGCATCGACCGGATGGAGGACGTGCTGGGGACATTCCTGGTGCGGCTCAGCGGCCAGACGCTGACCCGGCGGGACAACGCCCGGGCGGCGGAGCTGCTGGCGCTGATCGGCGATTTTGAGCGGCTGGGGGATCACGCCATGAACCTGTTGGAAAGCGGGGAGGAGCTGCGGGATAAGGACATTTCCCTGCCTGCCGAGGACCGCCGGGAGCTGCGGGTGCTGACGGACGCCGTGGAGGAGATCGCGGACCTGGCCCTGGACGCCTTCCGTCGGGAGGACCCCGCCGCCCAGGCGGAGGTGGAGGCCCTGGAGCAGGTCATCGACGGCCTGAAGGAGCAGCTGCGGTCCCGGCGCATCCGGCGGATGCAGCAGGGGAGCGGCACCATGGAGCTGGGCTTTGTATGGTCCGACGTGCTGACGGACCTGGAGCGGGCGGCGGACCATTGCAGCAACATTGCCGGGTGCGTGGCGGGGCTGCCCGATGGGAACCAGGGGCTTCATGCCGCCCAGACGGCCCTGCGGCAGCAGGACCCGGCGTTTGAGGACCGGGTCCGCCGCTATGCGGAAAAGTATCGGGTATGAAAAACTACTCCGGCGCAGGCACCGCCTGCGCCGGGGTTCAACTTATGGGCAATAAGAATCCCAAGGCGTAAAAAACCCCTTAAGGGGCTTTGTCAGACCCCTTTACCAGCCCTTCCGGCGTGACTCCGGGACATTCTGTAGAATCATCCGGGAAAACCTCCTGATGGATTGATAATGGGCCCGACGGCTATTTCATATTCGCTAAGCGCCTCAATTCAGATGTACAGCCTGCAGCCGCTATAGCCGCATAGACAGGGAATATGGCAAGGGGCAATAGATCCGTGGGAAACTCGAAGGGCTGTTTGAAACTGTCGAAGAAAATATCATGGGGCATGAATATAAAGAAAACCAAGCATATGAAGGGCAGCATCAGTAGTTCGAACAAGAGAAATGACACATATAGCTTTCGGGCAGCTTTCATTTTCTCAACCCGGTACTTGGCAACCGTATGGGGGTCTGCATCCGGATTCAGTTCCGCCACCAGAAGATCTGCCCCTATGACCAGGGTCCTTCGGGATATATCGGAAATCTTTCGTTCTTCTTTGCCGCAGGGGCTGTCGTAGCCAAGCGTAGATCCTCGTCCTGCCTGAAATCGGCCAAACAGGTAATAGTCATGGGGGCACCGTTCCGACTTCTGAAAGGTGATCCGCCATATAGAAAATAGGATCTCCTGAAAATCCACAGGCTTATATCCGTTCTGGACATGTTCTGCCAGCTCTCGTTCCACAGCGCCGGTCCGCCAGGCCGGAATATAAAATAGCTTGCTGAATTTGCTGCTTTTTTTCATATGAATTCCTTCCTTGGTGAGGGAAATTTCCACATCCCGTTTCGACGATTATTTGCCATCGGTGTGCCATAATACACGCTGATTGGCAATCGTTTTTTCACTGGCCGGGGCCGGAAAAGGAATCGCACCGGAAAAAACCCGGTTTTAGGCAGGGGAGGGCTTGAGAAATTGGGACATATCCTGTACAATATAATTTTACAGGCATACAAAGGGGGGATTCCCATGAAACGATATCGTCGCCGGGCGCTGTGTCTGCTGCTGGCGGCGGCGCTGCTGCTGGGCGGCTGCGCCGGACCCACGGCAGGGAAGGACGACGGCAGACTGCGGGTGGTTTGCACCCTGTTTCCTTACTATGATTTTGTCCGGGCCATCGGCGGCGACCGGGTGGAGCCGTATCTGCTGGTGACCGCCGGGCGGGAGGCCCACAGCTTCGAGCCTACGCCTCTGGATGTGATCCGCATCTCTGAGGCGGACGTGTTTCTCTGCAACGGCGGCGAAAGCGAGGAATGGGTAGAGGACATTCTGTCCGCCGCCGGGGAGAACATCGGCTCTGTGGTCCGTATGATGGACCACGTGGACGCCCTGGGTGAGGAATTTTCCGAGGGCATGCAGGGCGGCCACGACGATCACGACGGTCATGACCACGACGATCATGACGGCCATGACCACGATGGTCATGACCACGACGGCCACGAGGAGCACATCGAATACGACGAGCATATCTGGACCTCACCCCGCATTGCCATGGACCTGTGCCGGGTCATCGCGGATACCCTGTCCCAGGCGGACCCGGACCACGCGGCGGAGTATCAGACGCGGCTTGCGGCGTATGTGCAGGAGCTGGCGGACCTGGACCAGGCGTTCCGGGACACGGTGGAAGGAGGCAGCCGCCGCCTGCTGGTGTTCGGCGACCGGTTCCCGCTGCTGTATTTCTGCCGGGAGTACGGCCTGGACTACCGGGCGTCCTTCCACGGCTGCTCCGGCGATACGGAGCCGTCTCTGGCTACGCTGAAGTACCTCATTGACAAGGTGCGGGCGGAGCAGATTCCGGTGGTGTACACCATCGAGCTCAGCAGCCGGAAGGTGGCCAACGCCATTGCCGAGACCACCGGGGCCAGGATCCTGACCTTTCACTCCTGCCAGACCCTGACCCGGCAGGAATTTGACCGGGGGGAGACGTATCTCTCCCTGATGTGGAAAAATGTGGACGTACTGAAGGAGGGGTTGTCATGAGCGAACCCAAGATACTCATAGACTGCCGTGACGCGGCCCTGGGCTATGAGGGCCGCCCCATCTGGGAGCATCTGTCGTTCCGGGTGCGCCGGGGGGATTATCTTTGCATCGTGGGGGACAACGGCTCCGGCAAGTCCACCCTGCTCAAGAGCATGCTGGGCCTGCTGCGGCCCCTGTCCGGGGAAATCCACCTGGACGACAGTGTGCGCCGGGGGGCCATCGGCTATCTGCCCCAGCAGACCCGGGCGCAGAAGGATTTCCCCGCCACCGTCAGCGAGGTGGTGCTGTCGGGCTTCCTAAGCGCCCGGGGCTGGAAATTTTTCTACACACCGGCTCAGAAATCCCAGGCATTGCAGCACATGGGCAAGCTGGGCATTCTGGAGCTGAAGGATCGGTGCTACCGGGAGCTGTCCGGCGGCCAGCAGCAGCGGGTGCTGCTGGCCCGGGCTCTGTGTGCGGCAGGGGATCTGCTGGTGCTGGATGAACCGGTGACGGGACTGGACCCCGCTGCCGCCGACGACCTGTACCGCACCCTGCGGTATCTCAACCGCACCGAGGGCATGGCCGTGGTGATGGTGACCCACGACATCCGCAGCGCCCTGCGGGACGCCACCGCCATCCTGCACGCCGGACGGAACCAGTGGTTCCTGGGCACGCCCCGGGAATATCTGGCCTCGCCCTACGGAAAACGCTTCGGAGGTGACCTGTCATGAGCCTGCTGCTGGAAATGTTTACCTATCCCTTCATCGTCCGGGCCTTCGTGGTGGGCATTCTGGTGTCCCTGTGCGCGGCGCTGCTGGGGGTGCCCCTGGTGCTCAAGCGGTATTCCATGATCGGCGACGGCCTGAGCCATGTGTCCTTCGGGGCCCTGTCCATCGCCGTGGCCTGCGGCTGGGCCCCGCTGCCGGTGTCCATCCCGGTGGTGATCTTGGCGGCCCTGGGCCTGCTGCGGCTGACGGAAAACAGCCGCATGGGGGCCGATGCCGCCATTGCCGTGGTGTCCGCCTCGTCCCTGGCTGCCGGCGTCATTGTTACCAGCCTGACCACCGGCATGACCACGGACGTGGACAGCTATATGTTCGGCTCCATTCTGGCCATGGACCGGTCGGACGTGGCCCTCAGCGCCGGACTGTCGGCGGCGGTGCTGCTGCTGTTCGTGCTGTTTTACCACAAGCTGTTCGCCATCACCTTCGACGAGAGCTTCTCCCGGGCCACCGGTGTGCGGGTGGGGCTGTACAATACGTTCCTCTCCGTGCTGACGGCCCTGACCATCGTGCTGGGAATGCGGATGATGGGGGCTATGCTGATCTCCAGCCTGGTGATCTTCCCGGCCCTGTCCGCCATGCGGGTGAGAAAGAGCTTCCGGGGCGTGGTGATCCTGGCGGGCATCCTGGCGGTGGCCTGCTTCTGCCTGGGGCTTACGGCATCGTATCTGCTCAGCACCCCGGTGGGCGCCACGGTGGTCATCGCCGACCTGCTGGCGTTTCTGGTGTGCAGCATAGTGGGGAAGAAATAGATAAACGCTCCCTGTCAAAGAACCCCCGCTTTCACGCGTGAAAGCGGGGGTTCTTTGACAGGCTGAGGGCTGGGACGCTTGTGCGTTCCGGTCCTTTTCCGGTTTACAAACGGCTCACAGGCTGACGCCGCCGTCGGCGGAGGATGCGTCCTCCAGCAGGGGGGCAATGCGGTCCAGCAGAGCGCGGACCTGCTGCGGGCAGCGGCCAATGTAACGGGCCGGGTCCATGAGGCGGTCCAGCTCCGGGCGGGTCATGCCAAAGGCCGGGTCCGCCGCCAGACGGTCCAGCAGGTCGCAGGGCTCACCGTCCTTCATCCGGGCGGTGGCAGCCATGGAGTGTACCCGCACCCGCTCGTGGAGCTCCTGCCGGTCGCCGCCGCGCTTGACGGCCTCCATCATCAGGTTCTCCGTGGCCAGGAAGGGCATATACTCCCGGATGGTCTTGTCCACCACCTTTTCGTTGACCCGCAAGCCGTTGGTGACGTTCTGGGCCAGGCGCAGAATGGCGTCGGCGCACAAAAAGCCCTCGGGCATGGACAGGCGGCGGTTGGCAGAGTCGTCCAGGGTGCGCTCCATCCACTGGACGGAGGCAGTCATGGGAGCATTCATGGCGTCGGCCATGAGATAGCGGCTCAGGGAGCAGATGCGCTCACAGCGCATGGGGTTGCGCTTATAGGCCATGGCCGACGAGCCGATCTGGTGCTCCTCAAAGGGCTCCTCCAGCTGACGGTCGTGCTGCAGCAGGCGGATGTCGTTGGCCATGCGGTAGACGCTCTGAGCCATAGACGACAGGCAGTTCAGAATCCGGGCATCTACCTTCCGGGGGTAGGTCTGGCCGCAGACGGTGAAGCAGGAGTCAAAGCCGAACCCGGCAGCGATGCGGCGGTTCATCTCGTCAATCTTTGCCTCATCGCCCTCAAAGAGATCCATGAAGCTGGCCTCGGTGCCGGTGGTGCCCCGGCAGCCCAGAAAGCGCAGGCTCCCCAGGACAAAATCCAGCTCCTCCAGGTCTGACAGCAGATCCTGGAGCCACAGGCAGGCCCGCTTGCCCACGGTGACAGGCTGGGCGGGCTGATAGTGGGTATAGCCCAGGGTGGGCGTGGCGGCGTATTTCTCCGCAAAGGCAGAGAGATTCTTCATCACCGCCAGCAGCTGGCCCCGGAGATAACGCAGCCCGTCCCGGTACAGGATCAGGTCGGCGTTGTCAGTGACGTAGCAGCTGGTGGCCCCCAGATGGATGATGCCCGCCGCCAGAGGCGCGGCCTTGCCGTAGGTATAGACGTGGGCCATGACATCGTGGCGGACCTCCCGCTCCCGCTGCCGGGCGGTATCGTAGTCGATATCGGTGATGTGCTGCTCCAGCTGGCGGACCTGCTCCTCCGTTACCGGCAGGCCCAGGTCATGCTGGGCCCGGGCCAGGGCCGTCCACAGGCGGCGCCAGGTCTGAAAGCGCATGTCCGGAGAGAACAGGTGCAGCATATACGGTGAGGCGTAGCGCCCGGCCAGGGGGGATTCATAAACGTCGTGGGACATAAGGGTCCTCCGTTTCCTTGGTTTCAGCGGACGATGAGGCTGTCGCGCTCGGCGCCCACGGATACATAGCCGATGTGGCAGCCGATGGCCCGCTCCACATACTCCACATAGTCCCGGGCCGCCTGGGGCAGATCCTCCCAGGTGCGGGCGGCGGAAATGTCGCAGGCCCAGCCGGGGACATACTCGACAACGGGCTTGGCCTGGTCCAGCAGCACCGGGAAGGGGAATTCGTCGGTGCGCTGGCCGTTGATCTCATAATGGGCGCAGACGGGGATCCGGTCCATGTAGCTGAGGATGTCCAGCTTGGTCAGAGCAATGTTGGTAGCATTCTGGGTCCGGACACCGTAGCGGGTGGCCACCAGGTCGATGGGACCCACCCGGCGGGGACGGCCGGTCTTGGCGCCGTATTCGTCACCGGCGTCCCGGAGCTTTTCGGCATCCGCGCCGAACCACTCGCAGACAAAGGGGCCCTCGCCCACGCAGGAGGAATAGGCCTTCACCACGCCCACCACCTTGTCGATGGATGCGCCGGGCAGGCCGGAGCCTACCGGGGCAAAGGCGGAAATGGTGTTGGAGGAGGTGGTATAGGGATAGATGCCGTAGTCCAGGTCCCGCAGAGCGCCCAGCTGGCCCTCGAACAGGATGGACTTGCCGTCGGCCTGGGCCTGGTGGAGATAGCGGCCGGTGTCGGCCACATAGGGCTTCACCCGCTGGCCGTACTGCTCCACCCAGGCCATCATCTCGTCCATGGTGTACCCCTTGGCGCCGTAGACCTCCCGGAGGATCAGGTTCTTCCACTCCAGCAGGTCCTGGAGATGGGCCCGCAGATGGTCGGGGTACAGCAGCTCGCCGGCCAGGACGGTCTTTTTCTGGTACTTGTCGGAATAGAAGGGGGCGATGCCCTGCTTGGTGGAGCCGTACTTCTTATCCTTCAGCCGCTGCTCCTCCAGGGCGTCCAGCTCCCGGTGCCAGGGCAGCAGCAGACTGGCCCGTTCGCTGACCAGCAGATTCTCGGGGGTGATGTCCACGCCGCCCTGGCGGACGGTGTCGATCTCCTTGAGCAGATTCTCGCAGTCCAGGGCCACGCCGTTGCCCAGGATGTTCATGACACCGGAGCGGAAAATGCCGGAGGGCAGCAGATGCAGGGCGAACTTGCCCTTTTCGTTGATGACCGTGTGCCCGGCGTTGCCGCCGCCCTGATAGCGCACCACTACGTCATATTGTTGGGTGAGGTAGTCCACCATGCGGCCCTTGCCCTCGTCGCCCCAGTTGATACCCACGATCGCGCAATTTGACATGTCTTTGTCTCCTCATCTATATCATAACAGAATTTTTGGCGGGTTTCCACCGCCAACAGCCCCTTATTATACCGAAAAGCGCGTCAGAAGTAAATAACAAATCCGACATATCTGACATTATTATTTCTAATACTAGTTGTGAATATACACGATAAACATGCATGTATTTTCAGCATAAATTACAAAAAACTTGTGCGTTCTGCTGCTTGACGACTGGGGGGCGGCGGGGCTATAATCATTTGTTCCTTTTAATGGGAGGTAAATGCTATGGAAAAACAGAAAAAATCCCTGTTCGGGCCAATGGACCTGACCGAGGGGACATGCTGGAAAACGATTCTGATCTTTTCGCTGCCGGTGATCCTGTCGTATCTGCTGCAGCAGGTGTATTCCATCAGTGACGCGGCCATTGTGGGCCAGACGCTGACGGCCCAGGAGGTGGCGGGCGTCAACGACACCACGTCGCTGGTGTTCATCTTTCTGCAATTCGCCTTCGGTGTCAGCGCAGGCTTCTGCGTGGTGACGTCATGCCAGGTGGGCGCCCGGAACCAGGCAGGCGTGCGGCGGTCCCTGGCCACCCAGATCATCCTGTCGGCGGTGCTGACGGTGCTGCTGACGGCCCTGGCCCTGGCGCTGCTGAATCCCATGCTGGCGTGGATCAACGTGACGCCGGACAATGCCGAGGTGTATCGCGCCGCGTATACCTATTGCTTCATCATCTTCGCGGGCACCGGGGCCCAGCTGTTTTATAACTTCATCTGCGCGTTTCTGCGCAGCATGGGCGACTCCCTGACGCCGCTGCTGTTCCTGCTGTTTTCCACGGTGCTGAACGTGGGGCTGGACCTGCTGTTCATCATGGTGTTCCGGTGGGGCGTGGCCGGTGCGGCCATTGCCACGGTGGCGGCTCAGCTCATCAGCACGGTGGCGTGCTTCATCTATGCCTTTGCCAAGTATCCTCAGCTGCGGCTGCACCGGGAGGACATGCGGATCACCCGGGGCGATATCCGCCGCCATGTGGTGCAGGGCGTGCCCCTGGGGCTGCAATTCTCGGTGCTGGCCATCGGCATTATCGTCATGCAGGGCGTGGTGGTACAGTTTGACATGCTGGACGGCGTTATGGTGTCCTCCTCCGCCCAGATGGGCTTCGGTGCGGCCAACAAGCTGTCCAACCTGACGGCAACGCCTATGAATGCCCTGGGCACGGCTATGACCAGCTTCACCGCCCAGAACCTGGGCGCGGGCAACTATGACCGCATCCGCAGGGGCGCGCTGCAGGCTCTGGGGATGATGGCCATCATCGCCGTGGCGGCGGTGAGCTGCGGACTGCTGCTGACGCTGAACAATACATATCTGCATATCTTCCTGTCGGCGGACAAGATCACGGCAGATACCATCCGGTTTGGCAACACGTTCCTGTATGTGGATTATTCCATGTATCTGTTCCTGGGCTGCGTATTCATCACCCGCAACTGTGTCCAGGGCATCGGACGGTCCCAATTCGTGCTGGGGGCCGGCGCGGCGGAGCTGGTGGCCCGGATCGCCGTGTGCCTGGTGCTGCCTGCGGCTGTGGCAGGGGGCGCCGTCAGCGCGGCGGCCAGCCCGGCGGCGTTTTACGCCCTGTGTGCTGCGGACCCGCTGGCGTGGATCGCCGCGGACATCATCATGGGCACCCCCGTGGTGCGGAACATCCTGCGGAAGGATTACCGGTATATGAATCTGTGAACAAACGCTCCCTGTGCCTTCCGGCACAGGGAGCGTTTGAGCTTGTCAAAAAAGGGCGGCGCCCTTTTTGACAAATTGTAAAGCGTATTACGCCAGCGCCTGCAGCGCTGCCCTGGCAGCGGACTGCTCGGCCTCTTTTTTACTCCTGCCGGTGCCGGTACCGGCGGTTTCGCCGTTGAGCAGCACCGCGCAGGTAAACTGCCTGGCGTGGTCCGGGCCGGTGGCGCCGATCATCTCGTAGTGCAGCGTTTGGTTGCTGCGGCGCTGGACCAGCTCCTGAAGCTCCGTCTTATAGTCCCGGCGGCGCTCCTCCACGGCCTCCTCCTGCTCCTTGTCCAGCAGCACCCGGTGGATCAGGGCCCGGGCGGCTTCCATGCCGCCGTCCAGGTACACCGCCGCGAACACGGACTCCGTTGCGTCGGCCAGGATGGAGGGCCGCTGCCGGCCGCCGCCGGCCTCCTCGCCCTTGCCCAGCCGCAGCTCACTGCCCAGGCCCAGGCGCTGGGCCACCTCATACAGGCTCTCCTCGCACACCAGCGCCGCCCGCATCCGGGTCAGGTCTCCCTCCGGCAGGTCCGGGTGCTTGTGATACAGATAGTCCGCCGTGACCAGACCCAGCACGGCGTCCCCCAGAAACTCCAGCCGCTCGTTGCTGCTGACGCCGCAGCACCGGTGCTCGTTGGCGTAGGAGCTGTGGTACAGGGCCGCCTGAAGCTGCTCCTTGCAGCGGAAGGTGTAGCCCAGCTTTTTTTCCAGTACTTGCAGGGTATGCATGATGTTTTTCTCCCTTCCGCAGCGGAAAAAGGAAACCCCGTTGCAACCAACGGGGCCTTCTTTTTCAGCTGCCTGATTGATTCAGTTCAGCTTATTATACAGATAGCGCACGCAGTCGCCCACGGTCTTCAGACCGGTGAGGTCCTCCTCGTCGATCTCGCCGACGTCGAATTCCTCCTCCATGGCCATGACCAGCTCCACCAGGTCCACAGAGTCGGCGCCCAGATCGTCCACAAAAGAACTATCCATGCCGATCTCGTCGGTATCAATGGCAAACTGCTCAGCGATCAGATCCTGCATGGTCTTGAAGATCTCGTCCATCGTCATGAGATGATCCCTCCTTTCGGGCTTTGTCTTGGAAAATAATACGGCAATTGGCCAGGTCTGTCAATACCCTTTTCGCAATTATTCCGCCTGGAGCTGCATCAGGTGGACATTTTCCTGAATCTGTCCGATAATGCCGCTTTCCGCCACCTGTCTGGCCTGGCCGATGGCGTTGTCGATGGCCTCGGCGTTGGAGGCGCCGTGGGCCTTGATCACGGGCTTGGAGATGCCGATAAACGCCGTGCCGCCCACCTTATTGGGGTCCAGCTGGGCCTTGAAGGCCCGCAGCCCCGGCATCACCATGGCGGCGGCCAGCTTGGTCAGCAGATTCTTTTTGAAAATATCGCCCAGGGCATGGCCCGCGAAGGAGCCAACGCCCTCCATGGTCTTGAGCAGGATGTTTCCGGAGAAGCCGTCTGTGACGATGACGTCGCAGCCGCCCTTGATGGCCTCCTTGGCCTCGATGTTGCCGATGAAGTTCAGGTGCCCGTCGGCGTCTGCCTGCCGCAGCAGGGCCAGGGCCGCTTTTTGCAGGTCCGTGCCCTTGCTGTCCTCCGTGCCGATGTTCAGCAGGCCCACCCGGGGGCGCTCCAGCCCCAGGACCCGTCCGGCATAGAAGCTGCCCAGGTACGCGAATTGCAGCAGATACTCCGGCGTGCACTCGGCGTTGGCCCCGCAGTCGATGAGCACGGCCCGGCCGCCGGTGGTGGGAATCACCGGAGCCATCGCCGCCCGGCGGATGCCCCGGATGCGCTTGGTAATCAGGGTGGCCCCGGCCAGCAGCGCGCCGGTGGACCCGGCGGAAACCAGGGCGTCGGCCTTGCCGTCCCGCAGCAGGGTCAGGCCCACGCCCATGGACGTGTCCTTCTTGTGGCGAAACACCTTGGAGGGATCGTCGCACATGTCCACGGTCTCCGTGGTGTGGACGATCTCCATCCCATGGGGGATGGTATCATGGCCGCAGTCCCGCAGGGCCCGGAGAATGGCTTCCGTGTCGCCGGTGAGCAGCACCTCCACGCCCCAGTGCTCCATGCCCAGCAGGGCGCCCTTTACGATTTCCAGCGGGGCGTTGTCGCCGCCCATGGCGTCAATGATGATCTTCATAGCTCAGAACCTCCTGCTTCAGCTGCTCGATAATGGCCAGCGACCGCTGGGACAGCTGGGCGTTTTTGTTGCGCTTGCCCTTGACCCGGTGGTCCAGGGGCGGCATAATGCCGAAATTGATGTTCATAGGCTGGAACTGGCCCACGGACTCGTTGCTGACGTACAGGCCCAGGGCGCCGATGGCCGTTTCCCAGGGAAAGTCGATGGGCGGCTGGCCCAGCAGCCGCCGGGCGGTCTCCACCCCCACCAGAAAGCCCGAAGCGCAGGACTCCACATACCCTTCCACGCCGGTCATCTGTCCGGCAAAGGCAATGCGGGGCATCGCCTTCAGCCGGTAATACCGGTCCAGCAGCCGGGGAGAGTCCAGATAGGTGTTCCGGTGCATCACGCCATAGCGCAGGAATCTGGCATCATGGAGAGCGGGGATCATGGAGAACACCCGCTTCTGCTCCGGGAAGCGCAGGTGGGTCTGGAACCCTACCAGGTTATAGATGGTGCCGTCGGCGTTGTCCTTGCGCAGCTGCACCACGGCATAGGGCTCCTTCCCGGTGCGGGGGTCCTTGAGGCCCCGGGGCTTCAGGGGACCGTAGCGCAGGGTGTCCTCTCCCCGCCGGGCCATGACCTCCACGGGCATACAGCCCTCGAATACGTTTTTATCCTCAAAGCCGTGAACCTCCGCCTCCTGGGCGTGGATCAGCTCCTGCCAGAAGGCCAGATACTCCTCCCGGTCCATGGGGCAGTTGATGTAGTCCGGCGTCCCCTTGTCGTACCGGGACGCGAAAAAGCCGCTGTCCATGTCCACGCTGTCGAAGCTCACCAAAGGCGCCGCCGCGTCGAAGAAATGCAGGGCGGAGTCCTGTCCGCCCAGCATGGACATAAGCCGGTCCGCCAGGGCGTCGGAGGTCAGGGGACCGGAGGCCACCACCACATCCCCCTCCGGCAGGTCCGTCACCTCACCGGGGACCACGGTGATCAGGGGGTGGCTTCTGACCCGCTCCGTTACCAGCCGGGAAAAGCCGTGGCGATCCACCGCCAGGGCTCCGCCTGCGGGGACGGCGGTCTCGTCCGCGCAGCGGATCAAAAGGCTTCCCAGCTGCCGCAGCTCCTCCTTCAGCAGGCCCACGGCGTTTTCCAGCCCCGCTGCCCGCAGGGAATTGGAGCAGCACAGCTCCGCAAAATCGGCGGTCTGGTGGGCGGGAGTCATTTTTTCCGGCTTCATCTCCCGCAGGGTCACGGGAATGCCCCGCTGGGCCAGCTGCCAGGCGCACTCGCTGCCGGCCAGCCCCGCGCCGATGACTGTTACATGGTTCATGCTTCCTCCGTCTTTTTCTTGGTGGTCTTGGTGGTTTTGGTAGTCTTGGTGGTCTTAGTGGATTTGGTGGCTTTGGCCGTCCTGGCGGCAGGCTTTTTGGCGGCGGCTTTCTTAGCCGCTGCTTTCCTGGCGGGTGCTTTTTCCTCTGCCGGGGCTTCGTCTGCCTGACCGCCGTCTGCCTGACCGCCGTCGGCCTGACCGCCGTCTGCCGCGGGCTCCTCCGTCCTGGCCTTTTTCACATAGCCGCGCTTGTCCTCCGGCAGGAAGTTGGCACAGTCGGGATTGATGCAGAAGGGCTTGCGGAAGCCCTTGCCGGCCTTTTTGAACATGGTGTGGCCGCACACGGGACAGTCGTCCTTCACCGGCACGTCCCAGGTCATGAAATCGCACCGGGCGCTTTCGTCGGCGGCGTTGAGCCGCTCACAGCAGTAATAGGTGTACTGCTTGCCGGTCTTTTTGCTGACGCCGGTGCGCTTCATGAGCCGCCCGCCGCACTTGGGGCAGCGGCCCGGCATCTCCACCACCAGGGGCTTGGTAAACGTACACTCCGGATATCCGGGGCAGGCCAGGAACCGGCCGAACCGGCCGGACTTGACTACCATATTGCGGCCGCACACGTCGCATTTCTCCTCGGTGACCTCGTCGGGGACCTTCAGATATACGCCCTCCATGTCCTTCTCCACCTGCTGGAGATTGCTCTCAAAACCGCCGTAAAACTGCCGCAGCAGCTGCTTCCAGGGAATCTTGCCGCTTTCCACCTCATCCAGCTCATCCTCCATCCGGGCGGTGAACTTCACGTCCACAATGTCCGGGAACCGCTGGCACATCAGGTCCGTCACCACCTGGCCCAGGGGCGTGATCCGCAGGGCCTTGCCCTCCTTCACCACATATTCCCGGTCCAGAATGGTGGAAACGGTGGGCGCGTAGGTAGAGGGGCGGCCGATGCCGTTTTCCTCCATGGTGCGGATCAGGGTGGCGTCGGTGTAGCGGGCGGGGGGCTGGGTGAAGTGCTGGCCGGGCTCAAAGCCCTCCAGCGTCACCACCTCGCCGGGCTGCAGCTCCGGCAGGGCGGGCTCCTTTTCCTCCTTATCGTCGTCGCGGCTCTCCTCATACACGGCGGTATAGCCGGCAAATTTCAGGCTGCTGGCGCTGGCCCGGAAGGTGTGCTCTCCGGCGGCAATGTCCACGCTGACGCTGTCGTACACGGCGTTGGACATCTGGCTGGCCAGGAAGCGGCTCCAGATCAGCCGGTACAGGCGATACTGCTCGCCGGTCAGGTCGCCCTTCACCTGCTCCGGGGTCAGGGTGACGCTGCTGGGGCGAATGGCCTCGTGGGCGTCCTGGGCCCCGGCCTTGGCCTTGTACTGCTTGGGGCTCTCCGGGCGATAGGCCGCGCCGTAGCGGCTTTCAATGAAGCTGCGGGCCGCTGCCTGTGCCTCGTCGGAGATACGCAGGGAGTCGGTACGCATATAGGTGATCAGACCCACGGTGCCCTCGCCGGTGATGTCCACGCCCTCATACAGCTGCTGGGCGATGGCCATGGTCCGGCGGGGGGTCATGTTCAGCTTCCGGGAGGCCTCCTGCTGCATGGTGGAGGTGGTGAAGGGAGGCGACGGGGAGCGCCGCTTATCCGTTCGCTTTACGTTGGACACGGCAAAGGGCGTGTCCTGGAGCTGGGCACGGATCCCGTCCACCTCCTGCTGGGAGGTGGGCTCATATTTCTTGCCGCCTCGGCCATAATAGTGGGCCTTGAACCGGGCCCCCTGGTCATTTTGCAGCAGGGCGTCCAGGGTCCAGTACTCCTGGGGCACGAAATCGGCGATCTCCTTTTCCCGGTCCGCCACCAGGCGCATGGCCACGGACTGGACCCGCCCGGCGGACAGGCCCCGGCGGATCTTTTTCCACAGCAGGGGAGAGAGCTCATAGCCCACGATGCGGTCCAGGATACGCCGGGCCTGCTGAGCGTCCACCAGGTCCTGGTCAATGTCCCGGGGCTGGCGGATGCTCTCGGTGACCACCTTGCGGGTGATCTCGTTGAAGGTGACCCGGAAGGTCTTGTCCTCCGGCAGGTCCAGCAGCTGCTTCAGGTGCCAGCTGATGGCTTCTCCCTCGCGGTCCGGGTCGGTGGCCAGATACACGGCGTCGCTGTCCTTGGCCGCCTGCTTCAGGTCCCGGATAATGTCCTCTTTGCCCTTGATGGGCCGGTAATTGGGTTCAAAGTCGTTGTCCACGTCCACGCCCAGCTTGCTTTTGGGCAGGTCCCGCAGATGTCCCATACAGGCCTTCACCTGATACGCGGGGCCCAGGTATTTGCCGATGGTCTTGGCCTTGGCCGGGGACTCCACGATCACCAGGTATTTTTCAGCCTTTTTTGCCATATTTATGATCCTTCCTTTTCCGAATGTAGCCTGACTGTGCGCACATAGCTGCGGGGGCCGGAGCGTTGGGCATAGCCGTCGATCTCCAGCACCGTCAGCGCCGACAGCACCCGCCTTACCGGCAGGCCCGTCTGTTCCGCCGCCTCATCCGTCAGCAGAGGCGTTTCTGTATCCAGCACCCGAATCAGCGCCAGCTGATCGTCGGTAAGCCCCTCCCGGTTGCGGTCCAGGTCCAGCACCGGCAGCTGCGGCTTTTGGGCCGGCTCCGGCGGCGTATCGGGCAGGGGAGAGGACTTGTCCTCCTCCGACTTGGGGGCGTCTCCCGGCTCCGGCACGGTGACGTGGGCCGGATGCAGCCGGTGAGGAAACCGGCTGTGGTACACCGACAGAATGTCCCAGCCCGAGGCCGCCAGCCCCGCGCCGTCCCGGATCAGCCGGTTGCAGCCCACGCTGGCTGCCGCGTCGATGGGACCGGGCACGGCGAACACGTCCCGCCCCTGGTCCAGGGCGGCATGGGCAGTGATCAGCGCCCCGGACCGCACCGGGGCCTCCACCACCAGCGCCGCCAGACTCAGGCCGCTGATGATGCGGTTTCGCACGGGGAAATGCCCCGGCAGGGGCTCCGTTCCCGGGGGATATTCCGACAGCAGCACGCCGGTGGCGGCGATATCCTCATATAGTCTGCGGTTTTCCGCGGGATATACCACGTCCACGCCGCCGCCCAGCACGGCGGCGGTGAAGCCCCCGGCCTGCAAAGCGCCCCGCATGGCCGCACCATCGATGCCCTTGGCCATGCCGGACACCACCACGGCGCCCTGCCGGGCCAGCTCATAGCCCATGCGATGGGCGCAGCGCAGCCCGTAGGGAGTGCAGGACCGGGTGCCTACCACGGCGATGGCCGCCTCCTCGTCGAACAGCGGCAGGGAGCCCTTGCCGTACAGCAGCACCGGCGGGTCGAAGATGTCCCGCAGCCGGGCGGGGTAGGCGGCGTCCTGCATGGTCAGCAGGAACATGTCGCCCCGGGCGCAGTCCGCCAGGATGCGGTCCGCCCGCGATAAGCTCTTGTCCGCCAGAAGGGCCGCCTGTCCCGGCGTCAGGCCCTCTACCTGGGCCAGCTCCTCGGAGTCGGCGTAATACACATCCTCCGGGGACCCGTACCGCTCCAACAGCAGCAGCCTGCTGCGGTTGCTGAGCCCCGGCAGAGCCGTCAGCCAGACCCAGTATTTCAGTGCCGCCACGGCGGTCCCCCCCCTTCGTTTATCGCCAGCTTTCCCACAGCAGCACCGCCGCCGCGATGGCCGCGTTCAGCGACTCGCAGCGGGGAGACATGGGGATGAGCACGGTTTTGTCGCACAGGTCCAGCACCTCCCGGCTGAGGCCCCGTCCCTCGGAGCCGATGGCCAGGGCGCATCGGGAATAGTCCGCCTGCCGGGCGTCCAGGGCGTCCGGCCGCAGAGCCGCACCATACAGGGGGATGCCGCTGCGGCGCAACAGGGCTCCCAGCTCCTCCGGCGTTACGCTCCATACCGGGCGGCGGAACACCGCCCCCATGGAGGCCCGGACGGTTTTGGGGCCGAAGGGGTCCGCGCAGCCGCCGGTCAGCAGCAGGCCGTCGGCGTCAAAGGCGTCCAGGGTCCGCAGCACCGTTCCCACGTTGCCGGGGTCCTGGACCCCGTCCAGCACTACATACCGGCGGCCCGGAAGCGTTTCCGGCACCGGCAAAACGGGAATGGCGCAGGTGAACAGCACCCCTTGGGGCGTTTTGGCAGGACTGATGGAGGACATGACCTCCGGCGGCACCAGCACCTGCCGGACATGATCCGGCAGCGGCCCGTCCCAGGGCAGAACGGATACCACGGTCCGCACGTCTGCGCCCCATTGGGCGGCCTCCCGCAGCAGCTTGGGGCTGTCGCACAGACATTCGCCGGTCTGGCGGCGGTAGGCGGCGGACCCCGCCAGCTTGCGGATATGGGTCATCAGCGGGTTCTGGCGGCTGGTAATGGTCTCCATGCTTCACGGCTCCTTCTTGGCATCCGGACCTTCTATATTTAATAGGTAAGCCCGGTGTGTGATCAGGTGCATTGTAGCACACCTTTATCCAAAAAGCAACTACCTGAAAAAATCCCCGCCGTCCGGCCCGGAAACTCCCGGATTGACGGCGGCAGGGAAATACGGTATACTGGGAAAAAATGATGGAGGAGCTGCTATGGAATATGTTGCCGTGATTGGCCTGCTGTTTGCCCCTGTGATCTGTCTGCTGTGCGCAGGCTGGTTTTTTGTCCGGTGGAAAAATGAGCACGAAAATCAAAAGCTGGCCCTGCGGGACCGGAAAACCTGCTTCATCTGGCTCATCGCCGCCGCCGCGTCCCTGGTGATCTTCGGCGTGCTGAAGCTCCTGTTTCCTATCACCGCCTGACATGGATGACTTTTTGCACCTGTCAAGAGGAATGATCTGATTTCATTGACGGGACCCATATCCAGGCCAGCGCGAACAAGGGCTTGGCCGCCGTCACACGATGGGTCAGGCTGAAATATGCTGCCATGAATCTGAAAAAGCTGGCAAATTGGAGCTGGAGGGACTCCATTTTCCGGCTGATACGCGCTTATTTCTCCACAAATTGCAACAGAACCCCCGCTTTCGCCGCGTGAAAGCAGGGGTTCTTTGACAGGCCGGCCGAAGGAGGCACTTCGCAAGGAAGTGCCTCCTTCGGGGCGATCCTTTTCCCGGATGAAACCTGTCATTTGGTGATGGCCCCAAAGGCAGAGACGCCCAGCAGGCTCAGGGCGCCCATGATGCATCCGGCCAGCAGTACGCCGCCCATACAGGCCAGCACACTCTTGCGGAAATCCATATCCAGGAGACTGGCGGCCAGGGTGCCGGTCCAGGCTCCGGTGCCGGGCAGGGGAATGCCCACAAACAGCAGCAGCGCCCAGAACAGGCCCCGTCCCGCCTTGGCCTGGAGCTTTTCACCGCCCTTTTTTCCCTTTTCCAGGCAGAAGGTGAAGAATTTCCCGATGACGGGCTTGTCCTGCCCCCACTCCAGAATGCGCCGGGCAAAAAAATAGATCAGCGGCACCGGCAACATATTGCCCACAATGGCGACGATATACGTCAGCCACAGCGGCAGACCGAAGCCCACGCCGTAGGGGATGGCCCCCCGCAGCTCGATGATGGGCACCATGGACACCAGAAATACGATGAGACAATGCTTGAACATAACGGCTCCTTTTTACAGCGTTAAGCGCATCTAATCAATGGTATAATAAAACAGTATACCCCGTCCCGGTGTAATACGCAAGTATCGTTAATTTTTTGCCGAGTATTTTTCCGGAATCTACAAAGAAACCGGCTTTTTTTCTCCGTATTTCTCCATTCTTTCTGCCCGGTTTCCATCGACAGACTTTGCACGGATTTGCTATACTATAAAGGATTAATACACTGGGAGGGGCTGCGTATGGGCGCATCCGAGATCATCAGCCTTCTGGGCGGCATCGCGCTGTTTTTGTTCGGTATGGCCATCATGGGCGACGGCCTGAAAAAAGTCGCCGGAAGCAAGCTGGAGCTGGTGCTGTATAAGCTGACCAGCACGCCGCTGAAGGGGGTGCTGCTGGGCACCGGGGTCACTGCCGTGATCCAGTCCTCCTCCGCTACCTCCGTGATGGTGGTGGGGTTTGTGAACTCCGGCATGATGAAGGTGAACCAGGCCATCGGCATTGTCATGGGCGCCATTCTGGGCACCAGCGTCACCGGGTGGATCCTCTGCCTCAGCAGTCTCAGCGGCGGCAGCGGCTGGGTGACCCTGCTGAGCACCGCCACCCTGACGGGTCTGGTGGCCGTCATCGGCATCATTCTGCGCATGGCTGCCAAGCGGCCTGCCGCCCATCATGTGGGAGACATTCTCCTGGGCTTTGCGGTGCTGATGTACGGCATGTCCATTATGAGCGATGCCGTCTCCCCTCTGCGGGACAGCCAGGTGTTTATCGACGCACTGACCTCCTTCTCGAACCCGCTGCTGGGGATTCTGGTGGGCCTGCTGTTTACCAGCGTCATCCAGAGCGCCAGCGCCGCCGTGGGCATTCTCCAGGCACTGGCCGTCACCGGGGCCATCACCTTTGAGATCGCCCTGCCCATAGTCATGGGCATCGCCATCGGCGCGGCGGTGCCGGTGCTGCTGTCGGCTCTGGGGGCCAACGTCAGCGGCAAGCGCACGGCCTTTGTATATCTGCTGATCGACATGCTGGGCGTGGTGATCTGGGCTACCGTGTTTTACACCGTCAATGCCATCGTGCATTTCGATTTCCTGACTATGACCATGACTGCCGTGTCTATTGCCCTGATGAACACCCTGTTCCGTCTGGCCACGGTCATTGTGCTGGCGCCGCTTATCGGAGTGTTGGAAAAGTGCGTGTGCCTGCTGATCCCGGAGAATCCCGAAAGCGTCCGGGAGGAGCAGGAGATGGACCGGCTGGAGGAGCGCTTCCTGCTGCATCCGGCCCTGGCCCTGGAGCAGAGCCGCCAGGTCACCGACGCCATGGCACAGCGGGCCATGGACAACCTGCTGCGGGCCATGGAGCTGGTGCACCGATTCAGCGACAAGGGCTGCCGGGCCGTTGAGGATACCGAGGACGCCATCGACCGCTATGAGGACCGGCTGGGCACCTACCTGATGAAGATCACCGGTAAGGAGCTGTCCCAGCGGCAGAGCGAGGAGGTGTCCAAATATCTGCACACCATCTCGGACTTCGAGCGTATCTCCGACCACGCCCTGAATATCTGCGATGCAGCCCGAGAGATCAACGCCAAAAGCGTGGCGTTCTCCCCGGAGGCCGACCGGGAGCTGCGGATGCTGGAGCAGGCGGTCACCGAGATCCTGCACCTGTCCGTGGGCGCGTTTGTCAACGGCGACCTGGAGTCCGCCGGCCGGGTGGAGCCGCTGGAGGAGATCATCGACGGACTGTGCGACGAGATGAAGCTGCACCATGTGGACCGCCTGCAAAAGGGCGTGTGTACCCTGAACCAAGGCTTTATCTTCAACGACCTGCTGACCAACTACGAACGCGTGGCGGATCACTGCTCCAACATTGCCGTGGCCATGATCGAGTTGGAGTCCGACTCCTTTGATACCCACGAGTACCTCAACAGCGTCAAGGCCATGAAGTCCGCATCCTTTGCCCGTTATTCCGCCGAATATCAGAAAAAATACACTCTGTGACGTACTTTTCCCGCCGGACCTCCGGCGGGAAAAATTTTTTAAAAATTTACGCAGAAAAAGAGGATTCCGGGCTTTTGCGGGGTATATATAAGTATCACGGGAATTTCACGGAAAGGAGGCGCGGCCATGCCGTTTCCCCAGAGCTTTCTGGACGAGCTGATCGCCCGCAATGACATTGTGGACGTGGTGGGCTCCTATGTATCCCTGACGCCCAAGGGCGGCAGCTTCTGGGGCTGCTGCCCCTTCCACAATGAAAAGACTCCTTCGTTCCATGTGCTGCCGGACCGGCAGTTTTACCACTGCTTCGGCTGCAAAAAGGGCGGGGGCGTCATCAACTTCATCATGGACATTGAGAACCTGTCCTATCCCGATGCGGTGCGGTTTCTGGCCAAGCGGGCCAACATCCCGGTGCCGGAGGAGGCCAACGACGGCACGGAGAAGCTCCGCCGCCGGATGCTGGAGCTGAACCGGGACGCCGCCCGGTGGTACTATCAGACGCTGCAGGGGCCCGACGGTCAGGCGGTCCGGGCATATCTGGAACGGCGGCGTATTCATCGGAAGATCGCCGTGCGCTTCGGCATGGGGGCGGCCCCCGACAGCTGGGACGCCTTGCTGACTGCCATGACCCAGAAGGGATACGGCAAGGACGAGCTGATCCGTGCGGGCCTGGCCGTCAGCGGAAAGAACGGACATCTTTACGACAAGTTCCGCAACCGGCTGATCCTGCCGGTGATCGACGTGCGGGGCGACGTGATCGGCTTCGGCAGCCGGGTGCTGGACAAGTCCGAGCCCAAGTATATGAACACCCCCGAGACCCTTACATACAGCAAGCGGCGGGTGCTGTACGGCCTGAACCTGGCCAAAAAGACCAAGCGGCCCAACATCATCCTGTGCGAGGGCAATCTGGACGTGGTGACCCTGCACCAGGCAGGGTTCGACAATGCCGTGGCCTCCATGGGCACGGCCCTGACGGTGGAACAGACCCGGCTCCTGTCCCGGTACACCAAGGAGCTGGTGCTGTGCTACGACAACGATAAGGCCGGAGCCTTGGCCACCCAACGGGCCCTGGAGCTGCTGAACCATTCGGAGTTCAGCGTCCGGGTGCTGCGTCTGCCCAACCGGCTGGTGGACGGGGAATATGTGAAGCAGGACGCCGACGATTTTATCAAGCTCCAGGGCCCGGAGGCCTTCGAACGGCTTCTCAGCGGCAGCGCCAACGGGGTGGAGTTCCGTCTGAACGAGATCGCCGGGAAATATGACCTGCGGGACGACCAGGCCCGGGTGGCCTACGCCGAGGAGGTCAGCGCCGTGCTCTGCACTCTGGAAAACGCCGTGGAGCGGGAGGTATACACCACCCGGGCGGCGGAAACGGCGGGCCTGACGCCGGAGGCTCTGCGGATGGAGGTGCAGCGCGCCTTCAAGCGCAAGGCTGCCAAGGACAAGAAGGCCCGGGAGCGCCGGGAGCTGAACCCTGTGGTGTCGCTCCAGCCCCAGGAGCGTGGCCTGCGGTACGAGAATCTCCGCAGCGCTCTGGCAGAGGAGGGCGTCATCCGGCTGCTGCTGCTGGACGACGGCCTGTTTGGCCCGGCGCCGCCCATTCCGGCAGAGGAATTTTCCTCGCCGCTGCTGGGCCGGGTTTATGCCAGCCTGTGGGAGAGCCATATGGCCGGGCGGTCGATGACGGTGGCGTCGCTGAGCGGTGAGCTTACCAGCGACGAAATGAGCCACTTGACGGCGGTGGTGCAGAAGCCGGAGTCCCGCACAGGCGCGGAGCGGGCTCTGGAGGACTATTGCCGCGTCATTCATGAGGAAGCGCAAAAACGCGCCGCCGGGGCAGGGACAGACCCCCTGGCGGCAGCGGCGGAAAAATATAAAAACAAGAAGGGCTATGGAGGAAAGCACAATGACAGATAAAACCTATACCCGGCAGGAGCTCGAGGAGATGGCGGACCAGCTGCTGACCGCCGACGACAAGAAAAAGGCCGAAAAGACTGCCGACAAGAAGCCGGAGAGCGACAAGACCAACGACAAGACCCTGGAGGAAAAGCTCGGCAAGTGCCCTGCCGCCGCTCTGCTGGCCAGCAATGAGAAGCTCCGGGAGCTGTTCATCAAGGGCAAGAAGAAGGGCCGCCTGGAGCCGGCGGAGCTGTCCGAGGTGGTGGACGCCATGGACCTGGATGGCGACCAGATGGACAGCATCTATGACTCCCTGGCGGATCTGGGCATCGACATCGTCACCGAGGATTTCACCAACGACATCCCCGAGGACATGGAGCCCGCCATGGAGGAGATCGCCGAGATCGAGGAGGAGGAGCTGGTAGATCCCAACACCCTGGTGGACAGCTTCAACATTGACGATCCCGTGCGCATGTATCTGAAGGAGATCGGCAAGGTGCCCCTGCTGACCGGCGAGCAGGAGATCAAGCTGGCCACCGCCATGTCCGCAGGCAACACCGCCAAGGAGAAGCTGGCTCAGGCGGAGACCGGAGGACTGACCCTCACCGAGGAGGAGCTGGCTCAGGCCAAGGCGGACCTGAAAGCCGGAGAAAAGGCCAAAAAGCAGCTGGCGGAGGCCAACCTCCGGCTGGTGGTGTCCATCGCCAAGCGCTATGTGGGACGGGGCATGCTGTTCCTGGACCTGATCCAGGAGGGCAACCTGGGCCTCATCAAGGCCGTGGAGAAGTTTGACCACACCAAGGGCTATAAGTTCTCCACCTATGCCACCTGGTGGATCCGCCAGGCCATCACCCGGGCCATCGCCGATCAGGCCCGTACCATCCGCATCCCCGTCCATATGGTGGAGACCATCAACAAGGTCATCCGCGTATCCCGTCAGCTGCTGCAGGAGCTGGGCCACGACCCCTCCCCCGAGGAGATCGCCGAGGAGATGAACATGCCCGTGGACAAGGTCCGGGAGATTCTGAAGATCGCCCAGGAGCCCGTGTCCCTGGAGACCCCCATCGGCGAGGAGGAGGACTCCCATCTGGGCGACTTCATCCCCGACGAGGGCGCGTCCGAGCCCAGTGAGGCTGCCAGCTATACCCTGCTGAAGGAGCAGCTGGTGTCCGTGCTCAGCACCCTGACTCCCCGGGAGGAGAAGGTGCTGAAGCTGCGCTTCGGCCTGGAGGACGGCCGCACCCGCACCCTGGAGGAGGTGGGCAAGGAGTTCAACGTCACCCGCGAGCGCATCCGCCAGATCGAGGCCAAGGCCCTGCGGAAGCTCCGCCACCCCTCCCGCAGCAAGAAGCTCAAGGACTTCCTGAACTGAGGGACCGGCCATGACATTGGACTTTGACCGTATGCCCTCTCTGGTGCAGCCCCGGTTCAAGGGCGGCCAGGGGGAGGCCGAGACCCGCATCTTTCAGGACGGTATGGGCAAGATCCTGCGGCTGACGCTGGAGCCCGGCTCCTCCATCGGCCTTCATACCCACACCGACAGCTGCGAGGTCATGTATTTTCTGTCCGGTACCGGCGTGTGCCTGGACGACGGCGTGGAGGCGGCGGTTTATCCAGGCCTGTGCCACTACTGCCCCCAGGGCCACAGCCACAGCGTTGTAAACACCGGCACGGAGCCCCTGGTGATCCTGGGCATTGTGCCCAGCGCAAAATAAGAGAAAGAATCGACGAATCATGGATCTGCAACAGTTTTTCAAGGAAAATCCCCGGGTGGCCATTGCCTTTTCCGGCGGGGTGGACTCGTCTTACCTGCTGTATGCCGCTCTGCGTTACGGCGCCCGGGTCCGGGCGTATTATGTAAATTCCGCTTTCCAGCCCCGGTTTGAGCTGGAGGACGCCCGGCGTCTGGCCGGGGACCTCCACGCCGACCTGCGGGAGCTGCAAGTGGACGTGCTGTCGTCTCCCACCGTGACGGCCAATCCACCGGACCGGTGCTACCACTGCAAGCGCGTGATCTTCCGCACCATTGCCGCCGCAGCGGCGGAGGACGGCTTTCCGGTGCTGCTGGACGGCACCAACGCCTCCGACGACGCCGGGGATCGCCCCGGCATGCGGGCTCTGCGGGAGCTGTCGGTGCGGTCACCCCTGCGGGAGTGCGGCCTGACCAAGGACGAAATACGACGGCTGTCCCGGGAGGCAGGACTTTTCACCTGGGACAAGCCCGCATACGCCTGCCTGGCCACCCGCATCCCCACCGGACAGCCCATTACCGCCCGGGACCTGGCTGTCACTGAGGCGGCGGAAACGTATCTGTTTTCCCTGGGCTTTACGGACTTCCGGGTCCGCCTGGCGGGCCGCAGCGCGAAAATTCAGCTGCCCGCCGCCCAGATGCCCCACCTGCTGGAGCACCGGCAGGAGATCCTGGACCGCCTGGGGCAGGACTACGACGCCGTATGGCTGGACCTGGAGGCAAGAGCATGAACAGCGAGATCCGCAAAATGCTGGAGGGCGTGCGCCAGGGGACCGTATCCGTGGATGACGCGCTGCTGGCCCTGAAAAAGGAGCCCTTCACCGACATCGGCTATGCAAAAGTGGACCTGCACCGTGGCATCCGCCAGGGCGCGGCGGAGGTGATCTACGGCGCGGGAAAGACTCCGGCCCAGATGATCGGCATCATCGGCGTCATGCGCCGGCGGGGCCAGCGGACCATTCTCATCACCCGCCTGTCTCCGGAGGCGGCTCAGGAGATTGCCGCCGCATACCCTCTGGACTATCACAAGGATGCCCGCTGCGGCATCATCGGCACTGTGCCGGAGCCGGACGGCATCGGCCGCATCGTTATCGCTACCGGCGGCACCAGCGATATTCCCATAGCGGAGGAGGCCGCCCTGACGGCGGAGGTCCACGGCAACGAAGTGCTGCGGCTGTACGATGTGGGGGTGGCGGGCCTGCACCGCACCCTGCAACATATGGACGATATCATGAGCGCGTCGGTGATCGTGGCCATCGCGGGAATGGAGGGGGCTCTGGCCAGCGTGCTGGGCGGCCTGGCGGATTGTCCGGTGATTGCGGTACCCACCAGCGTGGGCTACGGCGCGTCCTTCGGCGGCCTGTCGGCTCTGCTGTCTATGCTGAATTCCTGCGCCAGCGGCGTATCGGTGGTGAACATTGACAACGGCTTCGGCGCCGGATATTTGGCCAGTATGATCAATCACATGGAGGGAAAGAAATGAGGACCCTGTATCTGGACTGCGGCATGGGCGCCGCCGGAGATATGCTGACGGCGGCGCTGCTGGAGCTGCTGCCCCAGCCCGACGAATTTGTCAAGCGTCTCAACGGCCTGGGTATTCCCGGGGTAACATACCGCCTGGAACGGGCGGAAAAGTGCGGCATCACCGGCTCCCGAGTCACCGTGACGGTGAACGGGGAAACGGAGCATGACCACGACCATCATCATGACCACGACCATCATCACGACCACGACCACGACCATCATCATCACGACCACGACCATGAGCACGCCCACCATCACCACAACGGTATGCACGAGATCGGCCACATTGTGGAGCGGCTCCCGGTGTCCGACCGGGTGCGAAGGGACATTCTGGCGGTATATGACGGCATCGCCCAGGCGGAGAGCCATGTCCATGGCGTGCCGGTGACGGACATCCATTTCCACGAGGTGGGCACCATGGACGCCGTGGCAGACGTGACGGCGGTGTGCCTGCTGATGGAGGAGCTTACACCGGGCCAGGTAATCGCCTCCCCGGTCCATGTGGGCAGCGGAACTGTCCGCTGCGCCCATGGTATCCTGCCGGTGCCTGCCCCGGCCACGGCATACATCCTCCGGGATGTGCCCATTTACGGCGGCGGGATCGACGGGGAGCTGTGTACCCCCACCGGTGCGGCTTTGCTGCGGCACTTTGTCACCCGCTTCGGCGATATGCCGGTGATGACCCTGCGGGCCGTGGGCTGCGGCATGGGCCACAAGGACTTTCCCCGGGCCAACTGCCTGCGGGCCATGCTGGGGGACACGGCGGCAGACATCGGCGACGTGTATGAGCTGGCCTGCAATCTGGACGACATGACCGGCGAGGACATTGCCTTCGCTATGGAGCGTCTGCTGGAGGCCGGGGCGCTGGATGTGTACACCGTGCCCATTGGCATGAAAAAATCCAGGCCTGGCGTGATGCTGTGCGTTCTGTGCCGGGAGGAGCAGCGGGAGGAAATGGCCCGGCTGCTGCTGCGGCACACCACCACCCTGGGCGTCCGGGAGAGCCGGCACCGGCGCTATACCCTGTCCCGCGCGGAGGAAACGGTGGATACACCCTGGGGCCCTGTGGCCCGGAAGCTGTCTCAGGGCTGGGGCGTCCGGCGGCAGAAGCCGGAATATGAGGACCTGGCCCGTATTGCCCGGGAACAGGACCTGCCCCTGGACCAGGTCCGTCAGCAGATCAGGTAAACAAAAAGCCTCCCCCATGGCATCGCCATGAGGGAGGCTTTTGCTATTTTTCCACCGCTTCCGCTTCCTGCCGCAAAAACGACACGAACTGCCGGGCTGCCAGGGAGACATATCCCTCCTTGGGCAGGAGGATGCCCATGCGCCGGGCCACCGGCGGCATCAGCCGTGCGGCATGGACCCGGTACGACGTGCGCTGCAGCAGCAGATGAGGCAGCACGCTGACGCCCAGACCGCTTTCCACCATGGCCAGAATGGTGTAGTCATCCTTTACCCGATAGCCCACCCGGACCCCGGCCTGCCGCAGCTGCGGTTCCACCGGGGCATTGTCCTCCGGCTCCAGCAGGATGAAGCATTCCTCCCGCAGCTGCTCCAGGCTCAGCTCCTCCGCTCCGGCCAGGGGATGTTCCCGGGGCAGGATCACAGAATAGCAGTCCTCCAGCAGGGGCAGAAACGTCAGATCCTCGGTCCCCGGGTCGATCATCAGCCCCAGGTCCACGGTGCCCTCCCGGAGCCACTGATCGATATGGGCCACGTCACCCAGCTTCAGCTGAAACCGAATCTGGGGATACAGCTGCCCGAAGGCCTTCAGCCGCCGGGGCAGCCAGTGGCAGGACACGCTGGTAAAGGTGCCGATGGACACCGTGCCGCCCCGCAGGTCCCGAATCTGGTCCAGCTGGTCCAGAAGCACCAGCTCCTGGCGCACCAGCTCCTGCAAAGTCGGCAGCAGACACCGGCACTCCGGCGTGGGCATCACGCCCCGCTTGCCCCGAACAAACAAGGTCAGTCCGAACTCCGTCTCGGCGGATTTCAGAATCTGACTGACCCGGGCCTGGGTATAGTTCAGCTGCTCCGCCGTGCGGGTCAGGCTGCCGGTCTCGGCAATTTTGGTCAGGATGCGATATGTGTTGTCAGCCATAAGCTTTTCTCATGCTCCCCACGAAATATATTTATTTTACAGGATGCGCTTTATGCGGTATGATAAATTGGTTCCGCGAAAAGCGGAGTATTTTGTGGAATAGGGACAAGGAAGAAAGGAAAATCGCTATGAGCCAGTCTGTCATCGAGGAAACCCAGGCCCCGCCTGTCGGGGCCGAAGAAACCCACAAGGGACCCACCTGCTATAAAAAGGAGATCGGACCCGAAAACTTCATTTTCATCGTGCTGTTTGTGGCCTTTTTTGCGCTGTTTGCCGCCAAAATGGGCCTGGGCAACACCATCAACACCATGATCAACACCGCCTTTGTCCTTCTGACGGATACGGTGCTGTATCTGACGGCCCTGTGCGTCATCATGGGGGCCATTTCGGCGCTGTTTTCCGAGTTTGGCCTGGTGTCGCTGATGAACCGGATGCTCAACCCCTTCATGCGGCCGGTATACGGCCTGCCGGGGGCGGCGTCCGTGGGCGTGGTGACCACATTCCTGTCGGACAACCCGGCCGTTCTCTCCCTGGCCCAGGACCGTTACTTCAAAAGCCTGTTCAAGGCGTATCAGTTTCCGGCCCTGACCAATCTGGGTACGTCCTTCGGCATGGGCTTCATCGTGTGTACCTATATGATCAGCCTGTCCCCCGGCAAGGGGGTGAACTACACCGGCGCGGCCCTGACTGGCCTTCTGGGAGCGGTGGTAGGCAGTATCGTATCCACCCGGATCATGCTGGCATTTACCGCCAAGGTATACGGCCGGGAGCAGCCCATGATTGACGGCGGCACCCTGTCCCTGGGGGGCAAGCGGGTGCGTCCCGTCCGGGCCGGCGGCACCGGCACCCGCTTCATGTCTGCCCTGCTGGACGGCGGCATGGACGGCGTGAAAATGGGCGTGAGCATCATTCCCGGCGTGCTGGTTATCTGCACGGTGGTGATGATGCTCACCAACGGCCCGGCAGAGAGCGGCCTGTATACCGGCGCGGCCTACGAGGGCATCGGACTTCTGCCCAAGCTGGCGGATAAGCTCAGCTTTATCCTGACGCCGCTGTTCGGCTTCTCCTCGCCGGAGGGTCTGGCGGTGCCGGTGACGGCTCTGGGCGCAGCCGGTGCGGCCATCAGCCTGGTGCCCCAGCTGCTGGCTGAGGGGAAGGCTGCCGGCGGCGACATCGCGGTGTTTACCGCTATGTGCATGTGCTGGAGCGGCTATCTCAGCACCCATGTGTCCATGATGAACAGCCTGGGGTGCAACCATCTCATCGGCAAGGCCATCATCAGCCACACCGTAGGCGGCCTGTGCGCCGGCGTGGCGGCCCACTGGCTGTATGTGCTGTTCGCGCTGCTGTAAAGTCTACTGTATCTGTGGAAACGTGTCAAGAAAAATCGAGCCGGTCTTCGAACCGGCTCGATTTTTCTTGCTTTATACAGATCAGACCCTGGGCCTGCGCCGCACGCACAGAAGGGGGCAGACTACCAGCAGAGCCAAGGGGATGAGATAGGCATACAGGGAGCAGGTAACGGGGGTCCACAGGCGGGCCAGGGACAGGATGCCTGCCGCCCGCACGCCCACCAGCTCCAGGGCCGCCGGGCCCACCAGTCCGGCGCAGCATACCACCACGGCAGCGTTCACCGTCCGGCACAGGCTCGACAGCAGGCACCCGGTCATGGCAGCAGCCAGCAGCACCAGCAGCCGCAGCAGCAGGCATCCGGCCAGCCACTGTCCCACGGTGCAGTCTGCGGCCAGGTCTGCAAAGTGGGCCACGCTGCGCAGCGGGGCGGACAGGGCCGTCAGGCCGCCGTAATACGACGAGACCTGGTACACCTGCCGCAGGGTCAGGGTCAGCCATACCGCCGCCGCCAACAGGGCAGACAGGGTCAGCTTGCAGCGGGGCGCCCGGCGGCGGCCCCGGGGCGTGGTCTGCAGCAGCGGCAGCATCCGCTGCTGCCGCTCTCCGGCGAAGGTGCCTGCCGTAAGCAGTGCCGCTGTCAGCAGTGCCGCCATGGCCGGAATGCGCTGGCTGCCGCCTACGTCGCCGCCGCACAGAGTGAACATGGGCGCAGGATTCAGCACCCACAGGCCGGTGTCCAGCTTTTTCAGAGCCTCGTCCTCCACGGCGGACAGGGCCGCCAGCTGGGCGGAGCGGATCTCGGACTCCGGCCAGCCTTCCACCTCCGCTATGCGGGCCCGGATGGCCCGGAGGGTGTCCTCCGTGGCAGGGCCCTGGAACTCATTCTGAAAGGCGGCGGTGTCCGTGTCGTACAGGGACACGTCCGCCGTGGGGGCTGCGGCTGCCCGGAAGCACCAAAGGGCAAAGACCAGCAGCACCAGCAGTCCCTTATGATACCATAGGATTTTCCTGAACTCGAACCCCGTCAGGATCAGCCGGCCGGAGGCCCGGGAAAACACGGGACGCAGCCGGGCCGCCAGACGCTGGAACACGTTGGCTCCGGCCATGGGCCGGTGATGCCCGGCATAGACCACGGCTCCTGCCGCTGCCAGCACCAACAGCGCCGGTAGCAGGGCGGTACACAGCATGGCGCCGTTTACCGCCCGACCCAGCAGGTTGATATTCAGATAGTGCAGAAACGTCTTTTCCATGCCGACGAAGGAAAACACGTTGATGTACCGAAGGGCCACGATGGCATAGCTGTCCGGCACAAAGGCGAACAGACTGTATTCCACCGCCAGAAATGCGGCGGCGGCCACCATAGCCGTCTGCAAATGGTGGATCAGCTGAAGAATCAGCCACAGCAGCAGTCCCATCAGCCACATGCCAAGAGTTTTTAGCAGGTAATACGCCCAAAGCACCTGGCGGAGAGTCAGCGGGTACGGAAAATTCTGAAAAATTTCGCTGGACTGGGCGGCGGCGGACAGGTCGCCCAGCCCGCCGTACAGCAGACTGTCGGTGACAAGGCCCGTCAGCATCAGAAGGGCTGTGCCCAATGCGGCGGAAAGGCCCAGGATCCCCACCCGGCGCAGGGCCAGCCATGTCCGGCCTCGGGGGCTGCCAAACACCAGGTAGCGCAGACTGCTGCGGCGCTCCTCCGTCAGCCGCAGCACCGTTACCAGCATCCACAGCAGGATGCACACGGACAACACACCGTCCTGCAAGAAATTCTCCAGTCCGGCAGTCTCCGTCAGGGTCAGGGACACATCCGTGCTGCGGGGAAAGTCCCGGTCCGTTTTCTTCACGTTTTCCGCATGGAATTTTCCAGCGCTGCTGTCCATGAAAATGGACAGGGTGGGCATGTTGGCGGCATTTTCGTGGATGGTATCCAGATATCCGGGGTACGCCGCCAGGTAGTCCAGCTGCTGCCGGAGGCTCTGCTGGGCCTGCTGCCGGGCGGTAAATTCCGCCTGGGCCCGGTCGCTGAGATCATATGCCATGGCTGCCGCCTCATAATCGTCGCCCAGCACCTGCCGGGCCTGATCCCGGTATAGCTCCAGCAGGTCCGGGTCATCCGTGCTGCGCCAGAGCAGGGCCGTCATATAGCGGCGGCTCTCCGCCTCCATCTGAGACAGGGCGGCAGACGGGTCCGGGCTGGCTGCCAGCTGAGCCACGGTCTGCCGATAGGCGGCGGCAAAGCCGGGGGCGTTGTGATGGTCCACCCGGTGGAAAAACACCACCGCCGCCATCAGCACCAGCAGCCACAGCAGACTCCTGCGGGAGAAAACTCGCCTGCACTCACGCATGGGGATGCAGCCGCCGGATATAGGCGTCCTCCAGGTTGGCCGCACCGCAGCCGCGGATAAATTCCTCCGCCGGGGCGTCTGCCAGCAGGACGCCGTGGTGCAGCAGCAAAATCTCACTGGCAATGGATTCCACGTCGCCGGTGATGTGGGTGGTGATAAGGACGATTTTGTCCCGGCCCAGCTGCCGGATATATTCCCGCAGGCGCACCCGCTCCTCCGGGTCCAGTCCGGCGGTGGGTTCATCCAGCAGCAGGACCTTGGGCGCACCCAGCAGGGCCTGGGCCAGCATCACCCGCTGGCGCATGCCGCCGGAAAAGCCGCCGACCCGGCGGTGGGCCGCGTCCCACAGATTCACCACCTGCAGCAGCTCCCGAAGCTGTTCCCGGGCGGCCCGGGGCCTCAGCCCCTTCAGCTGGGCCATGTACAGCAGGAATTCCCAGGCGGTCATGTCGTCGTACATCCCCTGGCTCTGGGGCATGAAGCCCAGCACCTGCCGGAACGCCGGCCCCATGGACAGAATGTCTGTCCCGTCGAAGGCGATGGTCCCCACCTGGCGGGGCAGCAGGTCGCAGATCAGGTGGATGAGGGTGCTTTTCCCCGCGCCGTTGGGGCCCAGCAGGGCCGTAATGCCGGGGGTGAAGGTGTGGGTAAAGCCCGTCAGGGCTTTCTTGTCCCCGTAGGAATGGGACAGGGCGTGAATGGTCAGTTCCATATTATCCGTGGCTCCTTGCCGTGGGGTCCACCAGCTGGATCAGCTCCAGACGGTCCAGGT
>OHEI01000046.1_pt1 | contig 53247 bp, 61 predicted proteins | sample 1567241 | NCBI WGS metagenome assembly OHEI01 (sample SAMEA3879565, study PRJEB24766) | human gut metagenome | biome: human-associated habitat; feature: feces | place: USA | collected 1985/1987 | reverse complement strand
TTCGTGGCCCTCACTTTGCGAGCAAAGTGAGCTACAATGCTGGCGCCGCAACAGATGATTATGCTGGCGCAGCGTAAATTTCCGCTGCGAGGGCGCTACCGCTAAGCTTGATTTTCTCTGGATTTTTAACGCCCTACTTTCGAAGGGCGAGGCCATTCTTTCCGCGTTGCAGTCCGCTTCCAGCGCTTTCAAGTCTATTCCCCGGCTCCCTATGCCCGTCAGCGAATCTGGGGGCAGACGCGTTCGTCTCTGCCCCCAGATTCGCTTGCGTCTGCTCCCGCGTTCGCTTGCGTCTGCTCCCACGTTTGCTGGCAGGCATAGGGCGAGTTCTTGGAAAAAAACATGGCGTTGCGTCTCGATGAGGCCCTGGCGTTTCAAAATACGTTTGTCTCCGTCCGTGTTGGGGCATTCTGCGGTTTGCCTCCTGTCTTGTACCACGAAAATATGCCGTGCAGAAACAAACATTAAAAAAAGCCGAGATATTCCGCCAAACTCCCAAAAATTATTGTTACTTTTGCCTGTAAGTATATACTTGCGTAAAAAAACATAAAAGTCATGACGCTCGACGATATTAAATCAGTATATTTTGTCGGTGCAGGAGGCATCGGCATGAGTGCCCTTGAACGTTATTTCCTTGCTGAGGGAAAGTGCGTTGCGGGTTACGACCGCACATCTTGCGAACTCACAGAGATGCTCCGCAAAGAAGGTGCCGACATCCATTACGAAGACAACGTGGAACTCATTCCTGAGTGCTGCCGCGACAAAGCCACTACATTAGTGGTATTTACGCCTGCCATTCCAGCAGACCACAAAGAATTGACCTATTTCCGCAACAACGGTTTCGAGGTGCAGAAACGTGCCCAGGTGCTCGGCCTTTTGACGCGCCACTCCAAGGGACTCTGCGTGGCCGGAACCCACGGAAAGACCACCACTTCAACCATGCTGGCACACCTGCTCCACCAGAGCCATGTGGAATGCAACGCTTTCTTGGGCGGCATCAGCAAAAACAGTGGTACGAATTTCCTGCTCTCAGAGAAAAGTCCGTATGTCGTGATAGAAGCCGACGAGTTCGACCGCTCCTTCCATCATCTGCGTCCCTTTGCCACTGTCATCACTGCCACGGATGCCGACCATCTCGACATTTATGGAACAGAGGAGGCTTATCTGGAGAGTTTTACGAAATACACCAGTCTCATCCAACCGGGCGGCGCGTTAATCGTTCATTGCGACTTGAAGATGAAAGAGGCCCTGCAAGACGGCGTGCGTCGCTACGACTACAGCCGCGACAAGGGCGATTTCCATGCTGAAAACCTGCGCATTGGTGGCGGACGCATCGTGTTTGACTTCGTCTCGCCGTTTGGCAATATCAAGGATGTTGAACTCGGCGTGCCCGTGAGCATCAACATTGAAAACGGCATCGCCGCTATGGCGCTCGCCCAGATTGCCGGTGCCACGGAAGAGGAAATCCGCCGCGGCATGCTGAGCTTTGAAGGCGTTGTGCGCCGCTTCGATTTCAAACTCAAAACCGACCGCATCGTCTTCTTGAGCGACTACGCCCACCATCCAGCAGAAATCCGCCAGAGCGTGCTCTCGTTGCGCGAAGTGTTTGACGGACGCAAACTCACTGCCATTTTCCAACCCCACCTCTACACCCGCACCCGCGATTTCTACAAGGATTTTGCCAACAGTCTTTCGTTGCTCGACGAGGTGATCTTGACGGAAATCTATCCGGCCCGCGAACAGCCCATCCCCGGCGTGACCAGTCAGATTATCTTCGACGAACTGCGCCCCGACATGCAACGCCGCATCTGCCAGAAGATCGACGTGCCGCAAATCGTTGAAAACGAGGATTTCGATGTGCTCATCGTGCTCGGAGCTGGCGACCTCGACAACTATTGTGATGAAATAACAGAAATTTTGAAACGAAAATATTGCTGATGCCAGCACGGGCGGCACAGACCGCCTGAGCCGCGGGGGAGGAAGGCGTCTTTCAAGACCTTCTTCCGCTTGCAGCCAAAGGTACGTAAAATCCCGCAGAATTGCTATGAAGACATTCTTTAAACTGCTCGTATTGTTGGGGGTCGTTGCCTATCTCTTCTATGTCTTTGCCGACATATCTGGGAAAAGAGACAGCACGCGCTGCAAGGAAGTGAACGTGATCATCGTTGACAGCAGCTACGCGGGATTCATCAACGCCGATGAAGTGGTGCGTATCTTGAAGAAGGAGAAGATTTATCCTGTGGGCCAGTTGATGGAGGATGTCAATGGCGACAGTCTGGAGAAAGCACTGGAGAAAAACTCGTTCGTGAGCATCGTGAAGTGCTATAAGACACCGGGAGGCCGCGTCAACATCAACATCTCGCAGCGACTGCCCATCCTGCGCATCAAAGCCGACAACGGCGACGACTATTACATCGACAACAAGGGCGTGGCCATGATGCCCGAAAACTATACGGCCGACGTGGCTGTGGCAACGGGACGCATCAGCAAACGCTATGCTGCCAAGAACCTGGTCCACCTGGCTCGCTATCTCCACACGAACGACTTTGCCAACGACCTCGTGGAGCAAATCAACGTGGCGCCCGATGGCAGGGTGGCGCTCATCCCGCGTATCGGCTGTCAGGTGATCCAAATGGGAAAGCTCGACTCGCTGACCCTGAGGACGCAGATGCAAAACCTGCGCGTGTTTTACGACAAGGTGCTGCCGACTGTTGGGTGGAACACCTATCGCGAAATCAGTTTGGAATTCAACAACCAGATTGTTTGCAAGAAAAACTGATGCCTGAAACTCCGCTTCGGAGAACGTGCGGACGCAGCGCAGGAAAACGATCGCAACGCAAAGCCGTGTCGGCGCCGTGATGCTGGCACGCTGAAGAAAGACGCTATAAGTAGGTGTAAAAAAATAATGCTCTTGGCATAAATCATAAAAAGAGTTTTGACCACCCACTTGTTATTTTAAGAAAGAAACCTCAAAGGCCCGAGAGCCGTTTCGCCAAGCAATCGTCTTGCGCGTGGAAAACTCAAAGGCCAACGCCTAATAACACTCTATGAATATGACAAATGACGACTTCATCGTAGCAATAGAACTCGGTTCGTCCAAGGTGACGGCTATTGCTGGGCAGAAACAGCCTGACGGTGCCATCAAAGTCCTCGCATACGCACAAGACCCTTCGGAATCGTTCATCCGCAAGGGGTGTATCAACAATTTCAACAAGATGACGTCGTGCGTTGACAGCATCAAGCAGAAATTGGAAAATGCCCTCGGACGCTCCGTTGCCAGCTGCTATGTCGGCATCGGCGGCATGGGCATGCACACCGTGGCCAACACCGTGACGCGACATCTCGGCGAGAAGCAACTCATCACCGCCGAAATGGTCAACAACGTGAAGGATTCCAATAACAGTATGCCTGGAAACGACCGCGAAATCCTCGAGGTGATACCGCAGGATTACCAGCTCGGCACGCAGGTGGTGGCCGACCCCATCGGCATCGCGTCTGACGTGATTGAAGGACACTTCCTCAATATCATCTCCAACACGAGCGTGTCGGAAAGCGTTTACAACTGCTTCCGCAGTGCTCATCTCAACGTGGTGGGCATGCCCATCACGGTCCTCGCTCTGGCCGACGCCATCTTGACGGAGCCGGAGAAGCGCTCAGGATGCGCCTTCGTGGACATGGGTGCGGAAACCACTTCCGTGGCCATCTTCAAGAACAATATTCTCCGCCATTTCGCCGTCATCCCTCTCGGTGGCGCCAACGTCAACCGCGACCTCTGCACACTGCAAATTGAGGATTCGGAGGCTGAACAGCTCAAACGCAAATATGCCACGGCTTACAGCAACGAGGAGGAAGACAAGCACGAACCTGTCACGCTGGGCGACGGTCGCGCCGTGAAGTATGAAGAATTCAACGGCTTGGTGGAAGCACGTATGGAGGAAATCATCCTCAACATCAAGCACCAGATTGCCCTCTCAAAATATGATGATTCGAAACTCGTCAGCGGCATCGTGGTGACTGGTGGCGCCGCCAATATGAAGAACATCGACAAGGCCTTTGCCGCCTTCACCGATTTCAGAAAGGTGCGTTTCGTGAAGAACACCCGTTTGCAAACGCGTCTTGAAGGCAAACCGTCGTCGTCTTTCAATGCCGACGGCTCATTCAATGCCGCCATCGCCCTCATCGACAAGGGCGAAATCAATTGCTGCGGCGGTGTGATCGGACAGGAGGGCAATGCGTTTGAACAGCAGGCGCAGGGCGGAAATGTCCAGGTGGAGAACGAATTCTCACAGCAGGGCATGCAGCAGACCTTGGCAGGTGCAGGCCAGCAGGGTGTGCAGAATGTCACCATCGGTGGCCATCAGAATGCAGCCCAGACGCAGACGGTTGCTCAGGGACAGCAGAACGGCCAGACAACAGATGCCGAAACCGAGGAAACTTCTGAAAGAGAGACCAAGAAGCCTAAGCAGAAGAGCGGCATGTTTGGTCGCATCTCAAGCATCTTCAAGAAAGTGACCAATGCTGCAGGCAATCTCGTCAATGATGATGACGACCGCTTTATGGCGTCGCGCAAAGATAAGTAGGTGCTCAAAATTAGTTTATACTATCCATGTAGGGATAAGCCAGTTTAATATTGCCTTGCCGCATTCTTTTGCCCCTACAACTGTCTTTCATCAGTCACGTAGCCCGCTACGCTCCTTCTTCAAGACAGCTGTAGGAACAAAATAATACGACAATTCAATATAAACTAATTCTGAACACCTACTTAAAGAATAAGTGTTGGCCAAACCATGACCAAACCGGTTCCCGGCGGCAAATGGGTGCCGCAGAGAAATCAGTCCGGTTAAAAAAACAACTCCTAAACGATTCATAGTTTTATGTCAGATAACAACGAATTGCTCGATGTGGGCATGCCTTCAACATCTCCTTCAATCATTAAGGTCATCGGCGTTGGAGGCGGTGGCGGAAATGCCGTCAACCACATGTACCGTGAGGGTATTCACGATGTCAATTTCGTACTTTGCAACACCGATAGCAAAGCATTGATGGACTCTCCCGTTCCCGTTCGTCTTCAGCTCGGAAAAGAAGGACTCGGCGCGGGAAACATCCCGGCAAAGGCCCGCGAAGCCGCCGAAGAAAGCGTTGAAGACATCCGCCAGATGCTCAACGATGGCACCAAGATGGTGTTCATCACCGCTGGTATGGGCGGCGGTACGGGCACGGGCGCCGCACCAGTCGTTGCTCGCGAAGCCAAGAATATGGGCATTTTGACGGTGGGCATCGTCACCATCCCGTTCCGCTTCGAAGGTAATAAGAAAATCGACCAAGCCCTCGACGGCGTTGACGAAATCTCAAAGCACGTTGACGCCTTGCTCGTCATCAACAACGAACGCCTGCGCGAAATCTATCCCGACCTCAATGTGCTCAGCGCCTTCGAAAAGGCCGACAACACTTTGAGCGTGGCTGCGCGAAGCATCGCTGAAATCATCACCATGCACGGCATCATCAACCTCGACTTCCGTGACGTCTGCACCGTCTTGAAAGACGGCGGTGTGGCCATCATGTCTACGGGATTCGGCGAAGGCGAAAACCGTGTGACGAAGGCCATCAACGATGCCCTGCATTCGCCGCTGCTCAACAACAGCGATATTTTCAACTCCCACAAGGTGTTGCTCTCCATCTCTTTCTGCGCAGAAAAGGAAGGCGATTCGCTGATGATGGAGGAAATGAACGAGGTACACGACTTCATGGAGAAATTCCACGACGACGTGGAGACGAAGTGGGGTCTCTCAACCGACCCATCGCTCGGCAAGAAGGTGAAAATCACCATCCTGGCCACGGGCTTCGGCATTTCCAGTGTGCCGGGCATGCAGGAAAAACACGACGCGGAAGACGAGAAGCGCCGCCAGCTCGAAGCCGAAAAGGCCGAGGAGAACGACGAGCGCCGTACACAATATTACGACAACCCCAACCGAAAGAGCGGGCAGCGTAAACGTTCGCGCATCTATCTCTTCGGCTTGGACGACCTCGACAATGAAGAGGTGATCTCGCTGGTTGAAATGACACCGACGTTTAAGCGTAGCAAGGAAGAACTCAATAGCATCAAGAGCAAGACTTACAACAGCGTGGCCGTGGAACCAGAAAGCGACAACACCAATGGTTCGGCCGCGCAGGTGATTTCATTTGCCTGATAAGTCTCCCCTGTTTCCAAAGTAGGATTCCACCCGTTCGGCCAGAGAAAGGAAGGGTTGCCGATGCTCCCAACGGATGCTTCGGAACTCATGGCCTTCGGACGCTGAAAATCGCACCACCTAATCCCCAAGTATTCATTCAGAGAATATGTCAGAACTCAACAATACATCAAATCTGTTGGTAGAACCCATCGTTAATCATTCCGCCGAGATCATCAAGGTCATCGGTGTTGGTGGCGGTGGGGGTAACGCTGTGGGGCAGATGTACCGTGAGGGAATTGAAGGGGTTCGCTTCCTGGTGTGCAACACAGACCAAAAAGCCCTCGAAGACTCCGTCGTGCCCGACAAAATTCAGCTCGGCCCCGGTCTCGGAGCGGGCGGCCAGCCTGTCGTTGGCCAGGATTTGGCCGAGAAAAACCTCGACAAGATCGATGCCATCTTCGACGACAAGGTGAAGATGGTGTTCATCACTGCTGGTATGGGCGGCGGCACCGGCACCGGTGCCTCGCCAGTCATTGCCCGCGAGGCAAGGGCCCACGGTGTGCTGACGGTGGGCATCGTCACCATCCCGTTTCTCTTTGAACGTGAACGCCAGATTGACAAGGCGCTCGATGGTCTTGAACGACTGGGCAAGGAGGTGGATGCCATGTTGGTGATCAACAACCAACGCCTCTGCGACATCTACACCGACCTCACCATCATTGATGCTTTCAAGAAAGCCGACCTCACCCTGACAACGGCGGTGCGCTGCATCGTGGAAATCATCGAGATGCACGGACGTGTCGGACTCGACTTCTGCGATGTCAGCAACGTTTTGCGTAATGGCGGTGTGGCCATCATGTCGACTGGTTTCGGCAAGGGCGAGAAGCGCGTCACCAAGGCCATTGAAGAAGCGCTCTATTCTCCGCTCATTAACAACAATAACGTCTATCGCGCCCATAAGATCATTTTGGCCATCACCATCAACCCCGACCCGAAATACGCCTTGCGCATGGAGGAAGTGGGGGAAGTGAACGAATTTATGGCCAAGTTCTCCGACAACATCGAGACCAAATGGGGTCTCGTGACGGACGAAAATATGGGCGAACAGGTGAAAATCACGATTCTCGCCTCTGGATTTAATCTCAACGGCCAGACGGTTGATGATGAATACACGCAGCGTCACGCGGCCATACGTGCCCGCTATTATGACGACGGCGGTCCTATGCGCAAACGCGTGCGCCACAAACACCAGGTGTTTCTCTTCGACACGGCCGACCTCGGCAACGAGCGTCTGGCTGAGGCGGTGAGTGCTTCGCCGACCGACACGCGCACCAACGGAACGCTCGAATCTTTCTCGCATCTCAAGCAACAACCGCTCGGGGATGGTGCTCGCGATGATGCCGAAAACGCTGTGGGGCAACCGACTGGTTTTTCTGCCAATGGTGCCACAAGAGCGGAGGAGGGGAGTGTTGTCATTGATTTTTCGAACTAATTGATGGTGTCTTCATCCGCCGAAGTCTTCGGTGCGGGTGAAGATGTCTTTTAAATCCCAATATATTATGTCACTTTTTGATCAAGTCAGCAAGGATATTGTTGCTGCCATGAAGGCCAAGGACAAAGTGCGCCTTGAAGCATTGCGTAACATCAAGAAATTTTTCATAGAAGCCAAGACGGCTCCGGGAGCCAACGACACGCTTGATGATGCTGTCGCCCTCAAAATCCTCGCCAAGCTCGCTAAGCAGGGCCGCGACACGGCCGCTCTCTATCACGAGCAAAACCGCCCCGACCTCGCTGAGGAAGAGGAGGCACAGGCCAAGGTGATTGAAGAGTATCTCCCGAAGGCCCTCACGCCGGAGGAACTCGAAGCTGAGGTGAAAGCCATTATTGCCCAGGTGGGTGCAACGAGCGCCAAGGACATGGGCAAGGTGATGGGCGTTGCCAGCAAGCAGTTGGCAGGCCGCGCTGACGGTCGCGCCATTTCGACGCTCGTCAAGCAGCTTTTGGCGTAAGGGAGGCGCAGTTTCCGAGAAGGGCGCAGATGGTGTCGCTCTGGAATCAGTTGCCTTCAGGCACCTCGTGACCACCTACTTATACCATATAAGACAGCCGGATGTAACCAGGAAGACGGGGACATCCGGCTGTTTTTTTCTCGGCATGGATGAAAAAAATTGAAGTTCCTTTTTTACTTTTGCTTTTCGGCAGGGTCATATAGACAGAAGCAGAAAGCAAGCGGGCGCTCACGAACAACGCTGTGCGTCCCAACCAATGAAACGTTTCGAAGTCTGCTCACGCATTGTTGAACCCGTTATAAAAATTACGACGATGAAAAGTATTGGAAATTTCAAGAGTTTGTTCCTCATGTTGGTGATGGCTCTGTTTTGCATGACGGCAACGGCGTGTCCCGGCCGCGTTCACACTTTCAACCGCTCCCGGGTGGTGATGATGGCGAAAGTTAAACCTTGTCCTTGCAAGAAGCATCACAAGAAATGCAAGAAACACCGTCATTGCAAGAAGCATCATTGCTTCTGCGTGAGATATTCACATCCGATGAACCACCGTAGATAGGCGCCGGGGAACGTAAGGCAACGTCCGGCGCGGCGCCCAAGAATAATCCCAGACATAACACATCATGGCAACTGACGACAAAGAAATAATCAAGCTCATAGGCCGGGACCCCAACGGCGGTTTCCGTCAGCTGATGGGTAAATACCAAGAGGCGGTTTACTGGCATGTGCGCCGAATGGTCGTCTCGCACGATGACGCGCAGGATGCCGCGCAGGAAACCTTCGTGAGGGTCTATCGGTCGCTGGGGAATTATCGTGGAGAATGCTCCCTGCGTAGCTGGATCTACCGTATAGCCACCAACGAGGCCCTGCGCGTGATTTCAAATCGCCGCCAGGAAATGGTTTCTTTGGACTCGGAATCAACGGGGGCCGAACTGATTGCCGCAGGCGATTATGTGGACTACGACAACGCAGTGGCCGTGAAATTCCAAAAGGCGATTCTCACGCTCCCGCCGAAACAACAGTTGGCATTCAACCTGAGATACTACGACGAAATGAGCTTTGAGGAAATTTCGCAGGTGGCGGGAACTACGCCTTCAAGCGTCAAGGTCAGTTACCACGTGGCCAAAGACAAAATCATTACATACATGAATTCTAATGACTGAACAGATGAAACAGACTTTCGATTTCAAGCAAATTGGCAAGCGGATGCCTTACCGAGTTCCCAACGGTTTCTTCCAGGAAATGGAACGCAACGTGCTGGATGCCGTGGCTGAAAAGGCGACAGAGCGTAAGCCAGCAATGACAGAGCGTAAGTCGGCAATGGCAGAGCGTAAGCCGCTACAGGCAAAACGTTTCGTCTTTACGCGCTTGGCAAAATATGCAGCAGCCGTAGCCGCGTCGGTCGTTGTCTTATTGGCGGTTAACGTGAAATTCTTCTACGTTGCAGCCCCTACGGATATGCAGGACGTGGAAGCCGCTTTCGACCAGCTCTCCTTGAGCGATCAGGAATGTCTCGTTGAACTTTATCAGGAAGATGTGTTCTTGGATAATGATTATTAGTTGGCCGCAAGGCGATATGCCTCTTCGGACGCTTCGTATTTATACAACACAAACAAACTAAACAAATATACAATCATGAAAAAGATATTGGGTATTCTCATACTCGTTGTGGCCGCAGTGTTCCAGGCCCAGGCTTCTGACCAGACACCGCAGCAACGCCACACTCGTGAACAACTTGCCAAGATACAGGCCGAGCACATCGCCCACGATTTGGCCCTTGACGACAAAACGGCGGCGCTATTCATTGACACCTATTGCCAAAGCCAGAGGGAAGTGTGGGCTGTGATTGGAAATCGCGTGAAAAGCGAGGGCAGTTCTGAGGAAAAATCTGAACGGGCCATCAAACGGCGTTTCGAAAATAGCGAAAAACTGCTTGCCATCCGCCAGAAGTATTATAAGAAGTATTCTGAATTTCTCACCCAGCGACAAATCCAGCGCGTCTATGAGATTGAAAAGAAATGGAAGAAAATTCCTCTGAAGCGCCGAGGAAAAATGCGCCGAGGCAACCGCTGATATCCCAGGTCGATAGCTAAACGGATTGCAGGCGGTGGAGGCGCTGCATTGCTCGAAAGAATGTTATTAATAAATAAGTGTGTGTTGATAATTTGCCTTTCCCTGTCCAGCGGGGTGGGGAGAGACAAATTTATGGGGTGTCGCTGAAATATGTTTTTTGGGACACCTCTTAAATGAAGAATTAAAAGTATGCTGAAATATCTGTTGAGCCTTGCTGTGGCCTTCTTTATGGTGACTGTTGGGCATGGATTTAATTCCACGAAGGAAACCATTACTGTTATGGGTATCACGATGCCCTACCGCAAGTGTGACGTGAATCTTATGGCGGGAGGCGACAAGCCTTCGCTTGTCGTTTATCTGCACGGCGGTACGAGCAAGGGTGATGACAATGAACGGCAGTTGCTCGAACCCGGCACCGATTCCATTGCAAATTATCTGGCGGCAACGGGAAAGCCGTCCATCTTTCTAATTCCGCAGTGTCCCTCTGATAAGTCATGGGGCGGCCCGATGAACAACGTGCTGAAGGCAATGATTGACCGCTATGTCAATGCAGGCATCGTTGATGCCAATCGCATCTATATCTTTGGCGGTTCGATGGGCGGCACTGGTACGTGGGGCGTGCTTTCCGCTTTTCCGGGATTCTTCGCCGCGGCTATGCCCGTGGCAGGCAATCCTTCAAAATGTGTGGCTGCCAACGTTTGTAAAACACCCGTTTTTACCGTGATGGGCACTGCTGATATCATCATGAGCGTTGAGGCCGCACAAAATTTTGTTGAGCAGCTCAATGCCCTTGGTGATGATGTCTGCATGGAGATAGAAAATGGATGGACGCATGAAATGACCTGTATGCAGAGCTATACGGCGCGGCGGCTCAACTGGGTGTTTGCCCACGACCTTGCAACGACTTCTGCCATTGGCGGCGTTGCGTCAGATTCCCGTTCCGTTGTCAGTTCTTCGTATTATTCCTTGACGGGCCAATCCGTACAGACACCTTGTCCGCCTGGTGTCTACATCCGTCGCGATGTGATGAGCAACGGGACAATCGAATGTCAGAAGGTGCGTCTTTAAGAGACGTTGGCCTGTTGGTTGCTTTGTGCTGTGGCAGGCGGCTTAGTTCGTATTGTGGCAGGCGGCGTTTCCAATTGTTTTGGCCGCATGCCGCGCGTGGCGTTCGTGAAAGTTTCGCTGATTTACCGAAAGCCTGGTCAAATTGGAAAGATAGAGTTTGCCGAGTTGCCATAAAAAAGTCCGCCTGCGAAAGCCAATTCGCAGGCGGACATTTTTATGAAGTCTGTTGGCGGAAATCTGGTGCTTACTCTGCGCCAGATATTCTCCGCTCATAAAACCACTGATGCTTATTTCATGAAGACCTTAAACAGGCCGCCACCATCAGGGTCGTTGTATATTTTCTTCTCATTCGGTTTCTTGCAAGCCTTGATGGCTTCCAAGTCCGCAGCAGAAGCTTTGCGGAAATTCTTATAGGTGGCGGGGAATCCAGTCACCGTCAGCACTCTTTCGCCATAGGAAGTGCGTTCGAAGACAAACTGCGGTTCGAGCAATACATCGGCATTATTTGCTTTCAGCAACTGGGCAACGAGATTTCCTTGGGCCACTTGTTTCGAGGGTTCGCCCAAGTGGAACGGTCTGAAGCTCCACGTCATCGTCTGTGTGGCTTTCTGTTGGATTTCCAAGTCCGCTACTTCTGGATAGGTCACGACTGTTGACTCTACCATTGCAGTGGTGGCCGTCTTCGTAATGGTTGAGCACGACGACATAAAGAGCGCCGCACAGACAGCTGTTAGTAAAAATAACTTTTTCATAACCAGCCCCTTTCTTTATTTGTTTCTGAAATTTTTGTATTTAGCAGGGTAGCCGCTGACTTCAACGCTTTTGAACTTTGAACCAAAGAGTCCCCTTCTCTTTACGAAGGTGAATTCCGGTGCCACAAGCACGTCGGCATTGCCGCTCTTCATGAGCAGTTCTTTAACGGCCGTGTTCTGCAAGTTTTTCTTTCCGCCTCTTCTTGCTCTGGCCTCCGTGTAATAAACGTGCTCGACTCTCTGTGAGGAAATCTCCAAGTCGGCCATAGAATTTGTGGTCAGGCCGTTTTCAACGTCTATAGAAGTTGCAGTCTTGGTAATGGTGGTGCAAGAAGCTAAGGCGAAGCTGGCGCACAGGGCAATGAAAATCTTTTTCATGGTTGCAAAAATTTGAGTTGGGTTCCGTTCGGTGCTTGTATATTTAGTTGTGCAGGAACCGTTGACACAGCTAAAACTGCGCTTTTGCAAAAAGCACTTTATAATAATACGCTTGCAAAGGTAAATATTTTTAGAAATATGTGCAAATACTTAAAATTCCCTTCCTGCCTAAGCGGTAGCCTTCTCATGCCAAGCGGTCGTATTTAAAGTTTGTGTGGTAAATTTTTTTTTGACGCTCGCATGCGAGGAATAATGTCCTCCCGCCCCTTAAATCATAAATATTTCTTACCTTTGTTGCTGGAGAACAATCCCCTATTGCAAAGACACAGTATAAATCCAAGTATTCATGATAGTACACGTTGCCAATCCCATTTATGATTCCGTCTTCAAATATATAATGGAAGACGAGCGCATAGCCAAGACTGTGCTTTCTGCGTTGCTGAAGAAAGAGGTCGTACACGTTACGGTGCGTCCACATGAATATGCCAACACCACCCGCAATGCGATTTCCATGTTCCGCATAGATTTCGCAGCAACCGTGGTTGAAGACGACGGTTCGGAGCAAGTCATCTTGATTGAATTGCAGAAGACTTGGCTGAACACAGAAACATTGCGTTTCCGCCAGTATCTGGGCGTGCAATACGGCAACCAGTGCAACATACAGGTGGATTCCAAGGAAGGCTATGCCTATCCGATGGTTGCCGTCTATCTGTTGGGACACCGCGTTGGGAACATAGACACCCCCGTGCTTTACGTTAACCACAAGACCTACGACTACGAGGGCGCTGAAGTGGCCGAGGGGATGACCGACCCGTTCGTAGAAAGTCTGACGCACGACAGCATCATTGTGCAAATTCCCTTGCTCAAAGGCCGCGTAAACAACCGCCTGGAAAAAGTGCTAAGCGTTTTCGACCAAAGCAAGACCGACTCGGAAAACAAGCAACTCCTGAACATCGACGAACACAGCTACGAGGATGATGCCGATATGATGTATGTCATCCATCGCTTGACGGCCGCCGCCGCCGATGCCGACATCCGTTCAGACATGAACGTCGAGGATGAATATTTCTCGGCCATAGAAGACCGCGACACGGAAATAATGACGCTGGGCGAGGAACTCAAACAACAGCGAGCGGCGAATAAAAAGCAAGAGGATACGCTCCGCCAGCAGGAAGATGCGCTTCGCCAACAAGAAGATACGCTCCGCCAACAAGAAGATGCGCTCCGCCAGCAAGACCTCATGTTGAAAAGCATGGTGAAGGCAATGCTTGAAAAGGGAATGTCCATCAAGGAGGTATCTTTACTGGTCAACAAGGACGTGGCGTTCTTGGAGAATCTCATGAAATAATTCAGACAACTTACTTAACTAATAAAGGGGCGTTCCGAAGAATCTGGTAAAGCAAGGGCTGTTTGCAATCAAATGACAATGGAAGAATATCTTGAACAACCAGTTCTTTGGCCATTACGAAGGCTGGATTTTTAAGAATACCCCCCGAACCAAAAACTAAATAAGAAATGAAGTTATCAACTGGCTCTTTGTTGGCCTTGGCGCTCGTGCCGGCCATTTCTGCCCAAGCGGCAGGAAAGGGCAAAGACAAAACACCGACGCGCCCCAACGTCATCTTTATCTATGCCGATGACTTGGGCTTCGGAGACCTTGAATGCTATGGTGCCAAGAATGTGGAAACACCAAATGTAAACCGTTTGGCCGCCAATGGCATACGCTTTACCAATGGTTATGCCACTGCGGCCACTTCTACGCCCTCGCGCTATTCTATGCTAACGGGAGAATATGCCTGGCGCAAACCAGGAACGGACGTCGCTGCGGGTAATGCGGGAATGATCATCCGTCCGGAACAGTTCACCATTGCCGATGTGTTCAAGAGCGCTGGTTATGCAACGGCCGCTTTCGGCAAATGGCACCTCGGCTTGGGCGACAAAACGGCTGAGCAAGATTGGAACGCGCCGCTTGCCACTGGTCCTAACGACCTTGGTTTTGACTATTCCTATATAATGGCTGCAACAGCCGACCGTGTGCCTTGCGTGTTCATCGAAAACGGTTCGGTGGCCAATTACGACCCTTCTGCGCCCATAGAAGTGAGCTATCAGAGAAATTTCCCGGGCGAACCGACGGGGCGTGCCAATCCGGAATTGCTTTATAACCTGAAGCCGAGCCACGGACACGACATGAGCATTGTCAACGGCATCAGCCGCATCGGCTATATGAAGGGCGGCGGCAAAGCGCTTTGGAAAGACGAGAACATCGCTGACTCCATCACCGCTCATGCCGTCAACTTCATCAACCAGCACAAGAAGGAACCCTTCTTCATGTATTTCGCCACCAACGATGTCCACGTGCCACGCTTCCCCCACGAGCGTTTCCGTGGTAAAAACAAAATGGGCTTGCGTGGCGATGCCATCGTGCAGTTCGACTGGACTGTCGGCCAAATCATGGCCGCCCTCGAAAAGGCCGGATTGAGCAAGAATACCCTCATCATCCTCTCGAGCGACAATGGTCCGGTGGTTGACGACGGCTACGCCGACCGCGCAGAAGAACTCCTCAACGGCCACAGTCCTACGGGCAATTTGCGCGGCGGAAAGTATAGCGCTTTTGAAGGTGGCACGCGTATTCCGCTCATTGTTCACTGGCCCGCACAAATCAAGGGCGCACAAGAGAGCAACACCCTCGTGTCGCAAATCGACTGGCTCGCTTCAATGGCAGAACTTGTTGGAGCCCGCATCCCGAAGGGTGCCGCCCCCGACAGCTACAACTATCTCGACAACCTCCTCGGGCGTACCAACGAAGACCGCCCCTGGATCATCGAGCAGGCTTCAAACCACACGCTCTCCGTTCGTACGCGCAACTGGAAATACATCGAAGGAAGCGACGGCGGCAAGATGATTACGTGGGGCCCGAAGATAGAAACAGGTTATGCCCCCGTTCCGCAGCTCTACAATATGAGCGACGAGACCGAACAGGTGGACGTTGCCGCGAAAAATCCGCAGAAAGTGTTTGAGCTCGAGCGCATCTTGCGTAAGGTGAGAACGCAGACCCTGCGCATCCGTCGCCCGTCCGTTCAGAAATAAACCAACTAATCTCCCAAGCAAAAGAGGCAGCAAGAAATCTTGCTGCCTCTTTTGCTTTCTTCGATTGTCTTTTCGCGCGGGCAAACTATGCTTTTCGTCTCGGATTATGTTTTATTAGTCAACGATATAGCTTGGAAATGGAGAAAACTTTTTACCTTTGCAGGGTTTTATAAACATTACGTCGCAGGCATTTGTCCCCAAAGGCAAAGCCCGACCATTCACCAAAAACAGGACATCCGTGAAACAAAAATTATTTCTCACCTTCATCCTTGTCACCTTCGTGACGTTTGCCGCCGTGGCGCAACGCATCACGGGCGTTGTCACCGACTCCAAGACCGGTGAAGCCCTGCCTTTTGCCAATGTCTCCATCGAGGGAGGTAGTTACACGCGCACCAATGAAGCAGGCCGTTATGCCTTGCCCTTCAAGGCCGGAAAAATGCGCGTGTCGATGATTGGCTATGCCACGAAGACCCTGAAGGTGCAGCAGGCTGGTGTCTATAACGTGAAGCTCGACGACAATTCGGCCAAATTCGGAACGGCCGTTGTGACGGGCCACAAGACCAAGTACACGCGCAAAAACAACCCAGCCGTTGAGCTCATGCGCAAGGTGATAGAAGCCAAGAAGATGAGCGACCTCAAGCTCCACGACTATTACTCCATCCACAAATATTCTAAACTCACGTTTGCCTTCAACGACGTCACCGACAAAATCTTCGAGGAAGGCAAATTCAAGAAGATGCCCTTCCTCAAAGACCATGTGGAAACGTGCAACGAAACCGGCAAGCTCATCCTCCCCATCTCTGTCGATGAAAACGTGACGCGCGAAATCTATCGCCGCACGCCCCATGCCGACAAGAGCATTGTGCTCGGCCAGCGCAGCAGCGGCATCAACGACCTCTTCAATACGGGCGACATTCTCAGCACCGTCCTCAAGGACTGCTTCACCGATGTGAACATCTACGAAGACGAAGTGCGCCTGCTGCAATACCCCTTCGTCAGCCCCATCTCCTCGCGTTCTGGCATCAGTTTTTATCGTTTCTTCATTGAAGACACCACCTACGTCGACAACGCCAAGTGCATCCGTGTCGACTTCACGCCCAACAACGCCCAGGACTTCGGCTTCTCCGGTTCGCTCTACATCCTTGCCGACTCCACCTACCGCATCAAAAAGGCCGACTTGGGCATTCCGCGCCGTTCCGATGTCAATTTCGTTGAGAGCATGCGCGTCATCCAGGAATTCACGCAGCTGCCCTCTGGCGAACAAGTCTTGAAGAGCGACGATATGATTGTGCAGCTAAAGCTCGCCAGCTTCCTGCAGAAATTCCAGGTCAAACGCGTCACGGAATACAGTGATTTCTGCTTCGACCCCATCCCCGACAAGACCTTCAAATTCAAGGGCGACCAGCAAACCGATGTCAACGCCCGCATTCGCCCCGAAGAATTTTGGGCCGAACACCGTTCCGAGGCGCTCACGCAAAGCGAAGACAAGATGGATGTACTCGTTCGCCAGCTCGAGCGCGTGAAAGGTTTCAAGGCCGTGCTCTTCGTTGCCAAAGCCTTCATCGAAAACTTCGTTGAGACGAGTGTCGACCCCAAGCATCCTTCGAAGGTCGACATCGGTCCCGTCAACACCATGATTTCGCAAAACTTTGTCGACGGCCTGCGCCTCCGCGCCTCGGCCCAGACAACGGCCAACCTCAACCCCCATTGGTTTGCCAAGGGCTACGTGGCCTACGGCTTCAAGGACGAGCGCTGGAAAGGACTCGGCGAGGTGACTTATTCTTTCAATAAGAAAGCCTATCTGCCGCGCGAATTTCCTGTCAACAACCTCACCTTCACCTACAACCGCGACGTCATGTCGGCCAGCGACAAATTCCTGCCAACCGATAAAGACAACGTCTTCACCTCGTTTAAGTGGAAGAAGGTCGACCACATGATGTACTACGAGACCTTCCGCCTCCTTTGGGACCGCGAATGGGAAAACGGTTTGCGCTTCAAGGTGCAGGCCCGCACCGAGCGCGACGAGCCCACGGCGGCGCTCTTCTATCAGAGTCTCGACGGCCTCGGCGTTCCCTCGCAAGATGCTTCGCTCCATCGCAAGTATTTCCGCACAAACGACCTCACGCTCGGCCTCACCTATCAGCCAGGTGCCGTCTGGATTAACACGAAGCAGCGACGCATCACGATGAACCACGATTCGCCCATCTATTCGCTCTCGCACACCTCTGGTCTCTACGAGCAACACGGGCAGAACTACAACTACAACCTCACGGAAGCCAGCATCTACAAACGTTTCTGGCTTGCCTCATGGGGAAAAATCGACACCTACTTGAAGGGCGGCGTGCAGTGGAATAAAGTGCCGCACCCCTTGCTCGTGATGCCGGCGGCCAACTTGTCGTATATCATGGAGGACAACACCTTCAACCTCATCGACAATATGGAATTTCCAACCGACCGCTATGCCTCGCTCATGCTCTCCTGGGATATGAACGGAAAAATCCTCAACCGCATCCCCCTCATCCGCAAGCTCAAGTGGCGTGAATACATCGGTGCCAATGTGCTCTGGGGAACGCTGACCGACAAAAACAATCCGCTCCTCGAGAAGAACGCCAACGACAACCGCCTCTTCTACTTCCCTGGCCATTTCAACCCCGACGGCACTTTTACCAGCCAGTCCTCCGTGCTCGACAGCAAGAAACCCTACGTGGAAGTCGTTGCTGGCATCCACAATATCTTCAAGGTCGTACACGTAGAATACGTTCGCCGCCTCACCTACACCGAACGTCCCGACACGCAGAAATGGGGCATTCGCTTCATGTTCCGCGTGACATTCTGATAGGTCGTGTGCCCTTAACTTTCGCCGCGAGCGGCCTGAAAGGTAGGGCGTTCAAAATCCAGAGAAATCTCTGCGCGGTTTTTTGCCAAATAGCATGGCGGTTGCGGCACCGCTGCCCCTCAAAGGTATATAATCGCAAAAACGAAATGAGCACGAATTAAAAACGAAACGAGCAAATCTTCTCTTTTTTTCGCTTCCTTTTTTCTCAGTCCTCAGAATTGATTAAACGCCGATTAAAAGCCTTTTCAATGGCCTTTAATCGGCGTTCTTGTTGTCTCTTTCGCTGCCTCTGTTCAAACGTTCAGGTCAAACCTTACAGCTTCATTTCCGGCCAAAAGTTCGCGTGTTCTCTCTACGTTATTAGCGTAAATATGAACGTTTCCCAGATTCAGCGTGATAGATTTTAACGGCGCTTCTATTTGTCGCGCTATCAAATACAAATGATAAATATCAGCTGGTAAACCTAAGTTTGCGTCGCTGCTTCGCTGATAAGCCGACAAAACCAATTCGCCGTCTTCGAGCTGGAACTGAATTAGGCTTAAACATGGTGCTTGGTTCGTTTCCGCTCCTGTTGAGCCTAAGAAGAGCACATAATTTTTGCTGTTCCGCTTTTCCCGGTTAATCTGCTCAATCAAAGCCGGCAATTTCTCAAAATAGGTCGGATAACTGTTGATGAGAATTTGCCCGCAATAATCCCACCAATTTATCCCGACTTCTCGGTACTTTGTCAAGTCTCTTTCACCGGCCATAAACAGGCTGAGTTCATTGCGCAACTTCTTGCGCGCAATATTGTGGCTCTCGAATATGTCCAGCAAATCAGCAGGCGACAAATGCAGCTGCTCATTGAGCAAATAGATTATGTCGCCTTTTTTATTGCTCTGTCGTTTGCCGTGCTGCAATATCTTGCCGAGCATGGCGTAATACTTGTTTGGTGTCATTCGGCGCGAATTTAGCCCATTTCTGTGAGTTCTGGGGCATTTCTCGGCTGCATCATAGTGAAGCAGCTTTGCAGTCATTTCCCAGACGCTTCACAATGTCGTAAACACTGCGCCCACTCATATTGTACTGCTTGGCCAGACAGGCGACAACATAGCTTATCTTTTCACCTCGCTGCTTTGCTCTGCCGAAGTCCTCGAACAGGGCAATATATTTATGATCCGACGGCTTTACGCCGGCTTTTTCCAGATTTTCAATCACTCCACCGCACAATTTTAATGCTTCATACACTGTCATTCAGCATTTTTTCGTAATTTTGCAACTCCTACGACATTCAACAGCAACGCCAGAGCGACAGACAAAGGCATTTTGCCCCCGGCTGCGTCGCTCTGGCGTTTTGTATTTGTATGTCGTAGGAAAACTGCAAATCAAGCCGGGGGCTTTTTCTATGCCTCCGTGCTGAATGGGTCAGAGCTTTGTTATCATCATATCATTAAATTTTGCCTGATAATTCAGGTGGTTTGTCCTCATGCGGACTGTTGCACCATACATTGGCGCTGCCTCTCCGTACTCGTCAGCCATGAACTGGCAAAGCTCCACAATCTGCGATTTATCAGACGTGAAATAAATGTATTTCGTTCCGTGCAGCAAGCGCAGCACATTGAGGTAGTCGGTCAGCTTCCAATAATTCTCATACATTCCGCACTCCGTCGTAAGATACGGCGGGTCCAGCACAAACAGCGCCCGCCTGTTGCCGCGCTCGCGCTCGAACAGTTCCCGGTAGTCCATGTGTACGACCTCAAGCCCGTCCAGATAGCTGGCACTTTCATAAGCGCCGGGTCTTACCCTGTTATACATCGTATGTTTGCGCAGTTCCTCCAGACTTGTAACCCATTTGCCGGAGAAAAGCACCGACCTGCCAATCGTCATAATGTCGACCCAGCCGAGCCGGTTCTGTGCTTCCTCCACAATGCGCAGCACATCGGCACGCTGCTCCTGCGTTAGTCGCTGGTTTGCCTGAACGCCGGATAAACGCTGTTTAATCGTCGTTAAAATGGCGTTTGTATCATCTACTGCTGCCAGTCGTCGGTCGTAATGGTCGAAGTCGTTGTATATCACCCTGCACCCCGGCAGCACCTTTTTAGCCGTGTACGACAGCAGCCCGGAGCCTCCGAAAAGGTCGACCACCGTATCAATTTGTCCTGCCACTTGCTTCAGGACTTCGGAAAAGTCCCTGATAAAATAGCGCTTTTGTCCCATAAAAGGCAGGGGCGCACATTTGTAGTTCCTACACATTCAGCATAATTCTCTGTCTTTTGCTTTTTCTCTGGCTTGTTTATAAATCTCATAGGCCGCAGCACGTTGCTCATCGGTAAGCTCAAAAGAGCCGTTCTGCTTAACGGCGTTGAAAATGGCCGCTACATATTCGTGCTTTTTGTCCAGCTTCGGCAACAGTGCCTCAAGGGGCATAATGTCGGCCACAGTTGCGCCGATAGTCTCGGCGACCTCGGACACAAGGAATTTGCCAACGAGCAGCGCGTCGCCGCTCTCCAGCGTGCGCCGCACCATGTCGGCCACCGGTTCCAGCTTATAGCTGAATGTGCATACACCACGAAGCGACTGCTCACGTCGCCATTTGAAGCCTGTTGGGTTCTCCACTAACTCCAGATAGTCGCGGTCTTTGCTTCTGAAGCCCTCGCAGCCGTCGAAAAATGCCCGGCTGCCTACTAAAATTTTCTTATTCATCACTTTTATTTTTGCGTTTTCGCCCTTTTTTAAGGTCATTAGTTATTGCCTTGCGGTCCACTTCACTGTAAATTTGCGTGGTCTGCAATTTTTGGTGTCCGAGCAGTTTTTGAATGGTCGTAAGCTGGACCCCGGACTGTCCTAAAAGCGTCGCGAAAGTATGCCGCGACGAATGAAACGTAATTTTTGAGTCCGCGCCAACCGTGTTAAGCAGCTGCCTCAAAACTTTATTGACAGCGGCGTTAGAGCCGAGAACTTTTGTAACCCGTTCCACATTGCCGTTATATTTTGCTATCAGTTCCGCCATTTTGCCACCGAACAGCTCACCGATAGGGAGCTCCACCATAAAGCCCGTTTTCACCATTTTCTTTGTTAGCCAGCCGCCTTTTATATGCTCGTTGCGGAGTGTTACAATGTCGGAAAAGCGCAGCCCTGTATAACAACCTATCAGGAACGCATCGCGTACCTTTTCCTCTTTGCCTTTGAGCTCCAGCCTTTCAAGTTTGCGCAGTTGCCCGGCAGTTAAAAATCCCTTTTTAGAGACCATTTGCTGTATGCGGAAACGGTCAAACGGGTTAGCCTGAATTATGTCGCGCTTTATTGCCTCATTGAGCAACGCACGCAGCAGCCTCAGCCTGCTTATTCGTGTATTGTGGGCGATTCCGCTCTCCCGTAGCCACTTGTCATAATTTACGAGGAATTGATAGTCCACATCACTGACAAGCGCGTTTTTGCGGAACTTTTCTATATTGTTCAGCAACGTTTGATAGTTCAGCTTTGTAAGTTCTTTGCGCTCGCTCTGCTCAACTACCTGGAGCCCGAAGTCGTGCAGCTTTGCCGCAGGCGATATGTGCGACCGCACAGCCTCCCGAAGCATCGGCAAACTGACCTCAACGCCTTTTTTAATATATTCCAGTTCTACACGTTCCACGTCTTGTATCATCAGGCAAAGTGCATAATTCAGCCCTGTGGCGTTCGGTGTGCCTGTTACCATTCCGTCCGCAAAATTTTCGGGCTTAACGTAGGTGTGGGTCGTGAAATATATGCGCCGTTTCTGTTGCGTACATTCTATTTCTATCAGACCCTCGCCGCGCTTATTCAGCCGGCGTGCTCGGTTATAAACCAGCTTGTAACGAATTTTTCTAAGCATATCGATTGTTGTTTTTGTTTTATTGCTCCCTTAAATATATTAGGAATAGTTCGGGAACAACTAATGCAACCCACAACATTTCGACTGCCTAATTCTTTCATTCTCGACCGTTTACCGCAGCGCTCTCGCCCCGGAACTGTTCAGGGTGTTTGCGCTTTATTGCTTTATTACTGCAACATTGCGCAAACACCTCTGTTTTACACCAGGTCTGCCGGCACCCAAATTTTTAGTACACCGGCCGTATTTTGCCCGACATATCGGCACACTGTCGACATTTCAGGAAGCCCCACCGTCAGCAGGTTTTTGCTGTCCTTGCCGCTCGTACCGTTCAATATATGAGCGTTCTGCACAAAGTGTTTAACGTCGCTTCCGCCAGTCACATTCAGATATTTAACGCCCTCACCGGCCGTTATATATTGCAAGTAGTTCCCGAACGTGTTACCGCCGCAACTGTTCCCGAACGTATTGCCGCCGCAACTGTTCCCGAACGTGTTGCCGTCGCAACTGTTCCCGAATGTGTTGTAATAGAGTTTAAAGCCTATGAGACAATAGCAATTCACTCCGAAGCTATTCCCATAGCAGTGCTCATGAAACGTCATATTAAAGCACCCGGCGCCCCATTTGTTGCCGTACATCTTTACAGCAGCCCCGTTTTCTTCGTCATACGAACTTAATACGATATTGTTCAGCGCTTGCGTCGCAAACGTTGTATCATCTATAAATTCGCCTATGTAATACGCCTGCATTTCATTGCAGTTGCAAGCCTTATTATAATAGGCGGATTCAAAGTCCGCATTTACTTCGTTAATAAGGCTGGCATCCCTTACATCCTGCATCTGCTCCAGATATGTAAAAGTGTACAGCCATTTATAGTCTGTTTCATCTGCCGTCATATCAGCCTGGCCGTTCATGCTTGGGCTCAGAATATAATGTGTGTTCGGCCAATCTGCATCGTCCACAACATTATCCACAAAATCGCCGCTTGTTAAACAGCGCTTAAACTGCACGTTTTTGAAGTCGTAGGGACAGTCGTTTCCCCACTCGTCGATAAGTCTATATATTACGCCCTTACCTGTCGCCGTATCAGCCCATTGGAAGCGTGTGGTGTCGTTGTCCAGACAATACCACACCTGCCACGACTCCAGCTTCGCGCCGGCAAAGTAGCCCGCTGTGTCCCGAGCGCTGCGCATCGCCCAGGCACGCTCCGACAAGGTCCCTGCGTCAAGTGCCATTACCACCAAATCAAACGGGTGGCCGGCACTCCGTGCCTCAGGGTCGTTTGCTACCGTTGTCTCATAGTCCGTTATGCGATACAGCGTCCCATCGTCCAAATGCCCGGCGTCTCGCAGTTGCTTAATCTCGGCCCATGTCACGCTCTTCACGCTAATAGCTTTCGCCAGCGCCCTTATATCTTTCATGTGAGCTGCCCCTATTGCTTCTGTCAGTTGCTCCCCCTGCTCGTTCACATAAGCGACATATTCTTTACCTATCTCATTTTTCTGTTCTTCAAGCAGCGCCAGCAGGCTGTCAGTGTCCGTTACACCTTGCAGGAACGCCTCAAGCTCCTGCCAGCGGTTTATTGTAGCGTCCGACGTGTCCGCTGCTTCTAAGAATGTTTTAACTGTGCGCGCAAGTGCCCACAGGCTGTTATAATTGCTTCCCAGCCCGTCAAACGCTCCCTTTATATTCGCCCAGCTCGCCCCACTGTGCAGCAACTTCCGCACGGTCTCCAGTTGCCCGGCGGCTGCGGTTATTTGTGCCTGCTGTGCATCAATCTCAGCCTGCTGCCGTTCGTCCTCGGCAACAAGTGCCTGGCGGTTGTTCTCTATCTTCTCGAACTCGTCGTCGGCATCCTCTTTGTGTCGGTCAAACTCGCGGCGCAGTGCTTGCATCAGCAGTTCCAATGCTTCACCCCTCGACGCGCTAAATTTCCCGTTCAACAGCCATGTCAGATTTTCAACCTGCGACAACGGCACAACCCCGTCCTTATGCACGTAGCTGTCCATCCAATCCGCAAACTGTGCTTCCGTCGGGTATTTGCCCCGGCGAAACCATTCTTTTAATTGGGCTATGCTTCTTTTCATTGCTTCTTTTTTGTTCGTTATTTTACTTTTATGATATACGCCAGCACATAATATGGCGGCCTGTTTTCGTGGGCCTGTCCGCTTCCGGCGTAGTCTGTGCTGGCCGTGTAGCCGTCCGTGCCGTTCAGGTCAGGGAATGGGCGCTTGTTGGCGTTGTCTCCCCACTTCTCCGTCCGGAATTTCAGCCCGTGATTATGTCGGGGCATCTCGTCAGTGCTGAGCGTGTGTTTCTTTTCGCCCCCGGCGTTGCCATATTTTTTATAATCCGGGTCAACATCGCTGTAACCTACGACGAAGCGGCCCCGCAAGTCCGGAAGCCTGAAAAAGCCACTTTGTGTCGTGTTCTGGCTGCCGTTGTAGTTCACAGCACTGTTAAACGCTGTTCCTATCGCAGCATATAGTTCCGGGTAGTCGCTTGCTCTGAGGGCTGCGCCGTCGCACAGCGCATAACCCTCAGGCACTTTTACACCGGCCCACATCTTTACCACGCCTAACGGTTCACTCTGCGCGCGGCTCTCCGCCGCCGTCAGCTTCTTTTCAAGGTCGCCGATAAGTGTTTCCAGTTCTGCCGGTGTCTTGGGCTTTTTGAAGTCGTCCCAGCGGTAATTTTCCGCACCGACACCGGGCGCGAGTGTTCGGCGTGTGTACGCTTTCGGGTAGTCTACGCCCATAGCGCTGACCGATACGTCCTCAGTCTTTACATACATTCCGCCGGTAGTGTCGCCGCCGCCCCATTTCAGCACTTCCCCATTAGGGTAGGCTTTCGTCCGGACAAACACAAGCCCGGCGCTTCTGCGGCTGCCGTTGGCGCTCGCCTCGCAGCCGCTTAATATCACTTTGTCCCCGGCTATATTGCCCAGAGCTGCCACAAGTGCAGCATTTGCCTGCAACATCTCCAGCGTCTCGCAGTCCAGCGGAAAATCTTTATTTGGCTGCGTCAGAAAATTACCTGTTGTTTCCATATTATTTAATGCTGTTTAATCGGTTTTTAATGCTCCTTTATTCGTAATTTATTGTCCACCGTTTTGAAGCAAGTTTATAACGGTTTACGGTCGCTGTCAACCTCGTTTCGTCTATATCGCCGCGCAGTGCCCGGGGCAGAGTAACCCAAAAGTCATAACCGCTCACACCCCCATAACCGCGCCCGTTTATTATCACGGCGCGCCCGGTGCTGCGCTCCGGCACTGGCAGCTCTCGCTCTTCGCTGCGCAGATATACGCGCGCCCCCTCTGTTCCGCCGCTGTCCTCGTCCTCTACCTTTATGCGCCGCTCTTTCGCATCGAAAACATCATTAAGGGCACCGCGTAGCTTACACACTTGCCCGTTATGATTCACCCGATAACTGGTCTCCTCCCTCAGCGTTCGCAGTTCCTGGAGCAGTCGGTTCAGTGGCGTAACACCGGCATATATCAACGCGCCCACTATCGGCCGCCGCAGCCATGTCGGAAGCGTCAGCAGAGCCAGACGCTTTATATTTACTTTATACGTTCTGCGTGTCATAAGCCTGCATATTTACTGTTATTTTACCGGGCTTAAAATATCCTGCTGCCGGTGTCTGTCGGGCGTTTATGTCTGTCGGCGTCTGTTCATTGGCCGCCTGTGCCGTGCTTCCTTTGAGCTCGGCTATCTTCACGCCCTCCACAGCTTGCAGCGCGTCGATTAGTGCCATATTTGTATATTCGCCGTTAAATGGCAAATTCTCTATATAGCTTTGTATGGCGGCCTCACAGTCGGCTTTCACTCGTTCCGGCTCCAGTAGCGCGTTATAATACACGTCCACCGTACAGCTGAATGTGTCAGCCTCCATATTCACAAGCGCCACACGCACCCCCGCATCTTTTATCTCGGCTATGTAGCTGCGCAGCTTCCCCTCCTGGGCTTCGCTCAGCGGTTGGCGCTTGCCGCCGCTCTCTCCGGCTACCTTTATTGTCAGCAGACTGGCGTCCCGGCTCTCGGTAGCAACGGCGTGTTTTACCACTCGTGCCGCTGATATTTCGCTCTCGCTCATCCCGCTAAGGTCGTACCGGTCTGTGTCGTCTATCAGTTCCCGGTCCTCCATAAACTCCAGCACCTTGTCGCGGTACCATTTCGGGCGGTGCGGCATCAGCTCCTCAAGCTCTGCCGTCACCTCCTCGCGGTGTCGCGCCACAAGCTGCTCCACGGCCCACGCGCACACCGCCCACACATAAAGCAGTATATTTTCCACACTCGCGGCCCCGAAGTAGTCGCCGAACGGAGCACCCAGGGCAAAACCGTAACGCTCTGCCGCCGACTCGTTTTTCATAAACTCCCGTGCCGCTTCCTCTTTTATCTCGTTTATGCTCCTTGCCATTGTTGTATATTTTTGTTTTATGAAACTTCAAAATCAATCTCTATTCCCATAAAATTTATGCCGCCGTAGGCGCACAATCCCAGGTCGTCGGCGCTCGCTTCTGTTGCCGGTTCCACACCCTGCGCGCGGTAGCGCCTCACAATCTGTGCCTCTCGCTCGCTCGTCGGTTCCGGAACTTCAAGCACCTGCCCGTCGCTCAGCTCATCGGTCAGGCTCAACCCGTTGGCCTCGGCTATTTCTATCGCCGCCGCTACGGTCCCGGCTGTCATCAGCGCTATGTCGAGCAGCGTCTGCCGCTCTTTTACGGTTATTTTCATCGCTCTATCGTTATTATGCCGTTGTCGTTCACCACCCGTTCACACTCCACGCCACAGCCGCGAAGCATCTCCCGGACTTCTCCGGACCACATCCGGTCCTCGGTGCCTCCCTCCAGTTTACGGGCTTCACCGCCTAACAATGGGTGTTCTTTAATCTCTCCGCGCATCGTTACCACTACCGCCTCAGCCGTCTGGCTCTCGGTGTCGCCTATTGCCACACGTCCACGCTCCAGCAGCAGGTCGCCGCTCTCTATGTCGATTAATATTCCTTTCATTGCCTCTCTCCTCATTCCGCCCCTTTCGGTGCCTCGTAGTCGTTTGAAAATATTTCGTAGTCCTCATCGCTCACAGCGCTTATGCTCATGGTCTGATAATTGCTGTCGGTCTGCTGTGTGGCGCTTATGCTTTTTACCACCATACGGCTTATGCCCCACACATCCAGGAACGAACTCTGCACCCTTAGCGCCTCTTTCGTCTCCAGCAGTTTCCGAAGCTCGCGCACCTGTGCATCAGGCCACACGTCCGCCATTACTCCGTCCTGCACGCCCTGCAGCCCCACAACTATGCTTATAGCCCAGTCCCCCTCGTTTATATACTCTTTCACGGTGCCGTCACGCCCTACAAGCGCAGTGCTCACTATCCGGCGCTCCCGGCTCACGCTTACTACTGCATCCGCAAGCGTTACCCCCTCGCCGGCTTCGTTCTCTATCCGAAGTTCACACAGCACATAACGGCCCTCCCAGTACGCCCGGTCCGTCAACGGCTGACCGGCTGTGTGGGTCGTTATATCTTCGCCGTGTCCCTCCCAGCTCGGCGGCTGACCGGTACGGCCTTTTTTGAAACGCACAAGGCGTTTGGCCTCATGCTGTGCCCAGCTCATCGCGGCCAGGTTTATGCTTATAGGTAGTTTCATTCCGTAGCTATTTGGGTATCGTTAAGCGCCCCCATAAGGGCCTCAAAAACACGTTCTCTGATTTGTTCCGTGCCCTCGGTCAGTGTTGTTGTATGCAGTTCCAGTTTTTCGACCAACTTTTCAATGTTGATTGTTATATTTTTGATTTTTCCACCGTCGCCACCGGCCGACGCTGCCGCGCTACTGCCTCCGGCACTTTTAAGGCTTCCGCCCACCGGGTCAACTTTCGGGGTTCCGCCTACCGGGGCACCGACTGCACCGCCTCCACTGTTTACGCTGGGGACGGCCTTTGCTACTGTTCCGGAAGCCTTTTTGCCCTCGGCCGCAGCATCCTTTTCGCCTCCGGCTTTTAGTTCTGCCTGGTATGCTTCATTAAACGCTTTGCCTATTTCGCTGCCGTAGCTGGAGTAAGCGTTTTTCAGTTTTCCTAATGCGTTACTAATACCCTGCCCGTCAAATTTGAAGCAGGCAAGAATGAGGTCGCCGATAGCTGAAAAAACCTTACTTGCAAGGTCTTTCAAACCTGTAAAAAACGCCTTAAATCCAGCCCAGAGACCTTTAATCACGGCGCGGAACTTTACTGACGTATTCCAAAAATAAACACCGATTGCGACCAGCGCAGTAATGCCGGCAATAACCCAGCCAACGACGGGTATATTCATAATTGCAACACTCACAGCACGGCACGCGACACGTGCGGAAGTCGCGAACGCTCCGAATGAAGCCGACGCAATACCGGAGAACGTGGCCGAAGCGGTGCCGGTTGTTACAAAAGACAAAACAAGTGCGCCCAGTCCTTTAAGCGCGTTGAAAATTCCAACAGTGGCAAAACGGATAACGGCTATTGTGGCACGTCCCATATTACCAATAAATCCCAGCGATATCATATTAGTTGTTGACAGTGTCCCGTTCATCAGCACAAGACTAACAGCCGCAGACCTCACCCAATTTACGATACCGCTCCACATACCGGCCCAGTTAAGCCGAATGATCCAGGCTATTCCGTTACCTAAAGCAGATATAAGCGGCCACAGCTGAGCCAAAGGCAAAGCCACACCTGCTAAAGCCCCTGCCCATAATGTAAGGTCGCCGGTAGCCTGGAACAACGAAATTTTGAAGTCCTCGATTTTTTGGTTAACTCGCGCCTGACGCTCGGCGTAGCTGTCCATTACGATAGCTGCCTGGTCTGTTGCGCTGGTGGTGCCCGTTACTTTTTCCGTAAAATCGCCTAACGCATCAGTGCCCTGTATAAGCGCACGTGCGGCATTGGCATTTTCAACGCCAAAGAATTTTGACAGCAGTGCGGAGTCGTTCAGCATCGGTTTCAACATTTCGAGGCGTTCTTTGAGGCTTTTGCTGCTGTCTCCGAGTGCCACCACATCAATGCCGGCGGCTTTCAGTTCATCAGCTGCTTGCTTCTCAATAAATCGGCCTTTGCTCAATTGGCCCAGCACATTGCGCAGGGCAACACCTCCCTCGCTCGCTTTTTTACCTGACTTGTCAAGCACTTGAATTGCCGCGTTAGTTTCCTCAAAGCTCACGCCGGCTGCCTTGGCCGCCATTCCGCATTGATTCAACGCTGCCGCTATGCTCGGAAGCTCTGCCGAGCCGGCCTGGCCTGCTGCCGCCATTGTGTTCATCATCTCGGCCATTGTTGCCGCTGCTGCCGTCGGGTCCTCCATACTTACGCCAAACTGGTTCATTGCCGTAGTCAGCACCTCGGCGGCGGCCGCACCGTCATTCCCCATCAGCTTGCTGGTCGTCTGTATGCAGTCGCCCATTTCGCGCAGGGCATCCGGATATTTACCCAGTTCCGGCGATAATTGCGAGAGCAGCAGTTTGTACTCCTCAACGGCAACACTGGCATCAGTGCCAAATGTTTTTGCCGACTCCCTCGCAAATCCTTCGATTTGTTTCAAACTATCGCCGGTAACACCGGCAACCGCGCTGAGGTCGTGCATCTGGCTGTCAAGTTTGACACCGGCACTGCTCAACTGTGTAATGCCGTCCGCTAAATTCTGAGCTACGTCTTTGAGGTATGAAAACGACGCAAGGGCTGCGGTCAACCGCTTACTGCGACTTTCCGCAACTTCTGCCTGTGCTGAAAATTTTCCCGCAGCTGCGCTCATGCCGCTTATCTGCGCCGTGAAATTTCCGCCTATGTTGAAAATATAGTCAAAAACGCTTGCCATATCAGATTATTTGATTATCTTTGTAACACATTATAGACGACCCGTTTATGAACGACTTTTTACATATCATTTTCGTTATCGTGGCTAACATTGTTGGCTGGGGGCTTCTCATTGCCGGTGTTATCGCTTTTATCTGGGTACTGTGGCGGCTTCTTACCAAACCCGGCAAAAATGGTTCTTTGCCTTGGCTTTAACGCCGTTTCTCTCCGAAAAGCTCCGCTATAAGTTCCGCCCTGTTCCTGTTGCGCCACCGCTCCAGCCACAGGGCCTCATTATATAGCCGCGCCCAGTCTTCCGCTGTCTCTATTTTATCAGCATCAACGTGCAGGTTCGACCGTATCAGGGCGCACCCCTTGGCGAATGTGTCCTCATCGTCCGCATCCGCCAGGGCGTACGCCTCTACAAGTTTTTTAGTGAGCCGACGCAGCCGTTAAGCACCTTGCCGAGCTGTATCTGAACGGCCATAAACAGCACTGCATCGGTTTTAAGGTCCTCGCTGCCGCCCAGCCAGCAATTCATAAACATTACCCGGCCGGCTTCCACTTCGTCGGTCTTGCTCAGCTTTGTTACTGCCTTGATTGTTGCAAAGTCCGGGCGCTTGAAATAGCCGATATGCACATCGTCGCCGTCCTTAATGTCTATGCGGAACGCCTTGCGGTGCTGCTGTTTCCATGCTTCTACCTGTTCGGGGGTTACGCCGCCGTCGTATGTCTGCGCTTCAGGCGCCTGCTTGCTTATTGTTTCCATATCTTTTAATGCTGTTTAATTGGTATTTAATCGGTTTGTTATTGTGGCCGGGAATTGCCCCGGCTTGACTGACAGTGGCCGCCGGAATGTATCGCCGGCGGCCGCTGCTTGGGTTGTGGGTCAGCCTATTTTGCCCCATTCAATGTGCGAGGGCACGATTGGCACCTCAACCTCCTGGCCGGTGTCGCCCTCTTTCCACTTGCGGGCGTTCTCGCTGATTGATATATTACGAATTTTATCCGTTACAACTATGCCGCTGTTAGGCAGGTACTGCACAATTACATCGAACAGGGGCAAATCTTGCAGTCGCCCCGTCGGGCTTTGAGCGCACAGCGCCTGCACTTCCTCCTGGTATAATACCAGTTTTCCGCTGCAAGTTATTCGCCCTTTCCCCAGGCCGACGGGGTAACGTCCGGCCCCGTATTTCGGCTCTGTTACCTGGGAGTCGCTGTATTCCGCGCCGGTTATGCCCGTAATTGGCACACCGCCAATCAGCACAACTATGTCAGCCCAGCCGCATAACTCCCCGTTCACGTAGGGCACGCCGTTGTTTATTACTTTCATTATTCTGGCTTTTTCAAGTTAGGTTATACGCTTTTTGCAAAGCCGATTTTAATTCTCACGTGGCGCATTACAGGCACTGCCACCTGCTTGATTACAATGTCTACCGTCGACGTGGCAGCAACATCCTGGGCAGGGTCAATTTCGGCCTTGTAGCCGCTCAGTTCCCCGGCGCGCTCCATATCCTCGAGGGCATGGTTCGCCACCGTCTCCAGATAAGCCACCGTATAACTTGCAAGCTGGCCGCTGTCTGCATCCACATACACATTACCGCCCAGCTCGGGGATAATATAGGCGCGCACTCCGCGCACGGCCTTGTCCATGGTGCGCACGCTTTCAATGCTCGCGTAGTCGCTCTGCGCCGAGTCCATGGTGTGGCTGTCGTTCATATAGCTGCCGGCTTGGCCCGTCTTGGTGTCAAAGAATAGGTAACGCGCAGTGTCCAGTTGCTCCACCATGGCGCGGTCCATATCGCGCAGCAACGTGCCGTCGCCAAAAGCCGGAACGCTTACGCCTGTGGGGAACTCTTTCACCCACGCAATGCACTGGTGCACTTTGGCGCTGCTCACAAGGCCCAGCACCACGCCCAGACCGCTTACGCTCGCTTTCGCGCTGTTCTTTGCGTCCTTATACAGTTCGGCACCCATACCGCTGCCGGCCTGTCCGATTACCACGCTCACACGGTTTTTGCCGCCGCCGGCTATATCAGTGGGAAGTGTCTGCACGCTGTCCACTTTCGGCGCGTAGATTATCGACAATTCCCCGGCACTCTCGGCCAGATTATCGCCAATGCCCTGTAATGTTACGAGGTCATCTTCTGACAATGCACGGTCGCCGCACCATACACCCATTTGCCGGATTCTGCTGCCGGCATAATTCTGCACGGTCTTTATTTCGGCAAATGTCATATTGCTGCCTGTCGGTTTCTCGAAGATTCCCACATACAGGCTCACACCGGGGTTAAGCCTGTAAATTTCGCTCAGGTGGTAATGTATTACCCGCAGGCCCCAGGCTGCCGGGGTTTCCTCTCCGTCGGCGCCGGTCGTATGGTCGATAATTCCGGCTGCCTCCGCAGCTTCTATGCTGCTCAGGGCCTGCACATGCTCACTTTTGAAGCCCGCAGGAATATCACCGGTGGCTAAATATGCCATAAAGCCGGTTATATGGTCCTCACCGGGCAACGCCTTAACGACATTGCCGTTCTGACGCTCTATTTTAAGGCTGGTGCTCATTTCGCTGTTACTTTAAGGATTTTATTATTCGGCAGGTTCAGGGCGTGTGCCTTGGCATCACTTTCCCGGGGGAAAGCCTGACCGTCAGCCGTTACCCATACTTGCTCCAGATTGTGGCGCTTGCACGCCGCCAGCCCAACGGATTTCAGGGCATTTGTGCCGCCGGCTGGCTCCGCTTTGGACTTGGCACCGGGCTTTGATTCTCCCTTGGGCTTCGGGGTCTGTCCCTCGGCACTCTCGGGCTGCTGCACGTTCTGGGGTTCTGCTGCGGTGGCTTCCGCGGTCTCTTTATTCTCTTTGCTCATGTCGTTTTTGCTTTTTAAGTTTGTAAATAATCCACCCGGCTGCTGCCAGGATCACTAATGCCGTGGCCCAGCCCGCACCCTGCTTTATTCTTTCCCACAGGCTCGGGGGGCGGCTTGCCGTTACCGTTACCTCATCAAGCGTTTTCCCGTTGGTCGCGCTTTCCAGGCTCTCGGCTTTTGTCTCGCGCCTCTCTGTGGCTTCGGTGGCTTTTGACGTCCCTTTGTTGTCGGTCCGTTTCCTTACCCTCGCTTTCACAGGGTGCGCCCCGGTTTCCGGGTCGGCGGCTGCTTCGGTGTCGTAGACTTCAATCTCCGTCACCGTCACACCCTCCGTCTGTGTTTCCAGGGTCGCCGCGCGCTGTTCCTCGGTCCGGTCGTCGGTCCGTACTGTGGCCGCTGTCTGTGCCGTCGCCTCTGTCCGGCTCGCTTCCGTCGCCTTTCGGGTGGAGCAGCAGCTCGAATTTGACAGGGCAACGGTCAACATGAGGGCAGCCCCAAATGCGCTCCAATGCCGTGTTAAGTCTTTGAACATCATTCCGCAGGTTGTCTATTTCGGTTTTGAGCGGCGGGACAATGCTCTCCATAAGTATGTCCGAAGCCTTGCGCACGTTCTCCAGTTCGTGGCTCTTGACCTCTGCGAGCTTGTCTTTCATCTCTGCCCGCAGCTTCTCCAGCTCTATCCGGTATTTGTCGCGTTCCAGCTTGCGGCCAACCCATGCACCTATTGGCGCAGATACCGCCGCTACAAGCGCCGATATTATGATTGTTATTATCTCGCCGCTCATTCACGTTGTTACTGTTTAATGCCCACTTCCGCGAGCCATTTTTTTACGTTGAAACTCGGGCACACTTTATTGGCAAATTCGTTATGCCCGTGCACCGTTGCCCCGGGATAACGCCGGAGCAGGTCTTTTACTACTCTTTCCAGCGTCGACCTCTGGGCCACCGTGCGCGTGTCCTTACCCTTTTTATTCCAGTTCGGCACTGTACGGGGCGGGCATCCACCGACGTAGCACACACCGACTGACCGCGTATTGTGCCCTGTGCAGTGGGCGCCGGCGATTGCTTCGGAACGCCCCGGGCGCAACTCGCCGTTAAGTCCGATAACATAGTGGTAGCCTATGTCCGAAAATCCTCGCGCAAGGTGCCCGGCTTTTATTTGGGCGTTGGAAAATTCCTCACCCTCAGGCGTGGCCGTGCAGTGGAGTATGATTTGGTCAATCTTTCGTTTGACCGAAACAACCCCCAGGGCTGCCCATGTCCGTGGCCCGACTATGCCGTCAGCCGCCAGACCTTTGGCCTTTTGCAGCTCTTTGACTGCTTCCTCGGTGTTTGGCCCGAAAATGCCGTCAGCCATAAGGTGCAATTTCCTTTGCAGGGTCTTGACCTCTGCGCCTCGGCTTCCGCGTTTTAGTGTCGTCATTCAGCTATATTGTTATGCCTTGGGCGCGCTCACTATTGCCGCACGGCATTTGGTGGTTGTCAGCGGCAAGCAGATTCCCCACTGGCGGAAGTTCACCAGGTTGCGGTGATAAAGCGGGTCCTTGCTCGATTCACTGTAATAAAAATTGGTGCTGCCGTAGGCTTTCATCATACGGCCTGCATAGAACGCAACCGAAGCCTTTGCATCGGTGGCTGACGGCACTGCTCCCCACGCCAGTTTCTTGCCGGTGCTCATCGTGTAGTATGGGGTGCCGTCATACTCGTAAATGTCGAAACCGTACATGCGGCAAATCTTGCCGTCGGTCTGGTTGATATTATAGTGCTCTTTGAACTTCTGTTCGGTCTCGAGCAGGTCGTTCACATGGTCGGAGCACAGCACAAGTATGCGGTCCTGCATCGGTACACCCATTTTGTCAAACTCGCGTTTAAGGGCTAAAAGGTCCGCAAATGTCATTTTCAGACGTGTGCCGTCGCTTGCGCCGGTGGTCTTGATTACGGGAATGCCTGTTGCGTTTTCGTCCGGGGCAATTCCGTGGATTGCTTTCTGGGCGATTTTTTCACGCAGGGCATCGCGGTGGCGTTCCTGAACGCTCGCCATTTTGTCGTAACTGCAAGCGTGCAGCTCATCATCTGTTACCGGGGTCGCCTCAGTATCGAATTTGTCCAGGCTGATAGGCTTGTCGGCATCGGTCAGAGCCGTAATGTTCAGCGGATAGGTGGTGTTATTCACCAGCACGGCCGGGTCGCCGCCTATCTCGGTAAAGTGGATAACATCATTTTCCACATACTGGTTATAAGCGCGGATTCTATCCATCCAGCCCAGTGCCTCGGGCGCCGTGCGGAACGCCTTAATCATTTCGCCGGTCCAGATTTCGCGCAGAACTCCGGCACGCAGTGCGCCACCGGGGGCAAAGTTGCCGGCTGCAAGGGCTACGGCATTGCCCGCTACGGCTCCCACTGCCGGGGCGCAGCCAATTGCGTATGCCACGGTCGCGCCTGCGGCGGCATTAAATGCTACGGCCGTGAGCATCATGCAAACAAGGCCGAAAACTCTCTTGATAAATTTTCTTTTCATTGCTGTTTAATTGTCGTTTATTCTGTTATTTGTCGTCCTTTTAAGCTCTTATTCGTCGCCCAGCTCGGGACATTCCATGCCATATTCCGCCTTAAACAGACGCATATATTCCGGCTTGTTGCTCTTGCGCAGCTCCAGCCTTTCGGCTTCCGGCACTTCGCTGAGCTTGGTGTAGCTCTTGGGGGCTTTGCCCGCACCGGCGGCACTGTCTTTGCTGAGGTTGATTGTTTCGGTAGGCTTCTGCTGTGGGTGCATGGTCGCAAGGGTTTCGGTCAGCATATCCAGCCCGGCCGTCTTGCCTAAGTTGATAAAATGGTCGCGCTGGTCGGCCAGAATTTTGCGTTCAGCAACGGCGTGGTCTACTGCCTGAGTTACTGCCGACAGTTGGAGCGCTTCGGCTTCGTCGGCTCGCTGCTTTATCAGGGCCAGCGCAGCGGTTGCCTGTTCCTCGGTTGCCGTTTCAGGCAGTCCGAGCATCTGTAACTGTTCTTTAATCATTTTTGAAAAATTATTTGTTGGTTTATTTTTATGTCTGCCGGACTCCGGCTCCTCCCCCTCGCCCGGTTCGCTTTCGGGCGCGGGATTGGCTTTTTCTCCCTCTTTATGGTTGTGTAGTAACGGAAGTTCCGGGGCATCCTCCCCGGCGCCCAGATTCAGCAGCTTGCCGTCTCCCCCCAACAGTTGCAGCGCTTCATCATTTCCCCCTATATCCACAATGCTGACCTCGATTAGTTTGCTGCGCGTTACTGTCTCACGGCTCTGCCCGGGCAATATCAATGAGGCGTCGGCACTGGTCTCTAATGGCTCAAGGCTTGCCGACACCATGCGCAAAAAACCGTTTTCCCACTTGCTCTCTATCTGTTTGGCAAATGGGTCGTTCTGGTCAAATACCGGTGTGCCGATTAGCTTGTCTTGCTCTATTCTGAGCCCCTCCACACGACCAATCGGCATCGCTCCGGGCTCCCAGCTCCGGCGGTGCATCCACAACAGTACGGGGTTTTTCTCATACTGCGTCAGGTCTATGCCCTCGGTAAGTACGCGACTGCCGTAACAATTTACTGCGCCCGTAGATATTACAACTTCTTTCATTCGTTTTGTCGTTTGAAAAATCCCGGGACCGGCGACGTGAGGGGGTGGGCTGGTGGGGCATCTTCGGCCCCGGGACTTGTTTTATTATTTCAATCTTTTTTACCTGGTTGCGGAGGCGGGATTCGGACCCGCGACCTCCGGGGAATGAGCCCGGCGAGCTGACCTCTGCTCCACTCCGCGATATGTTTTATAGCGCAAAATTGGGCAATGTCGGCTACCCTAACAAAAAGAGTGTAAAAGATTTACACTCTTTTTTACCATGGCGCATTTTTAGGCCAATTTTGCACTGTGAAAGCGCGCCCGTAGTGGGTGCGCTGCATCTAATTCTGTAATTTATTATGAATGGCAACTAAAAAGGAACGCGAACAGCAGCGCGAACATGCGCGCCTGCTATTTATGCAGGGGGAGCCGCAAAAGTCTATTGCGGAAAAAGTCGGGGTATCAGCCCAGACGATAACTAAATGGGTAGCCGACGGCGGCTGGGAACAGTCCCGCGCTGCCTCAAACATCACACGCCCGGAACTGGTTAACAAGCTCCTGAACTCTATTAACGTACTGCTCGAAGATTTGGCCGCCGACCCCTCGCCGGAAAAAACGGCCGCCGCTGCCGATAAGCTCGTAAAAATGTCCGCAACTATTGAACGACTTGACAAAAAAACTTCGGTCGTTGACGTGATCGAGGTATTTATGGCTTTCAGTAAGTGGCTGCAATATCGCATGAGCTTCGACCCGAATGTTACCCCGGAACTGCTCAGAACTATAAATCATTACCACGACCTTTTCATCTCTGAAAAGCTAAAAGAAAGTTTCTAACTTATGGCTACAAAAGCGGAAATATTAAAAGCACAGGAAAAATGGAAACAGCACTGCGAAACGGTGCAGGCTGCCACGGCTGTAAACATCAGTGAAACCGCAGCGCAGCGCCTTGCCCGTATTCGCCGCCTCCGCTCTGATTATGCCGCTTTTGTCGATTACTACTTTCCGCACTGGACTGTCAACCCCGAAACAGGCAAGGCGACACCATGCGCCCAGTTTCATATCGACGCGGCTAATAAGATATTGAAAAACCGAAACCTCAAGGCCGGCTTTATGTGGCACCGCGGCGCCGCTAAATCTACCAACATGGACGTATTTGTCCCCATGTGGCTTATGATACAGGAACACCGCGAAATTAATGTTATGGTGCTCGTCGGTAAGTCTGAGGACAATGCCAAAACACTGCTCGGCGACATTCAGGCTGAATTACAGTACAATCAACGTTATATTGCCGATTTCGGCGAACAGTACAACGCCGGTTCATGGGAAGAGGGCGAATTTGTTACACGCTCCGAAGTTGCATTTTTTGCACGCGGTCGCGGGCAGTCGCCCCGTGGTCTGCGCTACCGCTCACACCGCCCGGATTATGTAGTTATTGACGACCTCGACGACGACGAACTGGTCGAAAGCCCCGCCCGTGTCTCAAAACTGTTCGACTGGGTCCGCTCCGCTCTGTTCGGTACTCTCGACGGCGGACGCGGCCGCTTTTTTATGGTCGGCAACCTCATCGCCAAAAATTCCGTACTGGCTAAGTGGTGCGAAATTAAGACTGTCCACGTTACCCGTGTCAATATCTACGACCGCGCCGGCCGTATCTCATGGGCTGCAAAATGGGCCCACGACGAAGTTAAACAGCTCGAAGCTGTCGCCGGTTATCGCGCCTTTCAAAAGGAATATATGAACAACCCCATTATTGAGGGTGCTGTGTTCAAAAATGAGTGGATCCGCTGGGGCAAACGTCCGGCATGGTCCAAATTTTCCGAAATTGTCCTATACATCGACCCCTCATTCCGTGGCTCTACAAAAAACGACTACAAGGCTGCGAAGCTCTGGGGTAAGGTAGGCACAACGCTTTACCACCTCCGTGCTTTTGTCCGTCAGTGCTCTGTTGCTGAAATGGTCCGATGGTGTTACGACCTATACGAATGGGCACGCGCCCAGGGTATTGCCGTGCGCTGGTATATGGAAGCCAATTTTATGCAGGACACCATCCTCGACGAGTTCCGCCGTGAGGGGGAACTGCGCGGTTATCAGCTGCCGATTACAGGCGACAAACGTAAAAAGCCCGACAAGTTCCAGCGTGTCGAAGCTATTAGCCCGCTGTGGGAACGTGGCTTTGTCATCTACGACGAAAGCCAGCGCGACGACCCCGATATGCTTGCCGGCATCGACCAGACTCTTGCTTTTGAAAAAGGTATGCGCGGCCACGACGACGCCCCCGACGCCGACGAGGGCGCTATCTGGATTCTCCAGCGTGACACGCGCGTACAATCATTTACCCCCTCTTTCGGCATGAGGAAAAACGCTAAATCTCAACTATGGTAATTATTGATTATTTCCGCGCCCGCCTCTTTGACTGGCGACGCAAACAGGCTATCAAAAAGGCTCAGGCTTCCGCCGACCTTTACCGTAAAAAATTCCTTGTCCTCGTTCATCACGGACGCCCCGTGGTGGTGTCTATGCAGGGCGTTAAGGATATGATCCGCCGCAAACGCTTCAACGGTCTTACCGCTGAAAAGGCGCGCCGCATCGCTATTTTTGAGGCTAACCCCCGTAAAACTTCCGCCCATGTTTCTGACCGTTGACGATTACCGCTCGGTCTGCGACGACTACGAGTTTGAGCAGATAACCGAGAATGACGACACCCGCGCCGTTGCCGAAGCTGCCGCCCTGGAGCAAATTGCCTCCTACCTCCGCAGCCGCTACGACATCGCCCGGGCGTTTAATGCTGCCGGCGCAGACCGCAACCCTATGCTTGTGCAATGCGCCGTTAATATCTCCCTGTGGCTAATGGTCCACCGCCTCCCCCAGAATATGGGCCACGAGCGCCGCGAATGCCTCTACAACGACGCCATTAAATGGCTCCGCGACGTTCAGGCTTCCAAATCGTCACCCGACCTCCCTATCTATGAGTCCGACACCGGCGAAGATACCCGCAACCCCGTGCGCTTCGGCTCTATGACCCCAAACCGCTACGACTATTAAACACCGATTAAACACCGTTTACCAATGTATAAATTATGCGCACAGGTCGATATTACAGGCGAGCGCTCATGGTCGTTAAACTTTGTTACGGCCGTGGAAATAACGCGCGACACTGAAAAGCTGACCGCCGAAGCTACTATAACACTGCCTAAAAAATTAAAGTGGAACGGAGCCTCCGAAATTCCGGTGCGCCGTGGCGACCGCGTGCGCATTTCTTTGGGCTATAACGACAAATTACAGTTGGCGTTTTCCGGGTATGTGCGTGACGTGGGCTTCAAAACGCCCGTTGTTATTACTTGTGAGGACGATATGTTCAAGCTGAAACAACAGCCGGCTGTAAAAAAGGCTTACCGCTCTGTAAATCTCGAAACGCTGCTTAAAGACCAGGGCATAACTTACCGACTCAACATTATGGGGGAGCAGTCGCTGGGCGCATACCGCGTTACCGCCGACACCGTGGCTTCTCTCCTGGGCAAACTATCTGAACAGGGCGTCCGCTCATTCTTTCGGTATGAGGACGGCGAGCCGGTGCTTTATTGCGGTGTGCTCTTTGAGCGCGACAATACCCCCTCACAGACTTTCAAAACAGGGCTAAACATCATTTCAGACCAGAGCCTGAAACAGCAAAAAGCTGAAAATATGCGCCTGCGTGTTAAGGCTGTCAGCCTTATGCCCAACAACAAAAAAATTAAAGTGGAAGTCGGAGACAGCGACGGCGAACACCGCACGCTGCACACTTACAATAAGAACGAAACCGAATTAAAAGCATGGGCCGAACAGGAATTAAAGCGCCTTAAACGCGACGGTCTGACCGGCTCGTTTACTTCTTTCGGTTATAAGCTCGTTGACCCTCTCGATTCTATCGGGATAATCATCGACGGCAAAAAAATGGGAATTTATCAGGTCAAAAAAGTGGTAATAAAATATGGCGATAACGGTTTCCGTCAGGAAATAACCCTCGGGCTTCGCGTCGCTTGAAAATATACTTATATGGCAGATTTAAGAAACATAATAAGGCAACTGGCACAACCCGACGGCGAAGCTATTCCCCTGGTCTGTGTCGTCGATTCTGTCGACAAAGACACCCGGACAATAGACTGCACCCCGCTCAATGAGGGCGCGCCGCTGCTTGGGGTCAATCTCCAGGCAAATCAGGGGTCTAAATTCGGGGTATGCTTTTTCCCGGCTGTCGGCTCGTTTGTCGTGGTTGGGTTTGTCGCCGACGGCTCCGCCGGCGTTGTGCTTGGTACCGACGAAATAGACAGCGCCGAAATTATCATCGGCAATTATTCTGCCGTTATTGACCGCGACGGCTGCCGATTTGACGCCGGCAACATTTCCGCGCACATCACTACCGACGCCGTTGTTTTCAATGGTGGCGAACTCGGCGGCCTCCCTGTTGTCGGAGACCTTGCAAAGCGCCTTAACATCATTGAAAAGGACATTAACACCCTCAAAACGGTGTTCGCGTCCTGGGTACCCGTGGCGCAGGACGGTGGCGCCGCTCTATCAACTGCCGCGACTTCCTGGGCTGCATCGCAGCTCTCTTTGACGAAGGCTGCTGACTACGAAAATACGAAAGTGAAACATTAAAATTTTTCCCAATGAGCAATATTATTACAAGCATACGCGACTGGCTTAACCGTCCCACACGTGCCGAAGTCCTCAGCCTCGCACGTCGTGCCGGTTCCGGCCGTGGTCTGAAAATTACCGCGCAGCTGCTCCAGCAGACCGACACCCTGACAAAAAAAGATATTCAGGACTGGCGCAGCGCTCACCAAATGGCCCTCGATTATCTCAACCCCAACCGTCTGCGCCTGTACGATATTTATGCCGATTGTGCCCTCGACGCTCATCTCTCCGGCTGTATTGCACAGCGAAAAGGTAAGGTCGCCGCCAAAGACTTCCGGCTTGTCGGAAAAGACGGCAAAGAAAATACCGAAGCAACCGAATTGCTGCAACAGGAATGGTTCGCCGATTTCCTGGGGCTTGTCCTTGATTCCACCTACTGGGGGCACTCTCTTATCCAGCTCGGCGACGTCATAACCGACGACAACGGGCGTATGCGGTACGACGCTGTGGAACTCGTTCCCCGTAAACACGTCATACCCGAATATGCCCGCGTGGTAATTAACCCCGGCGACGACTGGCACTCCGGCATACCTTACCGCGAGGGCGACTTCGCTAACTGGTGTATTGAGGTAGGCAAGCCCCACGACCTCGGGCTGCTGCTTAAATGCGCCTGCTCCTGCATCAGCAAAAAAAATATGTTGGCGTTCTGGGATATGTTCGGCGAAATTTTCGGCCAGCCTATGCGCATCGCCACCACCAACAGCCCCGACGCTGCCGAACGCAAGCGCGTCGAGGACGCCCTGGAAAATATGGGCGCAGCGTTCTGGGGTCTGTTCCCTGAGGGCACCAACATTGAAATTAAGGAAAGCAGCCGCGGCGACGCTTATAACGTCTATGATAAGCGCGTTGACCGTTGTAACTCCGAACTGTCAAAGGTCGTGCTTAATCAGACTATGACCATTGATTCCGGTTCCTCGCTGTCCCAGTCCGAAGTCCACCTCGAAATTTTTGAGCGGACCACCGAAGCGGACGCAACTATGGCCGCCTACGTTATCAACGGCCGACTGCTCCCGCTCATGGCTCGCCACGGCTTCCCCGTCGACGGGCTCCGTTTCGTCTGGAATAACGCCGCCAGCTACACACCGGCCGAACAGCGCGAAATTGAACGCCTGCTCCTGGAGTATTACAATATTCCGGCAGAATATTTTACAGACAAATACGGCGTGGCTATCGACTCACCGCGTGAGGCTAAAACTCAGCCTGACCGTTTTTTCGACTAAGCCCCGCCCTGCGACTGGCTGACACGGCGGGGCTGCGAAGCTCATATCTCGCGTTTAACGCCGCTTTGGGCTCGTTGTATGAAAATGATTTGCTGCAACTCGCGGACGCGCCAGATAAGCCCGATTTTGACGATACGGCCTTTTTTGACGCTGCCGGTATGGTTTATCGCGCCGGGGCGTTCGACGCTTCACAACTTGCAACCCCGGAAGCTCGCCGGCTCATCGCTGAAACGCTTCGGCATCTGGATACGGCTATCGCTGCCGGCATACCAAACGAAACGCCCGAAGTGGTCCGCTATGCTTTGGAAAATAATGCTTTTATTTTCTCAGGGTTTAAGGCTTTCCACACTCTCCGCGAAGTGGGGCTATCCCTGACAACCGACAAAGGCGACATTAAACCTTTTGAGCAGTTCCGCAAGGACGTGGAAACGGTCAATAACCGCTATAATCATAACTACCTCTATGCGGAATATAATCACGCGGTCGGCGCGTCTCTTATGGCATCACGCTGGCAGCAGATTGAAAAGGACGGCGACCGTTACGACCTCCAGTATCGCACAGCCCAGGACGACCGCGTCCGTGAGGATCACGCAATTCTGCACGGCACAACCTTGCCCCCCTCCGACCCGTTCTGGTCCCTCTATCTGCCGCCCAACGGCTGGAACTGCCGCTGCACCGCCGTACAGGTCCGCAAGGGCAAATATCCCCTCAGCGACCCCGACCTCTCCATGCTCCGCGGTAACAACTGCACCGAAGCCGCCAAACAGCAGATTTTCCGCTTCAACCCCGGCAAGGAGCTGAAACTGTTCCCGCCCAAACACCCGTATTACAAGGCACCGGAAGCCGCCAAACAGGTAATTGAGCAGCTGAGTGAGGAACAGCAGCGCGAAAAGCGCATAGCGGAAATTATCGCGGAACTGCCGGCGACTCTGACCGACGACCAGAAAAAGGCTATTGCCGAGAACTGTCTGGAGATTGAGCAGAGCTTTGGAATTACCAAAGGCAAAGCCATGACCTACGACCAGGCGAACAAAGGCAAAGAAAACCCGGAATTTTCAAAGGGTGGCGGCTATCGCGTGAATTGCCAGACCTGCACCGTTACCCATTGGCTCCGACGCCTCGGTTTTGACATTAAGGCAAAACCCAATATCAAGGGCAGCGCGTTTGACGAAATGAAAGCCCAGGGCATTACATGGAAACAGCGTTTTGTCAACCTCGACGGCTCGGATGTCGATTACGATTTTACCTATCAGTGGCAACGGCGCAAAGGCTATAAGACTATGACCGCAAAACGCTTGCAGGAATATTTCGCCGAAAAGTTCAATCATGACGGCGTATATGAAATTTATTGCGGCTGGAAAGGCGGTAACGCCCATGTGTTCTGTGCTTCTGTTGAAGGTGGAAAAGTCCGCTATTTCGACCCGCAGAGCGGCAAGGACGATGTAAGCTCTTATATCAGTTCTATGCGTCCCGGCATGGTGGGCGTTATCAGAATTGATGACAAAAAAATTAACCCGAAATTAAAAAATTTATTTCTCGAAGTCAAATGACCCCAGCAATTTCAATGCTTCATCCCCGGTTATCAGGGTGTATTTTTCCCCCTTGGAGATTACAAGGCGCGGTAAGCCCACAGGCATAGGCAAGCCCTCTGCATCTAAAAGACTGAGCCCGTAAACATCGCCGTCGGCGGTGGCCCCAATCTTTTCAGCGTGGTTTGCCATTTCGCCCTTACTCCGGGCGTATTCTAATATTTTGGCCTGTTTATCCATATTGCCGCAAATTTACAACTTTTTTCTGATATAATAACAATTAAAAGCCAATTTAATGCTCGACCCCAGCAAGTTAAAAGCCGACATTCTCGAAGATATGCGCGTGGAGCTCTCCGACGAGTTCGACGCAAACTTTGAGCGTAAGGGCTTTTTCTCCGACAAGTGGAAGCCCCGCGCCTATGACAACCCCCGCGGCTCTCTGCTCATGGTCAGCAGTGCCATGCGCCGGTCCGCCCAGGGCGAAGTGTCCGGCAACGGCGTGCGCTTCACATCGGCGCTGCCTTACACAACCCTCCACAATGAGGGCGGCAAGATTACCGTTACCGCCAAAATGAAACGCTTCTTTTGGTACAAATACAAGCAGACCAAAGACGAAGCGTGGAAGCGCATGGCTCTAATGAAAACAGGCAAGGTCATAACCATTCCGCAGCGCCAGTTCATCGGCGACGGTCCCGACACCCGGCGCATTATCCGGGGCGTTATCGACGACAACCTCAAAAAGTTCAATTTATCTTTAACCGATTTCATCAGGCACAAATGAGAAAACAGATTTTTAAGGCTATTGCCGACGCTGTGGCTGCCGTCCCCGGCGTGGCTTTTGTGGACCTCTGGAACAACCAGGTCCAGACACTCAACGGCGGCGCGGCTTTCGCTTTCCCTGCCGTCTTTATTGAGTTTGAGGCGGTGGAGTGGAAGCAGCAGAACATGGGCGCGCGCCGGGGTGCCCTCGCCGTCCGGCTCCATGTCGTTACCCGTGCCGTGCCCACACACGGCCACAAGGACCCGCGCATAAATGAAGCCCTGGCAGTGTTCGACCTGCTCGATGCCATTAACGCCGCCATACAGGATCTCCGCGGCGAGAATTTCTCCGGCTTCATGCTCACTACCTCCGCCACCAACCACGATCACGCCGAAATTGTCGAAAATGTGGAGCGCTATGTCTGCGGTGTGCAGGACTTGACCGCCAGGCGCCCCGTCAGGGCTGTTTCTGGGCTCTCTCTCGCCGTTTCTAAGGCTGACTAATACAACACACCCCTGGCGGCTCTCGTGTCCGTCAGGGGCGTTTTTTACAGTTCATCAAATAATGAAGGTTGCGTGTCTTGGCGGCTTTCCGTGTCCGGGGGCAGACCCAGCATGTTAAGATAGGTGCGGTAGCAGATACCAAACTCCGGCTCTATCCAGTGCCGCCATACGGCTTTGTAACATTTGGCCTGGTTTCCGGCCTCATAGTGCAACGCCGTGAGCGCTTTTACTTTTTCAGCCCGCGCCAAAGTGCTTTTGTGCCTTTTTCTCTTTGCCATTCACCGATTTTTTTGTATCTTTGCACCGTCCTTTTACACAAGGCTCGGCGCTGGCGTTTGGCTGCTCAGGCAGCACGTCGGCGCGGTCTTTTTTTATTCGGGCGCCGCTGCCTCGGTTTCCTCTGCTTCCGCATCAGGTTCCGGGGCCGTTTCATTCTCGGGTAGCAGGTCCACATCGGTAATGCCCAGCGGTATGTTGACCCACGCCCCGGTCTTCGGGTTCCGGCGACGCGCCCGGATATATCGGCGTGTGATGCTCGGCTGGTAGCTTTCCTCGATTATCTTCACGCCCTCCAGGAATTGATCGTCGCCGCTTTCCTCCGCCATTTTGCGCAGCTGGAGCACGCGGCTTGCCTTGAGGTTCCCCTGACCGTCCCGGCTCAGCAGGCGCAGAACTGCCGACACAAGCGCCTTGCTCTTGTCATCGGTCGCCAGGCTCTCGATATAGGAGCGCACCATTGCGATGCCGTCCTCCACCGTGTCCCGGTAGCCGTCCACGGTGTTGACCCCCAATGTGAGTTGCAGTGTGCTGTCGCTGTTCGTGAACGTGTGGCTATACTGCCCGCCGTCCTTGGTGCCGAACAATTCGGCTTTCATGTCGATTATGGCCGCGAAGTTGCCGAATACTGTGTCCTTGGTCGTCTTTATGTCCCGGCTCAGGTTCAGCAGCTCGGGGAGTGCCTGCTCCAGCTCGTCATCGACCATTTGCGCGTAAGTCTCGCGCTGCTGCCGGCGTTGCTCGGCAGCTTCCTTTTTCGCTTTTTCAGCCTTGAACGCTTCCCATTCGGCGCGTTCTGCGGCTGACATTGTTACTTGTTCACTCATTGTTAAATGGGTTTTAAGTGGTTATTAAATTGTGTTTAACTGTTTCGGTGGCGTCCTTTTACACCGGCCCAGCGTTATTCATAATCTTCTGCGTCCGGGCTGTCGAAATTGAGGCTTCCGGCTTCCTCGCTTGCCCACCATGCCAGAGCGTCCAGCAGTTCGATTTTGGCGTTCTCTGCCATGCCCTCCGTCTGCTCCAGTATGTAGGCTTTAATTCTTTCCAGTTCTTTGCTCATTGTCAATCTTAGTTTAGTGTGGGGTCAAATTCACGCCCTGCCGTATAGTGCTGCATCAGCATCGCATCTGTCAGTTCATCGACCGCCCGGGCGTCCTTGACCTTGTTGTTAAATGTCGCTATGAGGTTGCGCAGCCGCTCCCTCGGTATCTTGTTAAATTCGGCGTAGCCGCTGGCGCGCATCGCTATGCCCTTAATGATTGATATGTTCTGCGTCTGCCCGGTTTCCCTGAGCCAGCTGCCTATTGCTGCAATTACCTGCTTGCGCAGTTTGTCAAGTCGCGCAGTTCCCTGCTTGTGGTCCACCTGCTCGCTCAGCTTCGCGCAAATATCGATTAACTGGTGCTGTGTCAGGTCGCGGCTGCTTTCAACGCCCCAGCTTGACAGGATCGCCCGCTTGGCATCGGCATCAAGTCCCAGGACCGTGCAAAGGGTGTGGTACTTTTTTACGAGCCCGCGGTGTATTTCGTCCATTGTTTTATTTTCTTTTGCCATTTTAATTACTGTAAGAGTTGTTATTATTGGCTGCCGGCCTCCGGCTTAGATTTGTCCGGCCCAGTAGTCAGCTGCGCCCTGTTCCCAAATAATGAAGTCTGCACCGCCTTCGCCGTTGGCCGGGTCCTCGTACCGTGTGGTTACAAATGCTTTGAAGCCCTCGACCTTGATTTTTATCTCTGCATCGTAGCGTATGAATGTCGCCAGTTTGCCGTCCGGGTTCCCGTTTTTGTCATGGCATATAAACACGAACAGTTTGTCCTGGTAGTCGTTTTTCAGCTTCTGGAAACTCCGCTTATTGAAGCCGTCCAGATATTGCAGACTGTCAATTATGATTATTTCAGGGCTGCGCCGTTTGTCCAGACGCTCGCGCAATTCCGGGAGCTGCTCTTTATTCAGCAATACTATGTTGCTGCCTGCTTCTGCCATTTCAACTCGTTCCCATGCCTTTTGCAGCGATAGGCTCAGCCCTTGCTCGAGGCTGTCGTAGGCTACGCGACGGAAGCCGGCCAGATACTTGCAGAGCTGGAGCGTGAATGTCGTTTTACCGCTGCCACTGCCGCCCCAGACTATCCACACACCGCGGAGTTCCGGACGCCCGAAGCTCGCCAGAAACGGGCCGTCAAAGTCTGCGGTCTCAAACTGCGCCGCCAGCACGTTTTTATTGCTTATCGCTCTGCTCATCTCTCTGTTATTTGTTGGCATCAGGGCCGTAGCCCTGTGCCTCAATCATCGCGTTAAATGCTTTGCGCTTCGCCTCCAGGTCCTCTCTGGTACTTGCTTTGATTTCCACACGCACCATTTTTGCGCCGTGGCGGCCTTTTATACGCTTCACGGTAATGTCTACCGCCCAGCCCTCCTCGAGCCAGTCCTGGAGCACCTGAGGCACCCAGAACGGCACGAGGTCAAACTGTGCAAGGTATCTTTTATTTACAGCCTGTTTCATTTCTTTGCTCTCTTGGGGTTCTCATAAGCCCAGCCGATAAGTCTGGCAAACGGCAAGCCAATGCCCAGCGTCCCGGGTATGGTCGAACGGTCTGTTTTTAGGCAAAAATCGCCGTCCTCGTCAACCTCCCCGTCTGTCGTTCCTCTATACACCTGGAAATTATTGAACACAAAAAGGGCGGTGCGTCGTGCGTCTATGTTTCCCATCTCGTCGGGGCTTTTTAACACTCGGCGTTTACCGTCCGAAAATGTTACTGTTATTTTTTCGCTCATGCCGCACCCCCTTTCAGCATCGCCCACACGCTGCGTTTAACGCGTCGCAGGTCGCCGTCGCTTTCGTCGATTACTTTGTTTATTGCCTTGGTGTCGCTCACTCCGTTGGCAACGCATACAGCGGCCACGTCCTCGCTGTTTGGCAGGGGCAGTTCTACAAACTTACGCCCTATGCGGCTATATATTTCCGCATAGCCTTTGCGGTTCAGGCGCAGCCCCTTTTCAATCCGCGCTTTCAGGTTGCTGGTCGCGGTCAATATTATGCCGCACTGGTCCTCGAGCTGATTATACAGGCTTATGAAAAAATACAGCACCTGGTCGCTCAGCTTGTCGGCTTCGTCCAGCACTATCAGCGGCGACTCTTTGCGCTTCAATGTGTCTACGATATTGTCCATCATGTCGCTTACGGTCGTGCCGGCTACGGTCGCGCCCATATTCTGCAACAGTTTCGCCATGAACGTGCGCCGGTTCCAATACTCGGAGCAGACCATGTGATACACGTTGCGCCCTGCCGCCGTGTAGTTCTTTATTGCCTCGGTCTTGCCGCTCCCGGCGCCCCCGATTACGGCGGCGGTCAGGCTGTCCGTCTGAACGCTCCGCAGCGTGAATGTCATTACCTCGTATGCGCGGGTCTTCACTACCTGCCACCCTTTGGCCTCATGGCTCCCGGTCTGCGCGGCTATGCTGCGCCACATGTCGTCGGCTATGGTGTCCCAGTTGCCCGCAAGCACCTTGCTGATTGTTGCGCTGCTCACACCGTTAAGGCTGTTGGCCGCTTTGTTCTGACTCCCTTTTTGCCCGCAATAGGCCCGGAGCTGTTCGGTGATCTGTTTTTTCTGTTCTGTTGTCATGTCCTTTTACGTCTTAAAAAATTGAATAATCATTTACTGTTACATTCTCCACCTCATCGCCCTGGCGTGTTACCGGTATTTCCACGGTCTCCACCTCTAAGGCTTCAATGTCGGCGGCAGCAAGCCGTTTGCGGCTGCGGTTATCTTTGTGCTGTCCTCGGCTGTCGGTCAGCAACAGCCTGTCCTCTATGCAAGCACCCAGCGCCGGGGTCCCGTGTATCGGCAGTTCGGCCGCACGTTCAATTACGCGCCGGGCGTCCTCGAAGTGGTCGGCAAGTCTCCGCCCTGTTTCCGCTTCCAGTGCTTTGTTATAGTCGTGCACTCGCTGGAGCTGCTCTGCATCGCCCGGCTTGCGGTCGGCAAGCGCCATGGGCTGCACATATTTTTCCTCAAGCATATAGCGCCGGGTGCCGTCCTCACTGACTGCCAGAACTTCGTGCAGGTCGTCAGGGTCATATTTCACCGTCCAACGCTCTGAGGCGTGATCTCTGAATGTGAGGTCGAAGCAGTCATAATCACGCTTCATGCCTAAAATGGTCGGGCGCAGACCGCAGCCCTCGAGCACGTTCTTAAAGCCGGTTTCAGCACCGAAATTCAACAGGTACATTTCCCTGCTCATCGGCAGCCGGTGTTCCGGTTTCAGGTTCGCAAGTTTTTCCATGAGCTTGCCGATTTTCTGCTGCCGCTCCAACCTCATCATTTCATCTATCTGCGCCCGCAGTCCGGCTTCATCAGGGAAGCTATGGCGGCGCTTGTTCAGTGCCTCACTGTTCGGCTGACGTTTCGGGTTTGTCGTTACACCGAAGCCCGACCAGTTCGGGCACAGCTGGCAATATGTCGTGTTGAGGTGGTTAAAATATGGCTCTACCGGCTTCGCTTTCGCATTGTGGGCCTGTGCCGGTATTACCTTGTCGCCTAACACAGCATATAGCTCGGTCATGCTCTTTATTGCGTAGCGGTCGCTCTGCACCTGGTTATATCTCAGCATTTCGCCGGTTATCTCCCGGCTGTGGATCGCGGCGTTCCTTAATGCCGCTTTTATAAGTTCCGGGCACTCGTGGTCGCCCACTGCGTAGCCCATGGGATAATCAACACAAGGGTCAAGCACCACCACGATTGTAAGGCGGTTGGTGTAGGTCGTTACGTTGTGCCCCTTTTTGTCCGTTCTCGTCTTTTGGTACAGCAGCTCTACAGTCCAGCCGTCAAGTGAACACATCAGGAACGGGGCGGTCGGACGGCTGCGCTTTACCTGCATAGTCTTATTGGCTCGGAAACTCGTAACGCCTAAGCGCCCGGCTGCCGCCTCTAATTGCAGTTTTTCACGCCATACACCCACGGCTGCCGCCGTTATCTCTTTCCACCCCAACATCCGGGCTTTGGCGTTGTAGAACTTAGCCACAACTGTGTCCTGAACGTTGTTGGGATTGCTTATCAGGGTCGCCAAATAACCGGTCTGTTCATCAGTCAGCACCTTACCGGCGTTGCCGTTCAGGAATTTTCCGGAAATAAAGCACTCATAACCGCTGCTGACATACTCCGCGAATTTCATTTGCAGGCGGCGCGGGCTGCCGGGCAGTGAGTGGGGGAAGTGGTCGGCCAGACGGGGTAATGCTGCCGCTGCCCGGCTCCAAAATTCTTTTGCCAGTGTCGTGCGCTTGCCGCTGCGCTGTCGCTTGCTCACATGAGCTTCCCAACGACGGCGAAATGCGTTCATTATGGCTGCGTTGCTTGCGTACTCCAGCACTTTGTCATCGGGTAGGTTACGCCCGTCGCTCAGCTTATAGTCCTGGTAAAAACTCAGTGCCTTGCCGTCCGGCTCCACGGTGTCTATAAATTCCCGGCTGTCGGCCTGCTCCTGTAAATCAGGGTAACGCTTGTAAACCTCGGTCCGCCATTTCAGCGGCAGACTTTCAACGGCATACAGCGCAGTCCGCCCATTGCCGCCCTTGCGCATTTGCTTGACCTGATTTTTACGCACCAGTGCGTTAAGGTTCGCGGTCGTGATTATGCGCCCGGTTAGTTCGGCGTGGCTTATGCAGATTGTTCCGTTAATTGTCTCCATACTCAAAGGCTTTCAGCATACAGTTGCAGTTCCGAAAGTTCCGGAATCTCTTTTATTCTCTTGGTCTGGAGTACGTCGCCCCGGCGGTCGTAGATAACTACGTCGCCCGTGCTCTTATCAATCTCCAGCTTTACGCCATTGTTGAAGTTCTGCACCATGAGCTGGCGGTCGCCCTCTTTTATCTCGTGAAGCGTTTCACACTCCGGGCAGTGGCACATAGGCACCCCGCCACAATCGCGCACTGCGATATATCTAATTTTGCGGGCTTTGTCAGAGTTCCTGCGGTATGTCAGTGCCAGATATACCGTTTTCTCTTCTACTTGAAACAGACGCGCCAATTTCGTTTTGGCCTCATCGCTCACTTTAATGTAGCTGCTTGTTGTTCTCATATCCTTTTACTTTACGATTGTCGTGTAATAATCCTCAAACCACTGTGCAGCCTGTGCCTCTATCCAGGCAAGGCCACATTCGCCGGCGGCTACAAGCAGGGCCGTGGTGTTGTCTATCTGATAGGCCACCATTTCGTCCTCCTCGTTAATTGTTTCCACGAAGTCGGCCAGCTTCGACCACTCGCGGAATCCGATTGTTAATTTTGTTGCTTTCATTGTCCTTTTACGTTGGTTTCTAACTGATTTAGTTCTGTGCTTTCCTTGCTTACCTGCGCTTTTTTTTGTACCTTTGGCGCTTATAACCTCAGTAACACGCTGCAAAGTTAATACGCATCTGCGGAAAATAAAAATTTTTCAGCGATAAAATTACGCATTTGAGGAAAAATAATTTTTAGGGCATGACTATAAACGAGCGCTTCGGCAAGATAATCAGGATTTTATATGGAGGCAATAAAAGTGCCTTTGCTTCTGCAATTGGCGTTACTCCGTCCGTTGTTGATAATATAACCGGCAAACGACAGGGCAACCCCTCGTTTGAAGTGATTGAAAAGGTTTCCGCACTTGCGGAAGTAAATATCGAATGGCTCATTACCGGTAAGGGGGAAGCATTTGACTTTCGGAGTGAGGAAGAACGCCGTGCACAGGATATTCGGCGCACATCTGAAGTGGAAATAAAACTGATTGAAATGCTTTCGACAAAAGACGATACAATTAGACAACAAGCGGAAGATATTGGTCGTCTCAAAGAACGCATTAATCAGCTTGAACGTAGGTTGGAAAAAACTGCTGGCGGTGCCAACATCGAACATACTGCGAATGCTGGTTAGGTGGTTATCGCGTGTTCCCCAACGTGTCCCCATATACACCCATTAAACCCCGTTAAATGGCTGTTTCCACTGTTTTTTATAGCCTTTTATGGCGTATAAACGAATTTAATAGTGATTATCAGTTAGTTAAACGATTTTTTACCGGGTTGTTTAACGTGGCAAATTTGGGATTAAAGGGGGTGTTAAAGGCTCAAAAATGCCGATTTTCGCGTTTTTTTTGACCTTAAAGGGGTAGTTACATATATGCCACGGTGTACCCAACTGTATGTCCAACTGTATATCCAACTCCATTTCAAAAACGAAACGTACACAATTTTTGCCACTCTCTGCACCCGGTTCCAGCACTCCGGAGCAGGCGGCAGCCACCGAAATTTAACAACGTATTTAACGACCTGTAAACAGAGCATGCCCCACGTCCACACTTACGCGCACGGGCGCGTTGCCCCTGCCGTCCTCTTATCCTGCCAATCTACTGCAACAAGCCCCAGAAACGCCGTAAACGCTTGAATTTCGCGCCCTCTGTGCATTTTCGCACCATTCTACCGGCTACACGCAGAAGCGGCCACACAGCCGGCGAAACCCAGCCATGCAGCCGCACAATATTAAAGCCAATTAAAGCCCGGTTAAAGCCCGATTAAAGGGTCATTAAACAGGTTGCCCCCAAAATTAAACCCCGATTAAAGCAAATTCAAGTTTTTGCACGTTTCGTTTTTCCCGTCGGTCCACCTCTTTAACCCACAAACGCACTGAATATCAACGCTTTTCACGACCAACCGACATTCACACCGTTGCTCGCTTCGTTTTTATGCCCGTAGGTAGTGTGTTCAAAATTCCGAAAGAATCAAGATTGGTAGAGAGGCGACAGCTGCCCCTGAAAGGGGCTCATATTTAGGGTAGGGGCTTGCCCCTA